>Ga0224512_10003109_pt1 | contig 14764 bp, 12 predicted proteins | sample SF_May12_sed_USG_4_FD_169103 | JGI IMG/M metagenome (GOLD analysis project Ga0224512, IMG submission 169103) | Sediment microbial communities from San Francisco Bay, California, United States - SF_May12_sed_USGS_13 | ecosystem: Environmental > Aquatic > Marine > Sediment | place: USA...
GTCCGCGCCCACCGAAAGCGGCTCCTCGACGTCCAGCTCGATGGAAAGCTTCGACGCCGGGCCCACGGAGTACACGTCGCCCGAGACGATCTGTCCGAGGGTCTTGGTCCAGACGTGGTTCACTGAGGGCACGACGGAGCCGATCACGCCTCGTGTGATGCGTGACGCGTCGACGCCGTCGCCCGCGAGGAGCGCGCGAATCAGGACGGTCAGCTCGTCTGCAGTGCGCGGGACAGCCGAGCTGATGCGCCAATGCGCGGTGAGCTCCGTGACAGCTGGCGCCAGCCCGACCACGGTCTCCGTATTTCCTACATCGACGACCAATTGCACGACGAACCTCCGCGATGTGGCCCGAAGATCTATACCGGCCGGACGCTGCCAGCCACCACGCGTACCCGAGACCCGTCCTCGCGCTCCAGTAGGAGCGCCCCGTCGGGCTCGATGCCACGAGCCACGCCCTGACCGTGCTCCTCGGTGAGGACGAGGCGGGCGGCCAAGGCGTCGCGAGCCCTGATCTCGGCGTACGCTTCCGGGCTCAGGTGGGGCACCGGATCCCCCAAGCGGGCCCGGAGACTACGTAAGATCATGCCGGCCAACTGACTGAGGGACAACGCCTTGGCACCCATCTCTTCGAGTGATGTGGCGCGGAGCTTCAGGGAGTCCGGAAAGCCATTTGGGGGCGTGCGAAGGTTGATACCCAGGCCCGCGACCACCGCCCCTGCGACCCCCTCACACAGTACGCCCCCGAGCTTGCGATTCCGGATGACCAGGTCGTTTGGCCACTCGATGCCGACCCGAAGGTCCGGCTGGGCGTCCTGGATCGCCTCGGCGGCCGCGAGGCCCACGAGAAGCGGGATGTGGAGCGCCGCCTGGGGATTGGGCAGGACGACCGACATCCATAGACCGGTGCCCCGGGGCGAGTGCCACGTCGATCCCCTCCTGCCGCGCCCGCCGGTCTGCTCCTCGGCGATCACGACCGCGAAGAGGTTGCCCGGCTCGCCGGCCAGCTCCTTGGCCCGGTCGTTGGTCGACCCGATGCATTGGTACGCCTCGAACGCCGGCACGCCCCACACTTCCCTCCACGTCCCCGTGGGCTCGCCGCACCAGTGCGTCGACGCGTCCTCGGTCACGCGGCGGCTCAGCGCAGTCCCAAGTAGGCCAGGAACAGCGCGCCCACGACCCAGCAGTAGGGGGCGAACCAGTGGAAGGAGCGCCGGGCGAGCACGTTGACGAAGGTCCGAATGGCCAGCACTCCTGTCACAGCAGCCGCAGCGCCGCCCAGCAGAAGGACGCTCCACTCGGGCCCGTTCACCGCACCCAGATCAGGAATCTGCAGGACGGCCGCCCCCGCGATGGCCGGAACCGCCATCAGGAACGAAAACGCTGCGGCCTCCCGGGCCTCGATGCCCAGCCACAGGGCCATCACGACCGTCGAGCCCGAGCGGGAGATCCCGGGGACCAGCGCGAACGCCTGCGCTACGCCAATGAGCAGGGCCGCACCCCAGCTCGGTATGGTGCCCTGTGCCGTGGCGACACGCCCGCGGCTACTCCAGAGGATGGCTCCCGTGACGAGCAAGGCGATGCCTGGGGCGATGGGCGTTGCGAAGAGGCCTTCGATGGCGTCGCGCCACAGGACCCCAACGAGGCCGGCCGGAACGGTCGCCACGCCGAGTAGCCCGACGTAGCGCAGCGCCGCGCGGTCGCCAGTAACCGCGCCACGAACCAGCTCCGCGACGCGCGTGCGGTAGACCAGGAGAATCGACAAGAGCGTCGCGACGTGGACCGCCACCTCGAAGACCACGCCTGATTCGCTGATGCCGAGAATTGTCTCGGCCATGACGAGGTGGCCCGAGCTCGAGACCGGCAGGAACTCGGTGGCACCCTGGACCACCCCGAGTAGGACGGCCTCCCAGAGGCTCACGACGCGCCGCCCAGCACGCTAGCCGAGCACCCGCTCGTACATCGCTTCGTACTTCGGTACAACCACGTCGATGGAGAACCGCTCCTCGGCCACTTTGCGCCCTGCCGCGGAAAGCGCCTTCGCGTGCTCGGGGTCGGTGAGGATACGCACGCCGGCCTCGGCCATGCGGTCCAATTCCCCGACGGGGAAGGTGTGGCCGGATACGCCGTCTTCGACGACCTCTGGCAGTCCGCCCGTGGTGGAGGTGACGACCGGCGCGCCGCACGCCATCGCCTCCAGGGCGGCCAAACCGAAGGACTCGGACGCGGAGGGCAGCAGGAAGAGGTCCGCACAGGACAGAAGCTCCTCCGGCGCCGCGTGCCGACCCACGAACAACACGTGCTCGCGGAGACCCAGCTCTGCGGCCCGGGCCAGCGCACGGGGCCGGTCCGGTCCGTCGCCAACGAGCACGAGACGGGCAGGCACGGTCTCCCTGATCTTGGCGAAGATTTCCACGACATCCTGCGCCCGCTTCACCGGCCGGTAGTTGGAGACGTGCATGACGATCTTCTGGCCCTTCTCGGCCAGCTTGGACCGATGACACGGCTCGCGATTGGGACGCCACGTGCGGGGGTCGACGAAATTGGGAATGACGTCGATGCGGTCGTCCGGCACGGTGAAGTCGCGTACGGTCTGGTCCTTGAGCCACGAAGAGACCGCGGTGATGCCGTCCGACTGCAGGATCGAGAAGCGCGTGATCGCGTGGAACGAGGGGTGCAGGCCGACGAGCGTGATGTCAGTTCCGTGCAGCGTAGTCACGATCTTGAGCGGCCGCTCCTCGGCGAGCATCTGCTTCGCCAAGAACGCTGATGCGGCATGGGGAATGGCGTAGTGCATGTGCACGAGGTCGAGTCCCTCCCGCCTCACCACATCGTGCAGGGCCACCGCAAGCGCCAACGAGTAGGGTGGGTGCTCGAAGAGGGGATAGTCCTCCATTTCCACTTCGTGGAAGGACACGCGGTCGTGTAGACCGACAAGCCGGAACGGCTGCGCATAGGTCACGAAGTGCACCTCGTGGCCCCGCTCCGCCAAAGCCAGGCCCAGCTCCGTGGCGACCGCTCCCGACCCGCCATACGTCGGATAACAGGTGATGCCGATCTTCACGTCCCCACCTCTTGGTTGATCGCGTCTCGCGCGGGCGCTCGGCCGCCGGAGGCTACCCACGCTGCGAGCACTTGGTCTCTTTGAACCTCCACGGGCTCCGTCGCATCGACCCGCACTGCCGACTCGGGCATCTGATTACGGAACCACGTCAGTTGACGCCTGGCATACCGCCGAGTGTTGTGGCGCACGTCGTCCATCGCACCCTCGAGCGTGACCTCGCCCGCCAGGAATCGCGCGATCTCCCGGTACCCGGTGCCGCTCATGCCAGGTGATGTCACGGTGTATCCGGCCTCTAGGAGGCCCTGAACCTCTTCGACGAGACCCCGATCCACCATGCCCGAGACCCGTTCGTCGATGCGCCGGTCCATCTCTTCCTTCGACAGCTCGAGCACCACGACGAGCCCTGGGACCCCGTCGGCTTCGGCCGGCGCCTCACGGTGCCACCAAGAAAGGGGCCGGCCCGAGAGGAGCGCGACCTCGATCGTACGCCCCATGCGCTGGGGTCCGCCTTCGATGGCGACCGGCGCCCGGTCCGGATCCAGTATCGACACCCAGCGCTCGAGGCGCTCCCGGTCCTGGCGGCCCAGGAAGGCGCGCAGCTTCTCGAGTCGGGCAACGTCCAGCTCGGGCTCGGCGAAGACCGGATCCATCACGGCTCGCAGGAAGAAGCCTGTGCCCCCCACGAGGAGCGGCACGTTCCCCCGGCCAGCGATCTCGGGGATCCACCGACGTACATCACGCGCGAAGTGCCCGGCCGAGTAGCGCTCGTCTGGCGAGATGACGTCCAGCCCGTGGTGCGGGACGGCTCTCTGAGCGGCCCGGCCAACCTTGTCCGTTCCCACATCCATGCCGCTGTAGACCTGACGCGAGTCCATGGAGATCACCTCGACCGGCAGCCGCTCCGCGAGTGACAGCGAGAGGTCGGTCTTCCCTGACGCCGTCGGACCCGTGACCGCCAGGAACTGAGGGGTGGGGTCGCTCACGAGCGGCCGAACTTACGCGCGAGCTCGGCAGCCGATAGGCGCACGACCGTGGGGCGGCCATGTACGTCATGGTGCGGCAGCTCGGTGGCGAAGAGTTGGTCGAACAGCTCCTGCATCTCCGGTTGCGAGAGACGCTGTCCGGCCTTGATCGCGCTCTTGCACGCAAAAGTCATCGCGATGCGCTCGTGCTGGTTCCGGGCCGAGCGAACGAGGTCGGAACCATGCGTGAGCTCCTGCACCATTTCACGGAACGCCCGCTCCGCGTCGAAGTACGGATGCGGGTTCGGAACGGCCTGCACGATGACCGTATCGCCCCCAAACTCTTCGACCTCGAAGCCGGCACGGCCCAACAAGCTGGAGAGGTCCCCGATGCACTCGACTTCCGCGGCACTCAAGCGGATGGTCAGCGGAAAGAGCAGCCGCTGGCCGTGCTCGCCGCCCCGCTCGAACGCGTCCATGAGTCGTTGATAGAGGATGCGCTCATGGGCTGAATGTTGATCCACGACAAGCAATCCGTCCCGGGTCTCGGCGAGCACATACGTGTTCATCACCTGCCACAGGCGCGGGCGGCTGGCGCCCAGGTCGGTCGGGACGATCGTCGCCTCACCCTCGACCCCAGGAGCCGGATCCAGGCCCGACATGAAGAGCGCCATCTGATCGTCGGGCGCTCCGCCTGAGGGCGCTTTTTCCGACCGCTCGCGCACGACAAGCGGCAGTGACCCTAGATGCGTGTCGAACGTCGCCGAACTCTCCGGGCCGTCCAAGGCGCTCCGGACCGTATCCTCGATGAGCGCTTCGATCTTGTTGTGGTCGCGGAAGCGCACTTCGGCCTTGGTCGGGTGCACGTTGACGTCCACGTCGTCGCCCGGGATGCGGAGGTACAGGAAGAGCCACGGGCGCGAACCGGCGGGAATCGTGGTCCGGTACCCTCGGTCGGCCGCCTTGAGGAGCGCGGCTCCCCGGAACGGACGCCCGTTCACGAAGAGGTAGCTCCTGCGCACGCCGGGCTTGGCGGCGTCGGGGCGCTGGACGAGGCCGTGGATGTCGAAGCCGCCCTCCGAGCTGTCAGCAGAAATGAGCGTGCCCGCTTGCTCGCCCCCCCAGAGTTGAGCCACCCTGTGGGCCGGGTCGTCGACCCCCTCCAGCTCGAGCAGCGAGCGGGTGTCAGACTTCAGGGAGAACGCGACTCGCGGATTGGCGAGAGCCAGGCCCGTGAGCGTCTCGCTAATGGCTCGCGTCTCCGGGGCGACCGACTTCAAGAACTTGGCCCGCACGGGGGCGTTGAAGAACAGGTTGCGCACCTCGACCGTGGTGCCGCGCTGCCTCGGAAAGTCGTCGACCTGCGTGATGCGGCCGCCGTCGATCTTGACTCGTGTCCCCGCGTCGCCGACCCCGTCGAACGTCTCGAGGACCACGCGTGCGACGGATGCGATGGACGGGAGCGCCTCGCCACGAAAGCCGAAGGTCTTCACGGACACCAGGTCGGAGGCCTCGACGATCTTGCTCGTCGCGTGCCTGTCGAAACAAAGCAGCGCGTCCTCCCGGCCCATCCCCACGCCGTCGTCGCTCACGCGAATGAGCCGCTTGCCGCCTCGTTCCACGGCCACTTCGACGCGGGTGGCGCCGGCGTCCAGGGCATTCTCCACGAGCTCCTTCACCACCGACGCGGGTCGCTCGACGGCCTCACCCGCCGCGATTTGATTCGCGACAGCGTCGGGGAGGACTCGGATGCGGCGGGTCATGGACGGTCAGCTCTGTGTGTCCCGGATAGCACCGCTACCCTACCCCGTAGAAACGGCACGCGTTCTCCGTTGCGGCACGGGCCAGGTCGGTCGCCTCGACGTCCAGGTGCCGCGAGACGGCCTCAACGACCTCGACGACGTAGGCTGGCTCGTTCCGCCGGCCCCGATGCGGTGGCGGCGCGAGATAGGGCGAGTCCGTCTCGACGAGTAGCCGGTCCGCCGGCACCTCGCGCAACAGGTCGACCGCCTCGAAGCTCTTGAACGCGGCGATCCCCGAGAACGACACGTACCATCCGGCAGCCATCGCCTCCTCGAAGGCCCGAGCGCCCCCGGTGAAGCAGTGCAGCACGCCCCGGGTTCCCGAGGGCATCGATCGTAAGGCCGCTGCGATCTCCTCATCAGCCTCGCGTGCGTGCACGACCACGGGCAGGTCCGTCTCCGCGCCCAGGGCGAGGTGACCCTCGAACAGGTCGATCTGTACGGTCCTCGGGGAATGGTCGTAGTGGAAGTCGAGGCCCGTCTCACCGATCGCCACGACTGCGGCGTTCTCCACCGCGAGCTCCCTGATGCGCTCCAGGTCGGTCGGCCCGGCCTTGCCGGCCTCATGCGGGTGGACCCCAGCCGTGCACCACATCCCATCGCGCTCTGATGCGAGCTCCACCGCCGCGGCGGCGTCGGAGACGTCGGAAGCGATCGTGACCAACCGGGTGACGCCCCGTTCGGAGGCCCTAAACAACACCGCCTCCCGGTCTTCCCGGAAGGCGGCGTCGGTCAGATGACAGTGGCTGTCGAAATACTCGGTCACACCGTCGCGGGCTCGATACGCTTCTTCTTCTCTCCGCTCCTGCCGATGCCCCAACGCTTCTGGATTTCGATGAGCGCGGGAGATGCGACGAAGATCGAGGAGTAGGTCCCGATCAGGACCCCCAGGATGAGCACGATGGTGAAGTCGCGAATCACGGCCCCACCAAGGATGAGGAGCGCTACGAGCACCGCCAGGGTCGTGCCCGACGTGAGCACGGTACGCGGCAACGTTTCGTTGATCGACTGGTTCACGAGTTCGACGGGGTCACGCTTGCGAGCGCCCTTCATTCCCATGTTCTCGCGGATGCGATCGAACACGACGATGGTGTCGTTCAGCGAGTAACCGAGAATGGTCAGGATCGCGGCCACCGTCGGCAGGGCGATTTCGACCCGGAACAGCGCCAAGAAGCCCAGCGTGATCATGATGTCGTGTGCCGTCGCGATCACCGCCGCGAGGCCGAAGCGCAACTCGAAGCGGAACGCCAGGTAGATCAGGGTCAGCGCGAACGAGAAGAGGATGGCAAGCAGCGCTTTGGTCTGCAGCTCACCTCCGACCTTCGCGCCCACCAGCTCGGTCCGTACGACCTCGAACGGGCGCCCTGGCAGTCCCGAGGCGACCCGCGCCTCGATTTGGTCAGCGACCTCCGAGATCGAACTCTCCTCGTCGACCGGCGCGCGGATCACGAACTCGTGCAGATCGACGTCACCGAAGCGCGTGATGTCGACTCCGCCCAACGCCGCGCGCACCTCTTCCACAGTGACATCGTCCTGGAACTGCACCTGGACGAGCGAGCCGCCCGTGAAGTCGACCCCGTAGCGCAGCCAGGACCCGAGCGTGGCGACGTTGAACACCATCGCTCCGATACCCACCAAAAGCACCACGGCAGAGACCACATAAGCCGTCTGGCGCTTCTCAATGAACTTGTACGAGGCGTCTTGAAACAGTCGCATGTTTGTGCCCTAGATGCTGATCGGGTCCGACGCCTTCTTCCCCGACAGATAGACGAGGAAGAGGGTTCGGGTGACATAAAGCGCGGATACGAACGAGGCGATGATTCCGATTGCGAGCGTGACCGCGAATCCACGGACCGGGCCTGTTCCGAAGCTGTACAGGATGAGCGCCGTGAACAGGGTGGTGATGTTCGAGTCGACGATGGCGGACAGCGCATGCTGGAACCCTTCGTCGACCGCGGTTCGCGTGGCCCGCCCGGCGGCCAGCTCTTCTCGTATTCGCTCGAAGATCAGCACGTTCGCATCCACGGCCATACCGACCGACAGGATGATGCCCGCGATGCCCGGCACCGTCAGCGTGGCGTCGAAGGCCGCGAGCCCACCGAGCACGAGCATCATGTAGAAGGCGAGCGCGCCGACGGCGATCAGGCCGGCCATGCGGTAGTAGATCAGCATGATTCCGACGACCAGGATGATCCCGACGATGCCGGCCATCTGACCCTGGTCGATGGAGTCTTGGCCGAGCGACGGGCCAACCGTCCGCTCCTCGATGATGTTGATGCGCGCCGGCAGCGCACCGGCCCTCAGAACAAGGGCGAGCTGGCGAGCTTCCTCGAGCGGGGTACCAGCGCCCATTTCGATCTGGCCGCGGGCGCCGATGCGGTCACGGAGGACCGGGGCGCTCATCACCTGTCCGTCGAGCACGATGGCCAGATTGTTGCCCACGTTGCGACCACTGAAGTCCCCGAAACGGCGACCCCCGACACGACTGAGCTCGAACGTCACCACGGACTGATTGAACTGCGCGTCCCGCTGCGCGACTGCGTCGATCAACTGGTCACCCGTCAGGAAGGGCTCCGCCGTAAGCACGTAGAGCTGCTCATAGCTTCGCACCCCCTGCTGGACGATGTCTCCGCCCCAGTGCAATGCCTCGTTACGCGGCAAGGTCGACTGCACCTCGGGCATGCTGAGGAAGTAGCGAGCGATCGCCGCGTCCTCTGCGTCGACCAGGTAGGAACCGGGGATGTCCCCGCGGAACAGGAGAGAGGAGAAGGGCTGCAGCGCGTTGGCCGCGGCCTCCGCGCTATCCGCAGCCGCCTGCGAAAGGCTGTCCGTGGCCGTCGTGTCGGGGCCACCGAACAGGATCTCCTCCATTTGCGAGGTGCGGTTCGTCACGTCGCGGCCCATGGCGCGAATCGAGTCCACCCCGAGCGCGGCGACGATCCGGCGGTCGATTCGCGGGAGTGCGCCTTCCATCTCCCCACCGGGCAGGACGAGCTTGAACTCGAGGAAGGCGTTGCGGGTGACGATGCTCTTCGCCTGGTCCTCATCCGTGATGCCCGCGAGCTCCACGATGAGGCGCTCACCCCCGACCTGCTGGATGAGCGGCTCCTCGACACCGAATTCGTCGATACGCGTGCGGATGATCTGATCGACGCGGTCGATCATGTCGGCCTTGGCCTCGGCCGACATCGTGCCGTCGGGGTCGTCCACCTCGAGCACGAGGTGCATGCCGCCCTGGAGGTCGAGGCCGAGCTTCAGCCAGTCACCTGTCTCCTGGCGGTGCGCATAGAGCTGCCAGCCCGCCACGACAAGGAGGACTACGATGGTGATCAGGCGGCCCTGAACGGTCTTGAACATGTAACACTTGGGTTCAGCGAGACGAGCCGAGAGGGCCGGGGGGACCTGCTTGCCCCCGCGCCTTTTACGGCAGCTGTGAAAGCTGCCGCGGCCTCAAAGTGGTGTCAATCGAAGGACTCTACTCCGCGACCGCCCCGGAGATCCTAGAAGTACAGGAAGCTCTGGATCTTGAACGAGAACTCCTTGTCCCCCGTCGCCGGCGAGTAGATGTCGAAGTTCGCGCCGATTTTGCTTCGGCCCATGATGTACACCATGAAGCCCGGGGTAATGAGGAGCCCGTTGTCGTCGTTAGTGTCCGTGTCCGGGTCGCCATAGCTGATCCGGGCCAGCGGCTCGATCCCCACGACGCGCTCGCCGTCCACGGGGACGTAGTAGGACGCGACGCCCTGGAGGGCGAGGAAGCTCGGCGGACCCGAGGTGACCGGATCGAGTTCCCAGTTGTCCCCGATGATGAGCCCAGCCTGCACCAGGAGGCCGTCCCGCCACGTGCCGATCTCCACATCGCCGCCGAAGGCCACAGCGGTCGCGTTGTCCGCCGCAGGGTCCACGTAGTCGTGGAGGGCGAGCTGGCCCGAAGCCCGCACGTTCTCGTTGATGTCGAGGGTCACGCGGCCCGCCACGGACTTCCTGTCGTTCTCGTCTGATGTGTTGAGGCCGGTGCCGTTGGTAAGCGTGGCCTGGTAGCTCAGCTGTCCGGACGAGCCTTCGACACGGACGCCCTGGTCACGGCCGGCGAAGTCGAGCGCCTCGGTGAGCCGGCTATAGGAGCATACCGAGCCGACACCGGAGCAGACCCCGTAGCCCTCGATGCGTCCGTCCCGCTCGATGAGTGACAGGTCCGTCGAGCTGGCCAACTCGAAGATGTCGAAGGAGCGCTTGAACTGTCCGACCGCAATCCGAAAGCCCGGCGAGAAGTCCAGCTGAGCGTACGCGTCCAGGACCGACGCGCTGCCACCCGAAAACTCGGGTTGGACGCGTCCACTCAAGAAGTCGTTAACCGCGACGTCCACATTGAGGCGTGCGCGCCGAATGAAGAAGTCACTCGTGGCCGCGTCGATGGACGAAACCGAATATTGCGAGTGGACGCGTCCGCCGATGCGCAAATCGGCGCCCCGCCCAGAAACCTCGAGCTGGGCGCTCAGTGGCAAAGGCAGGACCAACGCGAAGACGGCCAAGAGGCGAGCGAGACGTCGAAGCATGATTTCTTCTCTCGTAGAAGTAGGCGACACGCAACGTTACTGACTCGTGACGCCACTTCAAGCGAGAGAGACCGCGCGTTACCGGTCCGTTACGACCGCGTGACAGGTTGGTCTCGATCAGCTCCTGCGCCCCTGTCTCAGAAGTAGAACGTGGTCTGGCCACCCAACGAGAACTCCTTGTCACCCGTCTGCGGAGAGTAGATGTCCAGGTTCGCGCCGATGCGGGTTCTGCCATTGATGTAGAACATGACGCCGGGGGTTATGAGGACCCCGCCGTCGCCGTCCGTGTCCGTGTTAGGGTCGCCAAAGCTCAACCGCGCCAGTGGCTCGACGCCGACAAGTCGGTCGCTGTCCATGGGATAGTAGTACGTGACGATGCCCTGGAAGGTCAGGAACGTCGCCGGATCGAACGTCACCGGAGTCAGGTCGCGCCAGTTGTCTCCTGTCACCACGGCTCCCCGCACGTGCAGTCCGTCGCGCCATGTACCGACCTCGACTTCACCGCCGAAACCCACCGCCGTCGCATTCCCGGACGGATCGACGTAGTCGTGCAGCCCGAGCTGGCCCGAAACACTCACGTCCTCGTTCACGGCGTAGGTGACACGGCCCGACAAGGATTTCCTGTCGTTCTGGTCGGAAGTGTTGAGGCCTGTGCCGTTCGTCAGCGTCGCGAGGTACGACAGCGCCCCCGAAGACCCGTCCACGCGCACACCGATGTCACGACCAGCGAACGACAGTCCCTCCGTCAGGCGGCTGAACGAGCAGATAGACCCGACCGATGCGCAGGGAGCGTAGCCCTCGATGCGACCGTCCCGCTCGATCTCTGGGAGGTCTCCAGGACTCGGCAGCTCGAAGATGTCGAACGCACGCTTGAACTGGCCAACCGACAGGTTGAAGCCCTCCGAGAAGGCCAGGCTCATATAGGCATCCAAGATGATACCGGAGCCCCCCCCGAACTCGGTGAGCACGCGTCCGCCGATGAAGTCGTTCACCATGACTTCGGCGCGCAGACGCGCGCGCCTGACCATGAAGTCGTTGTCCGCCGACTCGACGGACGATGCCGTGTACTGCGGCTGGAGGAGACCACCGAGGGTCAACGTGGCGCCCCGGCCCGAGACCTGCAGCTGAGCCGCCGATTGGGTCGGAACGAGAAGGAGCAATGCGACCGCGAAAAGCCCGAGGGCTCGGAACATGCGTCTTATCTCGAAATGGGGAATGTCAGGTTAGACGGCGCGTCGAAGGACCGCTCGTACCCGCGCCATGAAGCGGTCAGCGTCGACCGACTTGTCGACGTAATCATCGGCACCCAGCTCGAGTAGCTCGGCTTCGATCACATCACTGCCCGTGGCCGTCCGGATGAGCACCGGCAACGCGGCCGTGTCGGCCGAGCCACGAAGGTGTTGAAGTACGTCCCGGCCGTCGAGGCCCGGCATCGCCAGGTCGAGGACGATCAGCTGGAAGTCCCGATCGGTTTTGAGGATGTCGAGGGCCTTGTGGCCATCCTCGGCGTCTTGAACCTCGAATCCGTCCTTCTCGAGCAACCCTCGGATCATGAGTCGCGCATCCTCGTCGTCGTCGACGAGCAAAATGCGCGGCGGACCCTTCGCGACTTCGATGGCGTCTTCCTCGAGGCCCTGGCCCAAGACGCGTTCGACCTCGACGAGCGTCGTTTTTCCCTGGGTGACCCACTCCAGGCCGACTTCGTGGAGCGTCCGCATACCGCCCTGCCCGGCAACGCGGCTGAGCGTCGCCCAACCTTTGCGTTGCTCGATGGCCTGTTGGAGCCGCGGCCCGCCCACCATCACCTCGTTCGCGGGTAGGCGTCCCCGATATCCGGTGAACCCACACTCAGGGCATCCGACTGCGCGCACGAGCGGCTCCGTGCCGTGGCGGTCCGTGAGGCGCTGCTCGTCCGGGGTGAGTTGCCCGCGCACGGGCTCGGCACACTGGGAACAGACGCGACGCAACAGCCGCTGGGCGATCGCGCCTCGAAGGGTCTGGGCGATGGTGCTGTATTGGAGGCCCATGTCGGCCAAGCGGGCGATGGAGCTCACGGCATCGTTCGCGTGAACCGTGGTGAGCACGAGGTGACCGGTCATGGCGGCCTGCGCCGCCGTGAGCGCCGTCTCCTTGTCGCGGATCTCACCCACCAGAATCACGTCGGGGTCCTGACGGAGCATGGCCCGCAGCGCACCAGCGAACGTCATGCCCTGCTTGGTCTGCACCTGAGTCTGCGTGATTCCGGGGAGCTCGTACTCGATGGGATCCTCAACGGTCATGATGTTGACGCGCCCGTCGGCCAATTCCCTCAGCGCGCCGTAGAGCGTCGTGGTCTTTCCCGACCCCGTGGGTCCCGTCACGACGACGATGCCGCTGCGATGGGTGAGGAGCCCTCTCAGCCGCTGGAGCTCATGAGCGGGAATCTCGAGCTCGTCGAGCGTCATGGCGGCGCTCGAGTCCAGCACGCGCATGACGCACTTCTCGGCACCGCCCGCCGGAATCGTGGACACGCGCAAATCGTAAGCCCTGCCCCGCACCTGGACGCGCGCCTTTCCGTCCTGCGGTCGCAGCCGGTCAGCGATGTCGAGTTTGGACAGGACCTTTATGCGGGAGATGATCCGGTTGAGCGCCTGCATCGGCAGATCCATGTGCTTCCGCAGCACACCATCGACGCGGTAGCGGACGGCGCCCAGCTTACGCCCCGGCTCGATGTGGATGTCGCTCGCGCCTTGAGTGATCGCGTCACGGATGATGAGGTTCGTGAGTTTGACCACCGGTGTGGCCCGAACGTCGTCTTCGGAAATGGACTCGGGGCCCATCTCCTCGACCAGTTTGACGGCGTCTTCGCTGACGTCGTCGGCGAGCCCACCCAGTAGCGCGTCGACCGCTTTCTCTGGGGAGAAGCGGTGGTCCAAGGCGTCCTGAATGATGCGCGGCGCGGCAACCTGGAAGTGCGGGGTGCGACCGGTACTGAACCCCAGGGCACGCTCCGCCTCGACATTCGTCGGATCGCACGTGGCGACCACCAGCTGACGGTCATCCTCGAACAGCGGGAAGATGAGGTGCTTCCTCGCCATCGTTTCCGGAATCAGGAGCGCCGCATTCGGATCGGCGATGTTCATGTCGGCGACTTCCAGCCGGAAGTACTCCGCGACGAGCTCAGAAAGCTGGGTATCCGTGATGTCGTATGTCCTGGTTACCGCCGTCCAGGCTTCGGGGGCACGCGAGCCAGGCGTGAGCTCGGGACGCTCCTGGTCGGCGTAGCCGGCGCGTTCCGCGATCCGCACCAGCCAGTGGACCGCGCCTTTGGCCTGCACGGGTGCCTCGACCTCATCCGTTGGGGCCTCAACCTCCGGGGTTTCGATGGGAGACGTGTCGTCGCTCATCGTTCCCTCAATGCCGCAGCGCGCTTTCCATGCTTCTCTCGGTACATCGCGCTGTCGGCTTCTGCAACCATGTCTTCGAGCCGGACCCTCATGTCGTCATCGTGGTGCGACATCCCGACGCTGATCGACAATTGATACGGCTCGGGGCTGGACTCGTTGAAGTCCACGATGCTCTCCCGCAGCCGCTCGACGAGCAGCTCGGAGCTTTCGTCGGCGGCCTTGAGAGCGAGGACGCCAAATTCGTCGCCCCCGAGTCGGGCGATGATGTCCGACCGACGAAAGGTCGCGCGCAAGATATCAGCCACCTTGAGCAAGGCGCGATCGCCGACGTGATGTCCCAGCGTGTCGTTGATGGTCTTGAAGCGGTCCAGGTCCAAGTAGACCATCGTCACGCCCCGCCCAGACCGCCTCGCGAGCTTGAGGTACTGCTCGCCCAGGTCGCTGAACCCACGCCGGTTGTACAAGCCCGTCAGGTCGTCGATGAGCGAGAGGCTGCGCAAAGCCGAAAACAGGCGATGGCGTTCGATGGCGTGCCGTAAGGAGCGCACCAGCATTGCGGGAGAGATCTCGGCCTTGACCAGATAGTCCTGCGCCCCGCCCTGAACGGTTGTGACGGCCGCCTCCTCGTCGGGCTCGTCCGTGAGGACGACGATCGGCACATCGGGAGCGAACGCATAAGCCCGGTCGAAGGTCACCATGCCCTGGCTGTCCGCCAGGTCCAACGACATCAGGATCGCATCGAAGCCACCCTGGCTGAGCCGGGCCAGGGCCTGGCTCAATTCGCCGACGCTCTCGAGGGAGATGCCGTCTTTGTTGCCTTCCGATAAACCGGCACTTAGCTGGTCGACGTACGCCTCGTCAGACTCGACAAGCAGGACTTTGATGGGCCGTTGCTGCAAACGGACACACCCCTCGGAAGCAGGCCGCGCGTCTACGATCCGGGCGAGGGCCGCGATCAGTGATCGGCCAACTGACGCGCCTCACCTGGCATAAA
>Ga0224512_10003110_pt1 | contig 14764 bp, 13 predicted proteins | sample SF_May12_sed_USG_4_FD_169103 | JGI IMG/M metagenome (GOLD analysis project Ga0224512, IMG submission 169103) | Sediment microbial communities from San Francisco Bay, California, United States - SF_May12_sed_USGS_13 | ecosystem: Environmental > Aquatic > Marine > Sediment | place: USA...
TCATCGAAGACCTTGGGGTGCTTGCGCAGTGAGTCGGCAAGAGTCGAGCCGCTCTCGACATCCTCACGGACATCGTTGATCACCTGCTGGAACACCTTGTTCGTCTGCTGACCCGCCAGGATCTCGAGGCACTGCACGAGCGGCAGGCCCGCGTCGATCATGACCGAGAACTGACGGGTGAAGAGAGCGAGCTCCTTCTGCTTGACGCCGCTGCGGAGCCGGGGCAGAGCGAACTCGCGGCCCTTCTCGGTCACGGACGACACGACGACGCCCTGCCGCCGCAGCGACGCAACGGCCTCGTCGCGATTCGCAGCCTCGAGTGTCCCCTCGCGAGGCTCGCCCGAGCGGGAGCGTCCCTTGTAGACGAATGTCGACATCACTTCTCCATTCGAGCGCGGCTAGCGGCTCCCGACGGTCTGTGCCCCACCGCCGATGGTCCCGACACCACGGTTGATCATCTCGCGCAGCTCGTCCGTATTGCTCGATGCTCCCATCGCCGTCTGCAAGGCGATCTGGCGCCGGAAGTAGAGCGTGGCCAGCGACTGGTTGAACGTCTGCATTCCGTGCTTGGACTGTCCAGCCTGCATCATCGAGTAGATCTGGTGGACCTTGTCCTCTCGAACCAGGTTCCGGATCGCCGAGTTGGGAACGAGGATCTCCATGGCGACACAGCGCCCCTGGCCGCTGGATCTGGGAAGCAGCGACTGACAGACGATTCCCTCGAGCACGAGAGAAAGCTGCGAGCGGACCTGCGGCTGCTGGTTCGGCGGGAACACGTCGATGATGCGGTTAATTGTCTGAGACGCTGAGTTCGTGTGCAGCGTGGCGAACGTCAAGTGGCCCGTCTCCGCGATCTGCATCGCGCACTCGATCGTCTCGAGGTCCCGCATCTCTCCGATCAGCACGACGTCCGGGTCCTGACGCAGCGCTGACCTGAGCGCGCTCGGGAACGACCTCGTGTCCGCGTGAAGCTCACGCTGGTTGATCAGGCAGCGCTTGTGTGAGTGCAGGTACTCGATCGGATCCTCGATCGTGACGATGTGCGCCTGTCGCTCGCGGTTGACCTTGTCCAGCATCGACGCCAGCGTCGTGCTCTTGCCCGATCCGGTGGGACCGGTGATCAGCACGAGGCCGCGCGGCCGGTCCGCCAAGGACGCCACGATGTCGGGTATGCCGAGCTCCTTGAACGACTTGATCTCCCAGGGGATCGTCCGGAAGGCTGCGGCCACCGCGCCCCGCTGGTTGAACACGTTGCTGCGGAACCGGGCCAGACCCTTGATGCCGAAGGAGAAATCGAGCTCGAGCTGGTCCTCGAATCGATGCTTCTGCTGGTCGGTCATGACGGAGTAGGCCAGGGCCTTTGTCTCCGCGGGGCCTAGCGGTGGCATCTGGAGCGGCACCAGCTCTCCGTCAATGCGGATCTGCGGCGGAGACTGCGTCGTGACGTGCAGATCGCTCGCGCCTTGTTCCACCATCGTCTTCAGCAGTTGTTGGAGCGATACGGCCACCGTGACCTCCCTCGTGCCTTTAGAAGATCGTCTCGCGAACGACCTCGTCGATGGTCGTCACGCCGTTCTTGATCTTGACCAGCCCCGACTGGCGGAGGCTGAGCATTCCCTCTTCGATGGACCGTCGCTTGAGCTCGAGGGCCGAGCAGCCCGTGAGAATCATCTCGCGGATCTCCTCGCTGATCTCCATGACCTCGAACAGTCCGCAGCGCCCCTTGTAACCGCTGCTGTTGCACTGCTGGCATCCCGCACCCTTCATCACCTCTACCGACTCCGCCTCATCCGGGTTATAGCCGATATCGACCAGCGCCTGTCGTGGGACCTGGACCTGCTGCTTGCACTCCGTGCAGATGCGCCGCACCAGCCGCTGCGCGCAGATCAGATTGACCGACGTCGCGACGAGAAACGGCTCGATGCCCATGTTCATGAGCCGGCTGATGGTGGACGGCGCGTCGTTCGTATGCAGGGTGGTCAGCACGAGATGTCCGGTCAGCGCGGCCTTGACCGCGATCTCGGCGGTCTCGAAGTCGCGGACCTCTCCGATCAGCACTGTGTTCGGGTCCTGGCGCAAGAAGGAGCGCAGCGCCTCTGCGAACGTGAGCCCGATCGCTTCTTTCGTCTGCACTTGGTTGATGCCCGACAAGTTGAACTCGACCGGATCCTCCGCCGTCATGATGTTGGTCTCGGCCGTGTTTAGCGTCGTGATCGCCGAGTAGAGCGTGTTCGTCTTTCCCGACCCCGTGGGACCGGTGACCAGCACCATGCCCCACGGCTTGCTGATCGCACGCTGGAACTTCTCGAACGACTCGGGCTCGAAACCGAGCCTGGTCATGTCCAGCGTCAGGTTCTCCTTGTCGAGGAGCCGCAGCACGACCTTCTCGCCGAACAGCGCCGGAACCGTCGACACGCGATAGTCCATCTCGCGCGCGCGCCCGTCGAGCCGCAGCTTGATCTTGATGCGGCCGTCCTGAGGCAGCCGGCGCTCGGCGATGTCCAGCTTGGACATGATCTTGATGCGGCTGATGATCGCGTCCCTCAGTTTCATCGGCGGATGCATGTACTCGTACAGCACGCCGTCGATGCGCAGCCGGACGCGGAAATCGCGCTCGTAGCTCTCGATGTGGATGTCCGACGCGCCCTTGTTGATCGCGTCCACGAGCACTCTGTTGACGATGCGCACGACCGGGGCGTCGGCGCTCATCGCCTCCAGGTTTGAGCCGTCGATCTCGTCCTCGTCGGCGAGGATCTCGAGATCTTCGGCGTCCACGGAGGCCTCGAGCTCGTCGACCTCAGCCTTGAACAGCTCGAGCCGCTTCTCCTCGTAGGAGGCCTCGATCGCCTCTTTGATGGCGAACTCGCTGGCGAGGACCGGCTCGACCTCGCAGCCGGTGCGGAAGCGGATGTCGTCGAGGGCGACCACGTTGGTCGGATCGACCATGGCGAGCGTCAGAATGTTCCCCGTCTTGTGCACGGGGAAGACGTGATAGCGTGCAGCGATCGACTCGGGAATGACGTCCAGCAGGTTGCGGTCGACGTGCGGGAACAGGCTTCTCAGATCGATGGCTGGAATTCCGTACTGCTCCGACAGCAGCTGGACGAGATCCTCCTCGCCGACCCGGCCCTGCTCGACCAGGTGGTAGCCGAGCCGCCCGCCTTCCGCTTTCTGCCGCTCCAGCGCCTCGTCGAGCGATTCGCGGTCGATCAGTCCTTCTTCGACCAGCAGCTCCCCGATACGGTCAGCCATATCACCCTTCTTCGCCCGGTCGCCAGTCCGCGCCTGGCGCTCCCGCTTCTGGGCCGTCGCCGTTCGATCGAAACGATCGGCCGTACGCTCTGAACTCCGCTCTGGACAAACTTGGGTGCCGGTGGACAGGCGGTCAAGGTGGGCGTCCGCGGCCGGTCCCGGCACGGCGATCGCGGGTCCCGAGGCGCGTGCGCCACCCCTCACGCCGGCGCGGACGCGGACTCAAGTACTAGGGGGAAAAAGGTTTAGATCCGAGCCCGGGCGAGCCGGAGCACGCACTGCCGCTCCGGGCCGAGGGGTCCGGTCTCGGCGTCGTCATGCGGGCGCGGACTGGCCCAGGCGATCGCGGCGCCGGCGGAGGAAATCGTCCATGAAGCTGGTGGAGAGACGGCCGGCGCGGAACCCCTCGTCCGTCACGATCTCCGCGAGCAGCAAGAGGTTCGTCGACACGCCTTCGATGACGAAGAAGTCGATCGCACGCTGCAGGCGGGAGACCGCGTCCGCCCTCGTGCGCCCGCGCGCGATCAGCTTGCCGATCATGGAGTCGTAGAAGGGGAGCATTTTGTAGCCGGCGTATGCGGCGGTGTCCACGCGGATCCCCGGGCCACCGGGCGGATGGAACGTGCGAATCGTTCCGGGCGACGGAGCGAACGTCCACGGATCCTCGGCGGTGATGCGCGCCTCGATGCTCCAGCCGTTGATCCACAGGTCCTCTTGCCGGTAGCCGAGCGGCTCCCCGGCCGCCACGCGGATCTGCTCCTTGATGAGGTCGATCCCCGAGATGTTCTCCGTGACCGGATGCTCGACTTGAATTCGCGTGTTCATCTCCATGAAGTAATACGAGCCGTCCTCGTTGAGGAGGAACTCCACCGTTCCGGCGTTTTGATAGTCCACGGCCTTGCTCGCACGCACGGCCGCCGCACCCATCTCGTCTCTCAGGTCCTGGTCGACCGCCACGGAGGGCGCCTCCTCGATGATCTTCTGATGACGCCGCTGGATCGAGCACTCGCGTTCGAACAGGTGAACCACGTTGCCGTGGAGGTCGCCCATGATCTGGAACTCGATGTGCCGCGGTCCGGTCAGATACTTCTCGATGTAGATGTCCGGCACGCCGAAGGCAGCCGCCGCCTCGGCCCGGGCGGTCTCGATCGACGAGACCAGGTCCTCCTCCGCGGTGACGACGCGCATGCCTCGCCCGCCGCCCCCGGCTGCGGCCTTGACGATGATCGGAAAGCCGATCTTCCGGGCCAGATCGACGGCATCCTCCGCAGTCTCGATCGTGCCCTCGCTGCCGGGCAGGATCGGGACCCCGGCCGCCTTCATCGTCCGCCGGGCCACGGCCTTGTCACCCATGTTCCGAATCGTCTCGACACGCGGTCCGATGAACGTTATCCCGCACTCGGCGCAGACCTCCGCGAAGTGCGCGTTCTCGGCCAGGAATCCATAGCCGGGGTGGATCGCGTCCGCACCGGTGATCTCGGCGGCGGCGATGATCGCCGAGATGTTGAGGTACGAATCGGCGTTGCGGGCGGGACCGATGCAGACGTCTTCGTCGGCGAAACGGACGTGGAGCGAGTCGCGATCCACGTCGCTGTGCACTGCGACCGTCCGGATCCCGAGCTCCTTGCAAGCCCAGATGATCCTCAGGGCGATCTCACTGCGGTTGGCGATCAGGATCTTCTTGAACATCGAGCTGCCTAACGCTCGGGTCGGATCCGGAACAGCCCTTCCCCGTACTCCACGGGCTGCGCGTTCTCCGGAAGGACCTCGATCACGGTCCCCGCGACCTCCGCTTCAATCTCGTTCATCAGCTTCATCGCCTCGAGGATGCAGAGCGTCTGACCGACGTCGACGTGATCTCCGACCGTGACGAACGGATCGGCCGCCGGGCTCGGGGCGAGATAGAAAGTCCCGACCATGGGCGACATCTGCTCGTAGACGTCCTCCGTGGCGGCCGGCGGCGGGCTCGACGCGGGAGGCTCGGACTCGGCGGTTGGCACCACCGCCGTCTCCGGCGGCGCTGCGGACCTCCCGGCGGCGGCCTCCGACGCGACGGGAACGCCGGCAGGCGCGACGGGCACGGGGGGAAGCACGGCGGTGACGCCGTCCGCAGGAGAATCCCTCACAACCCTGAGGCGCAGGCCCTCCATCTCCAGCTCCACCTCGTGAAAGCCGGCGCTCCTCACGTACTTCAGAAGATCCTTGATCTCTCGGGCGTCCACGCGTGCCTCCCGTGCCCCGACGTCTCGTGACGGAAGCGCGCCAAGCGGCGGGCCCCCGCCAAGACTTACCGCCTGGGTCCGGATCTCGCCACGGATCGCGATGCTACCACGCGGGTGGGGGCCGTGTTCAGCCGTGGCGGCGGGCAAACGAAGGCCTCACCGCGCGAAGCGGTGAGGCCGGTCGTCATCGCTTGACCGGCGGCAGGCGCGAGCCTTCCCGCCGGCACGAGCTCAGTTGCAAATGTTCGCCGTCTCCAAGGGGCTTCGCCCCGTGGCGGAGGCCGGCTCGCCGGTCACGTCCGCGCCGCGGAACGTCATGAGGACGTTCCCGCGGGTGGCGAGATCGAAGAAGCCGGCGACGACGTCGCCCGCCAAAACGCTGGTCACGGGCACGCTCGCCGAACCTCCCGCCGGCACCGTCACCGTGATCGTCTCGGTGCGCGGCGCCGGGACCCCCATCGGAGCCCCGGTCAGCTCGTAGCTGATGTCAACGCTGGTGAAGATGACGTCGTTGAACCCAGAGGAGGACGTGCCGCGGATGCGCGAATCGAAGCCGGCTGACTGCACGACCGAGGTGAACACGGACGTGTCGAGCGTCCCGTCACCGGTCGTGTCGATCAGCTCGCCGTCGATGTCGACGCACGCCGACAGCGGCGCGAACCCGGACAGAGACACCAAGTTGTCGGATATCTTTGGATCATCCGTGACATCGTTGCAGGCGACGACACCGAAGGCGAAGAGCAGTGCCAGAGCCGCCGGCTGCCAGTGCTTTACGGTCTTTTTCAGCATTCCGGTTCTCCGTATGCCTTCAGGACGCCTTGATGATCCGGGGCGTGATGAAGATCAAGAGTTCTCTGTTTCGAGACTGGACGTTCCGGGAACGGAACAGCCAGCCCAGGCCGGGAATGTTCCGGAAGAACGGCACTCCGGACTCACTCTTACCTTCGTTGACAGTGAAGATCCCGCCAATGACGGTCGTTCCGTTGTCACCGATCAGCACCTTGGTCTGGGCCCGTTGCGTGTTGATCGCCGGAACGTCTCCGACCGTGTTGACGAAGTCGGGCGAGTTGTTCTCGACCTCGACCTCGAGGATCACGGTCCCCTCGGCCGTGATCTGCGGCGTGACCTTGAGTCTCAGAGATGCCGACACGAACCGAACGTCGATCTCGGTCGCCGTGGTGCTGACGATGGGGATCCGCACGCCCTGCTCGATCTCGGCCGCCTCGTTGTTCTGGGTCGCGATCTTCGGCGAGGAGAGACGGCGGGCGTAGCCCTCCGTCTCCAGCGCATCGATCGTGATGTCCAGCGTGAACGAGTCGAGCACGTTGCCGAACGAGAACCCGAGAGCGTTCGCCGCCGGAGCACGCGGCAGATTCAGGTCGTAGTCGACTCGGGCGCGGTGCGGGAAGTCCAGTGACGTCTGGGTGCCCAGAGCCGGCTCCGCAATGGCCGACGCGCCCCACTGAATGCCGAGATCCTGCACGAAGTCGCGCGAGACCTCGACGATACGCGCCTCGATCATGACCTGCGGTGTCTCCGCGTCGAGCGTGGTGAGCAGCGCGTCGGTCGCGTCGACCCGGGCGGGAATATCGCGGATGATGAGCGTGTTGGTGCGCTCGTCCACGATGACACGACCCTTCGAGCTGACGATGGCGTCGCGGATCACCTTCTCGACGTCCTTGGCCTTTGCGTAGGACAGCGTCCTGGTGATCGTGATCGGCGGCGCCTCCAGCTCCTTGGCCTCGTGAAGCGCCTTCCGGGCCTGCGCTTCCTTCGCCAGCTTGGAGACAGGAGCGATCCGGACGACGTTCCCCTCCATCACCATGTCCAGGCCGTTGTTCTTGAGAATCAGATCGAGAGCCTGATCCCAGGGCACCGAGTCGACAACGATGGTGACCGATCCCTTCACCGAGGGATCGAGGACGAAGTTGAGTCCCGAGATCTCGTGGAACAGGCTGAAGACCTGCTTGATGTCGGCGTCCACGAGATTGGTGGAGATCGGCTGTCCGCTGAAGCTGCGGCGGATGTCCTGGATCGTATTCCTCTCGGTGGACGGCAGCGGCGTGACGCCGCTCGAAGCCCTCTGAGAGACGTAGGTGACCGGGGTCGCCTCCTCGGTGATCGTGTCGGCCGTCAGTCCGGCAGCCTCCTCGATCACGTCGGCGATCTCGGGCTCGGTCCACGGGGCCGGCTCTTCCTGCTGCGGCTCGACCGTCGCGACCGCGACCGAGTTCAGGGACGCTGGCTCCGGCTCGGGCCGGTAGCCCTCGGTCGACGCGGTGACGGGAGCCGGACGCTCTATCAGCGCGGCGATCTGGTCGATCTCCTGCGCCGGGGGAGTGTCCTGCTCGGTGTCGGCCGTCTCGATCACGACGGGCGCGAACGCGGGCGCGTCGAGCGCCGCCGTCTCGACTGTCTCGATCGTGTCTGTTGCGGCCTCGGCCTCCTGAGCGTCCGGGAGGATCGTGGCCTCGGCAACGACCGGCACCGGAGCGCTGCCCGGCGTGCCGAGCAGGGCGACTGACGTCGGGGTGAGGTTCAGGCGCAGAGAGTTCCCCTCCCGTGCCGCGCTCCACTGGAACGGACCGGTCAGGTCGAACACGACGCGCGCGATCAGGTCCGGAGCATCGCGATACTGGGCGACGCGCACGCGCACGACGCCTTCGTCTGCGACCTCTACGCGTCCCAGCGTCTCCGGCGCGCGCATCCCGGGCAGGTCGAAGACCAGCCGGTCAGGCCCGCTGAGCTCGAAGACCTCGTAAGGGATCGAGCCGTCGGCGTGCAGCAGGATCTCGGCCCGCCCTTGCGGGTCGACCGAGACGACCTGAAGATCGCGGATCCAGCCGGCGGCCGGCTCTCCCGAAGGAACCTCCTCTGCTGCCAAGAGCGGAGGACGATCGTCGTAACGGGCGACGCCGCGCTTGGCGAGCGCCGGTCCCGTCAGACACAAGACGGCGGCCGAAACCGCGGCCAGGACCCATATGAAGCGGGGCCTCTGAACTCCCCTGCTCATGCTCCCTCCTCCCCGATGAGCGAGTCATCGTCATCTTCGATTGGATAAAGCCGCTTCACGACGTCCCGGTACGGCTTGATCCGTCGCGGATCGTCGACGTGCTGACGGAACACGACCAGGCCGCGAGACGAGTCGATCGAGACGACACGACCGTCGTACACGATGTCTCCGACGCGGAGCGTGTAACCTCTGTTGTCCGAGCCACGGAATAGGGCGACGGGGCTGCCACCTGGATCGATCGCCACACCCTTCAAGTCGATCTCGGCGACGAGCATGCCCGCAACGCCCTTGGGCCGCTTGCCCTTGGCCGTCTGGTTCTGAGTCCTGACCAGCGCCTCGAACGGATCGCGGCGGCCGTCGGGATCGTAAGAGAACTGACCGCCACTCATCACGTTCTCGCTGTCGCGCTCGATCTGGCGAATCAGCTCCTCGTCCGCCGGGCTGGGACTCTCGAGCCGCTCCTCCTCACCCGTGCTCTGCGGTGCCGGGGCGGCATATCCCAGGCAGACGGTCATGCCGAGCGCGAGCGCGCCGAGCAGCAACCTTCTGCACCACCGACCGGTCATGCGTCACCTCCCCCGGACGATCCGTCCTTAGGCTCGTTATAGATGTAGGTCTTGGCCACGAACTTGGCCGCGATGGACGACCGGACCCCCCTAGCCTTGTTCGGACCGACATTCACGTTCTCGACGTTGATGATGCGTGCGTACTTGCTCACGCGATCGAAGAACATGCCGAGCTGGTGGTAGTTACCGAAGACCTCCATGCTGATCGGCTGCTCGCGTAGGAACTCCTGGTCCTTCGGCCCCTGCGGATTAAAAACTCGCAGATCGAGGTTCGTCTGATCCGCGAGGCTCTTGATCCACTTGAGCAGGTCGCCCATCTCTGCCGAAGTCGGCAGGATCTGCTTGAGGTCGGCGAGCTTGAGCTCCAGGTCGGCGATTTCACGCTCGAGCTCGTCGATCTTGGCCACGGCCTGCTTGGCCTTGCGAATCTCGGCCTGCTTTTTCTCCAGCTGCTGCTCGAGATTCGCGACCTGCTTGCCTTTCCGGGTCAGGTCGGCCGGAGCGAAGTTGCTGCCGAACCACCAGATCACCAGCGCGACGACCGAGGCGCCGACAATGTAACCCCACCAAGGTAGATTCTTCAGGCTCATGGTCATCCCCTCGGAGTCGCGGTCGCCGTCGCGACCTTCTCGGCCTCTGCGTTTGCATCCGTCGGACCGGTGAAGCGGCACGACAGGCCGAAGCTCACACCCTCGGGCACCTTGCGCGTGTTGCCGAGCGTCACGTCGGAGAACGCGATGTTGCCCGAGAGGTTGTTGTAGAAATTCGAGACGGCGTTGTAGGTTGTCGCCTTACCCTTGATCTTCACCGCGCCGCCCTTCTCCTCGAGGCCTTCGAGCCACAGGAAGTCGGGCAGCTCTCGGCTGATCTGGTCCAGGAGATGGACCGGCACCTGCTGACGGCGCTTCAAGTTCGAGATCAGCTCGACGCGCTTGTTGAGCGCGGCCTTCTTCTTCTTGTGCGTGTCGATCAGCTTGAGCGCGTCCTGGAGATCGGCCAGCTCGGCGTCGGCCTGCCTGATGTCCGACTTGAGGTTCGTGATCTGGCTGCTCAGTGAGTACCAGCGCAATCCGACGAAGGCCACAGCCAGGACGATGATCGCGATACCCGCAATCTCGGCCGGCTTGCCGAGGTTGAGCTTTGGCTTGGCCGCAGCCGGGGTCTTCGAGATCTCGAGAAGATTGATCCGGATCATCGGTCACCCACCTTTCGAAGAGCGAGTCCCACGGCCACCGCGCTGTCGGGAGCGACGTCACCCATACGGTCCATCACGTGTGACGGCAGATTCACTTTGCGGAACGGATCCATCATCTCGACGTGCGCGCCGAACTGCTCGCCCAGCGATTCCTTCACGCCGGTCATGCGGGAGCCGCCCCCTGCGAGGTAGATCGCCTCGAGCGGCGTCTCGTTGCCCGCGAACGCCTTTACGAAGTCCACGGTGCGCTGAATCTCGTTGCACAGCTCCTCGTTGACGGAGCTGACGATCGAAGCCACCTGGTCCCCAGGAACACCCTCGACGGGCTCGCCTCGCTTGGCGGCCTCGGCCTGCTCCCGGGAGAGGTTGAGCTCGCGCTGGATCGTGTCGGTGTACTGGTTGCCGCCGATCGAGATGTCACGCCAGAACACGGACATGCCGTTCTGCAGCACCGCGATGCTGGTCACCGACGAGCCGATGTCGATCAGCGCGGCCGCCCCCGGAACCTCCTCGAGGTAGTTGGTCTCGAAGCAGTTCAACGCGGCGAACGTGCCCACGTCGACGACGCTCGGCTCGAGTCCGGCCTGGGTGATCACCGACGTGTAGTCGTCGATCCGCTCTTTGCGCGCGGCGACGAGGATGACGTCCATGTTCCCCTCGCCGGCCAGCGACGAGCCGTCCAGAACGTGGTAGTCGAGCGAGACCTCGTCGATGTTGAACGGGATGTACTGCTCCGCTTCCCAGCGAATCTGCTCGGCCAGCTCCTGCTCGCTCATCGTCGGAAGGTTGATCCGGCGGATGATGACGGAGTGCCCGCTGAGCGCGGTCGCCACCTTCTTGTTGCGGATCCGGTACTGGCTCCAGACCCGGCGCAGGGTGTCGACGATCAGTCCGGCATCCATGATCGTGCCGTCCACGATCGCCTCCTGCGGAAGCGGCTCGGTGGCGAACGACTGAACCTCGTACCCGCGGCCGCGACCGAGCTCCTTCAGCTCGACGACCTTGATGCAGCTGTCCCCGATGTCGAGCCCTACCAGCTCCTTCGAGCGCCCGAAGAGCATTGAGCAACCTCCGCTTCCGCAGCCGGCTCCGCTCTGTCCGGTCGGTGACGGCCAGGAGCCGCGACGCCGCGGCCACGCTTGGCCTGTCTCCGCCCGACAGCGCCATGGGCGCCGCCGCTTCCGCAAATGACCCGCCGTTTCGGTGCGAACCGCCGGTTCGCGACCTCGGCATCGACCCGGCAAGGTCCCCTCGCGGCGAATATAGGTCTCGGGTCTGGGCGGGCAAGGATCGCCAGATCCGAACGTTGACCGGGGGGGACGCTCCGGCTAGAATCCCGCCTCTCGCAGCCAGGCCCCGTCCGGCCGGCTTCGCTTCAGGAGGAGAGGACGATGGCCCGTGTCTGCCAGATGTGCGGCAAGCGGCCGCAATTCGGACACAGCGTCAGCCACGCCCACAACGTGACGAATCGACGCTTCATGCCGAACCTCCAGCGGGTCCGGACCGTGGACGACAAGGGGCGGGTCAAGAGGGTCATCGCCTGCACCCGCTGCATCCGCTCGGGCAAGATCCAGAAGCACGTGTCCTGAGCCGTCCGCACGCTGCTGCGGAGCGGATGCCCGGCTCAGCGAGCGAGCGCCACCGCCTCGATCTCGACCAGGGCGCCCCTCGGCAGCTCCGAGACCTCGACCGCGGCGCGAGCCGGGCGGTGCTCACCGAAGGCCTCCTCGTAGACCGCATTCATCTCGGCGAACGCGGCCATGTTCTTGAGGAAGACGGTCGTCTTGACGACCTGGCCGAGGCCGCTGCCGGCCGCGTCCAGGACGGCGGCAAGATTCTGGAGAGCCCGCTGTGTCTGCTCAGCGACGGTGGTGCCCTTCATCTCGCCCGTACCTGGGTCGAGCGGGATCTGCCCCGAGCAGAACACCAGCCCGCCCGCCATGACGGCCTGGCTGTAAGGGCCGATGGCGGCTGGCGCGTGCTTCGTGGCGACGATCTCGATTTTCATCTCTTCTTCTCCCTGGGCCGCCCCGCGCCGCATGGCGCATGGCCGATGCGGCGTACAGGTCAAGGCCGTACGCCGGACGTCGACGGGGAGGCCACGAGGGCCTCCCCTACTGGATGATCCCGTCAGACCTCAGCGGGCCTGACCCGCGATGCCGGCCGGCGAGACACGCTGCACGATCGACACTCCCTCGATCCTCCGGATCTTCTCGATCAGCCGCTCGACCTGCCTGCGCCCCTCCACCTCGGCCACGACGTAGATGATCCCCTGCCCAGCATCATCAACGCCCGCATCGGCGTGCCGGATGTTGATCTTCTCCTTCTCCAGCACCTCCGCGACCCGCGCGAGCCGGCCTGGGATGTTCTTGGAAACGACACGGAGTCCGACGCGGAAGCGGTCATCCTTCTCGGGCCGCGACCATTCGACGTCGATCTTGCGGTCCGGCTCGACGAGCAGGGCCTCGAGGTTCGGGCAGTCGTCCGTGTGGACCGACACGCCGCGGCCGCGCGTGATGTAGCCGATGATCTGGTCTCCGGGGATCGGGTTGCAGCAGCCGGCCAGCGTGACCAGCGTGTCTTCGACTCCGCGGACGCTGACCGCGTCGCGGTCGCGCCGGAGCGCCCGTGAGACCCGGGACAGTATCGACGACGCGCTCGCGGCCGGCTCGGCGTCGGGCGAGAGCGCCGACACGGTCCGTCCCGCGGTCACCCGGCCGTGCCCGACCGCGGCGAGCAGCTCCTCCCGATCGTCGTACTTGAGAACCGAGAGCGCGCGGCTCCACTCCTCGCCGTCGACGCTCTTGATCGTGCGGCCGAGCTTCTTGAGCTCCTTTTCCAGCATCGCGCGGCCGAGCTCGATCGACCTCTCCAGCTCGATCGTCTTCAGAAAGGCCCGGATCTTCGTCCGAGCCCGGCCCGTCCGCACGATCGAGAGCCAGTCCCTGTTCGGCTTGTGCCCGGCCTGCGTCATGATCTCGACGATGTCGCCGTTCGCGAGCTCCGTCCTGAGCGGAACGAGCTTCCTGTTGACTCGCGCGCCAACGCACTGGTGGCCAACCTCGGTGTGGATCGAGTAGGCGAAATCGATCGGGGTCGAGCCGCGCGGGAAGGTCAGCACCTTGCCCTTCGGCGTGAAGACGTGAACCTCCTCGGGGAACAGGTCGATCTTCATGTACTTGACGAATTCGCGCGAGTCGCGCACGTCCTTCTGCCACTCGACGACCTGCCTCAGCCACTGGACGCCGGCGACCTCCCGATCCGTCAGCTTGCCCTGCTCCTTGTACCGCCAGTGGGCGGCGATTCCCTCCTCCGCGAGGTGATGCATCTCCCAGGTGCGAATCTGGATCTCGAACGGCGTCCCCTTCTCCGACATCACCGTCGTGTGCAGCGACTCGTAGAGGTTGGGCTTGGGCATCGCGATGTAGTCCTTGATGCGGCCGGCAAGGGGCGGCCATTCCGCGTGAACGATGCCGAGCGCGCCGTAGCAGTCCTTGACCGTCTGCACGATGATGCGGAACGCGACGATGTCGTAGACCTCTTCGACGTCGATCACCTGCTCCTGCATCTTGAGGTGGATGGAGTAGATGCTCTTCACTCGGCCGGAGATCTGAGCGTCGATCCCCTGCTCCTTCAGCTTCTCCTCGATGCGGCCGCGGGTCTCCTGGATCATCGCGTCCGCTATCTTGTGCTGGGCCCGGACCGAGCGCTCCAGGCGTGCGTAGGTCTCGGGCTCGGAGAACTTGAGGGCGAGGTCCTCGAGCTCGGCCCGGATTCGTCCCAGGCCCAGCCGGTGCGCGAGAGGGACGTAGATGTCGAGCGTCTCGCGGGCGATGCGCCGCTGGCTGTCCTCCGGCATGTGGTCCAGCGTGCGCATGTTGTGCAGGCGGTCCGCCAGCTTGACCAGGATGACCCGGACGTCGTCGACCATCGCCAGGATCATCTTCCTCAGGTTCTCGGCCTGGCGGTCGGCGTCGGTCGCGAGCTCGACGCGCTTGAGCTTCGTCACACCTTCGACCAGGGCCGCGACCTCCGCGCCGAAGCGCTCCTCCACCTGGGACTTCGTCACCTCCGGGTCCGCAGCATCCTCGACCGTGTCGTGCAGGAGGCCGGTCGCGACGGTCGGAATGTCGAGATCGAGATCGGCCAGAATGTGGGCTACCTCCAGCGGGTGAACGAGGTACGGCTCGCCGGAGCGGCGTAGCTGGCCGCGGTGGATCATCGCGCTGTAGATGTAAGCGCGCCGAAGGAGATCGACGTCGGCGTCCGGGTGGCCCTGCTCCACCCGCTCCTGGATGTCTTCGAACCGGATCACGGCGGCGGCTGTATCGGACCGTAGGTCGTGCGAGAGGAAGATTATAGGTTTCGCCGACCGGCCGCGAGCCGCCTCGGCCGGAGGAGGCCGGCTCCTCCGCGCGCGGCAGGTCGTCTCGTAGCGGGCTCGAGACCTACCGCTCGGCCCTCGCCGGCTTCCGCGTCCCCTTGCCGCCGCCCCGGCCGGACTCGCCCTTGCCGC
>Ga0224512_10003111_pt1 | contig 14762 bp, 12 predicted proteins | sample SF_May12_sed_USG_4_FD_169103 | JGI IMG/M metagenome (GOLD analysis project Ga0224512, IMG submission 169103) | Sediment microbial communities from San Francisco Bay, California, United States - SF_May12_sed_USGS_13 | ecosystem: Environmental > Aquatic > Marine > Sediment | place: USA...
GAAAAGGTGTGGTTCCGGTGAGTAGCTGATACATCGTGATGCCCAGAGAATAAAGGTCAGAGCTGCCAGTCACGGCGCTTGCCGCAAGTTGTTCCGGCGACATATATGAAGGCGTACCGAGAATAATGCCGGTCTTGGTGCGGCTGGTGTCGGTCAGCCGTGCAATGCCAAAATCGGTGATTTTCATCGTGTCACTCGCCGCATCGTACATCAAATTGGCGGGTTTGATGTCACGATGCACGACATTTTGCCCGTGCGCGTAATGCAGTGCCTCTGCGGCTCTCGCGGTCAGCTCCAGCACCCATTTAGGCGGCAGCAGGTTATCCGCCTGTGCGTAGTGATTTAGCGCCTTGCCGCTGAAATATTCCATCGCCAGGTAGGCAACGTTGGCATCCTCGCCGGTGTCATATATGGCGATGATATTCGGATGGTTGAGCCGGCCAGCAGATTCGGCCTCGCGTCGGAATTGCGCCTTGGCGGCGTCCAGATCAGCCTCGCTGAATTCTTTGGCCAATGCCATGGTCTTAATGGCCACTTTGCGATTGATATTTGGATCGACGCCCAGGTACACGGTCGCCATCGCGCCATGACCGAGTGTTTTCTCCAGCACATAACGGCCCAGGGTGCGGCCGGCTACCTTGTCTTTGGTCACTTCTTGCGCTGACGGCTCCTCCGGACCTTCCGCTTCTTGTTCATCAGTCTTATTGCGCGCACCTGAAAGTAGCTTTAGTTTCTTGGCGACATCGCGGTATGCCGAGTCAATGGAGTCAAGGTGGGCCAACACGCGCTCCGCCTTCGCAAACTCCTTATTTTTGCCATGGGTCACGGCGATCGCGTAGAGGCGTTCCTTGGTCTCCTCGGTGGCCGGCAGCTGGCGCAGCACCGAAAAGGCAAGATCGAGTTCATCGATGTCAGCGAGGGCGGATGGCAGCGCTTTTTCGGCAGCGCCAGCAACAAAGGTATTTGGGGAGCGCTTCACGGAACCCAGAACGTGCACCGAGCCAATTCCCATGATGGTGAATAGTGTTGCGGTGACCAGTTGCACCCAAATGCCATGCGCAAGCAACAAATAAGCCTCTGTAGTCAGCAATAGCACCGTCATCAGTGCTACAACGATCAGCGCGCGCTGACTGCTCAAGCTTGGCGTTAACAACAAAATGGTCACGCCCAATAGAATCAGCACGGCCAATTCCACCGAAGCCAGCCAATACGGGCGCAACATGAAATCCATTTGCAGCAGATTGGATAATGTGGTGGCTAACAGCAGAGCCGGCGGCATGTTTTGGCTGAACGGTGTTCTGTAGCCGTTTTCGCCGCTTTCTTCAACGTCACCCACCAGAACGATTCGATCATGCAGCAAGTCACCGGAGACGTCGCCATTCAGCAGCTCAGCGGTGCTGACCGTCGTGAAAGCCTGGTTATCCTTATCACCCCGATAGTAGCGGATCAGGCGGGTGAATCCGGGCCCGGTCGAGATCTGCTGATCGTCGATATTGATGCTGTAGGCACCGCTGACCTGCAGATTTGCGGTATCTCCGTCAGCCTGGGCAACAGCCAAGGGCAGGGCGGGAAAAATATTCCGACCTGACTTGACCAACAAATGAGTCCGTCGTACGACGCCGTCCGGGTCGGGCCAGAAGTCGGCGTACCCGCCGTTGTTGGCGCCGCTGCAGAGCGGATTGGGCAGCATGAGTTCGCCAGCCGTCTCGCGTACCCATGGCGTAACGCCGGTTTCCGCGGACGGAACGGTGAGTTCGAGGCACGCCTTATTCGCGGTGTCCTTGGCGCGGCGTGGCGGAACGGTGTTCATCGGCAGAATTACATTGCCGGCGTCTTTGACCGTTGCGGCGATCTGGTTTTGCTGTTCGTATTGCAGGCGGAAATCAGCGAGCTGGTCGAGCAGGGAAATATTGCCTTCGACGGGTTTGCTGCCGAGCTGCCGAGCGCGTTTTTCCAGCTCGGCGAGGGCTGTCAGTTGCTGCATATCCGGCAACGCGGCGCTGCTTGGTGGCGCCTGCAGCGGCACAATCAATGCCGCGCCGGCGGCGTTAATCGCATTGACGACTGGGGAAAATTTAGTCGCGTCCCAAAGGTCGCCGCCGGTTTCCCCGGAACCCGTGTCAACCAGCAGAATACGATCACTGGCACTGTTGGGTTGCTGGCGCTGCAGAAAATCGTAATACAATGACTCAATAGATGACATGCGCTCGCCAGCGAGCAGCAATAAGGTCACTAAAATGAGCAGTAGACCACCCGGCGCGGCAAGGCCGCGCCGCACGGATGTGCCGGAATTCTGTAAAAACATTGCCGCATATTATCGATATTGCAAGTTTCGTGGTGAGACCCAGGTTTCGTTTTACCTCGGCTCTGTCACGAATTGACCGCCCAAGCCGGCCGCCGGTGAGAGGAAGATCACATTTTGAGTAAAGTCCAACGCTCTTATATCTGCGGGGACTGCGGATCTGCGACCCTGAAGTGGCAGGGTCAGTGTCCGGCCTGCGGTGCATGGAATTCGCTGGAGCCATCGGTCGGGAGTCCAGCCAGTGGTGCCAGTCGCACCGGCTGGGGGGGTGAGGGCAAGGCCGAGCGATTGGTGGACGTCGCGATGGAAACCATTGACCGACGAACCACCGGCATCAGGGAGTTAGACCGGGTTCTGGGTGGTGGCCTCGTGCTGGGATCGGTTACGCTGCTTGGGGGTGATCCGGGCATTGGCAAATCAACCTTGTTATTGCAGGCTTGCGTCGATCCGTCCGGTGCGATGCTGTATGTCAGCGGCGAAGAATCCATGCGACAGATCGCGATACGTGCCGAGCGACTGGGAATCGATCCGGCGGCTGTGACGGTGTATTCCGCGACACAGGTTGAAGACATCATCGCACTGGCTGAGAAAAACCGGCCTGCCTGCGTGGTGATCGACTCCGTGCAAACCGTGTATACGGATCAAATCCCATCGGCGCCCGGATCCGTGAGCCAGTTGCGCGAGTGCACAGCCCGCCTGGTGCGCATGGCGAAAGTCAGCGGGATCTCTGTAATTCTCGTCGGCCATGTCACCAAAGAGGGTCAAATAGCCGGGCCACGGGTGCTCGAACATATGGTCGATACGGTGCTGTACTTTGAAGCGGAAGCGGGAAGTCGTTACCGGATCCTGAGGACGGTAAAAAATCGCTTCGGCGCTGCCAATGAATTGGGGATCTTCCTGATGACGGAATCCGGCATGCGCGAGGTTAGAAACCCATCGGCAATTTTTCTTTCACCGCGCGATGAGCCGATACTGGGCAGTGTGGTCACGGCTATTCATCAGGGCAGTCGGCCACTGCTGGTGGAAGTGCAGGCGCTGACTGATCGGTCCGGCGCCGGGCCGCCGCGCCGCGTCGCCGTGGGTCTCGATCAGAATCGTCTGGCGCTGCTGTTGGCGGCCTTGCATCGGCATGGCGGCATCAGGGCACATGAGGAGGATGTATTTCTGAACGTCGTGGGCGGGGTAAAAATCGTCGAAACATCGGCCGACCTTGCAGTGCTTATCGCAACCGTCTCCAGCATTACGGACGCCCCGGTGCCGCGCAGCGTGGTGATATTCGGTGAGGTCGGTCTGGCCGGCGAGATCCGTCCAGTCCCCTATGGGGAGGAGCGGCTGCGCGAGGCCGCCAAACTTGGCTTCACGCACGCCATTGCGCCGCGCGCCAATTTGCCGAAGCGGCCCATTGACGGGTTGACCTTGGTTGGCGTGCGGTCGCTCGGCGAAGCTCTGCAGGCCATGAACGCCTTGCTTTGATGAGGCGTCGAGGCAATCAGGAATGTCCCCTTAGCCGGCCATGGCCTGCTCTTTGGGCAGCGGTGTGTTGATGCGCACGGTTTTTACGACGCTTTCGCTGGTTTTCAATATTTCAACGGGGTAGTCATCGAGCATCAGGCCTGTGCCTTGTTCGGGGATCGTTTCCAGGTGCTCCAGAATCAAACCGTTTAAAGTCTTGGGCCCGTCGGTCGGCAGGTGCCAATTCATCATGCGGTTCAAGGCCCTCACGTTGGCGCTGGCCTTGACGATATAACCAGGCTGATCATCTTTGCGCACGTCCGCATGGGTAGGCATGGGTTCGCTGGTGAATTCACCGACAATTTCTTCGAGAATATCCTCGAGCGTCACGATGCCCTGGATATCCCCGTATTCGTCGACGATAAATGCGGTTCTTTGCTTGGCACGCTGGAACTGCACGAGTTGTTTATTCAGCGGGGTGTTCTCGGGCACGAAGTACGGGTCTTCGACCAGGTTTGCCAAAATTTGTTTATTCAGTTGTTCCAGCCCAGCGCTTTTGACGAGACGTTTCAGGTGCAAGATTCCAATAACGTTATCGATGCTGTCGCGGAAGACAGGCAGCCGCGTAAAACTGCTGTCTCTGATAGTCTGCAGGATGTCGGTCCAATCATCGTTCAAATCGATGCCGACGACTTCCGTTTGCGGGATCATGATGTCGTCGACTGTAATGTCCTGAAGCGCCAGTATTCCGACCAGCATTTCCTGGCGTCGCGGTGGCAACAACGCGCCGGACTCTGTAACCAGGGTGCGTAATTCCTCGATGGTCAGATGGTCGCTACTCACGTCCCGTGTTGGCACGCCGAGCAATCTAAGCAAACCATTCGAGAACGTTATGATCAGCCAGACGAAAGGCAGCGATACCTTTAATAAGGGGTAGTAAATAAACGCCGCCGGAAAAGCGACGCCTTCAGGGTGCAATGCGGCAATCGTCTTCGGCGTGACTTCGGAAAATATCAAAATGACAAAGGTCAGGATGAATCCGCTGGCCGCGAACCAGAGTGTGCCGCCCAGGCTATAGGCAATAACCGCAACAATCTGTGAGGCAAGAACGTTGACCAGGTTGTTGCCGAGAAGGATCAGGCCTATCAGTCGGTCGGGCTGCGCAAGTAGCTTTTCCGCAAGCCTCGCGCCGCGATGTCCCGCCTTGGACATATGACGAAGCCGGTATCGGTTCAATCTCATCAGAGCGGTTTCGGAGCCCGAGAAGAATGCTGAGCAACCGAGCAAGAAAATTAGGAGTCCAATTAAGACACCTAAGGGAAGGTCGTCACTCACGGGGAGTGAGTCTCCTATTTGGCCATGGATAAGGGCCATGTTGTCGAAGGTGATGTCGGTCTGTCAAGCGACTTTATCGCAAGCGGGCGCACCAACTTGTGGTTAAAATATCCTCGCAATCAAACCAATAAGCTTTCGAGCCTGCCATCGCTGAGACAAAATGTTCGATAACCTGAGTTCCAGATTGAAGGCCATCGCCGAGCAGGTGCGCGGCAAGGGTCGGCTGACCGAAGATAATATTAGCGACGCCGTTCGGGACGTGCGCCGCGCGCTGATCGAAGCTGACGTGGCACTGCCGGTCGTGAAGGACCTCATTGACAACGTTCGGGCACGCGCGGTCGGTGCGGAGATAACGCGGAGCCTGAGTCCCGGGCAGGCTTTTATAAAAATTCTCCATGACGAACTGGCGGCCACCCTGGGCTTGGGCGCCGCGGATCTGGATCTCCGTCATCAGCCGCCGGTGATCTTGCTGCTTGCCGGTTTGCAGGGCGCGGGTAAAACGACCAGCGCCGCGAAACTGGCGTTGTACCTGAAGACTCGCCATGGCCGTAAAGTCTCGCTTGCAAGCCTGGATACGCGCAGGCCCGCGGCAATATTGCAGCTGCAGCGACTGGCGGAGCAGGCGGAGGCCGGATTCGTGCCGACGCAAGTCGATCAGTCGGTACTCTCGATCGCCGAAAATGCCGTTGCCGAAGCGCGGCGCAACCAGGCTGATGTGCTGATATTGGATAGCGCCGGCCGCACGCGGCTGGACGACGAATTGCTCGACGAATTGCGGGTGCTGCATGCACAGATCCAGCCACAGGAAACGCTGTTCGTAGTCGATAGCATGGCGGGCCAGGACGCCGTGAATGTTGCCGCGGCCTTCGGTGCGGTAATGCCATTGACCGGCATTATTCTGACCAAGGCGGACGGTGATGCACGCGGCGGAGCCGCGCTGTCGGTTAAAGCCGTGACCGGCCAGCCCATCAAGTTTCTCGGCACCGGCGAGGACCTTAGTGGGCTGGAAGTGTTTCACCCGGACCGGATGGCCTCACGTATTCTCGGCATGGGTGACGTCCTGAGCCTGGTCGAGGAAGTCGAACAAAAAGTCGATCGTGAAAAAGCTGAGCGGTTGGCGAAAAAGGTCAAAAAAGGGTCCAGTTTTGATCTTAACGACCTGCGGGAACAGCTCGGCCAGATGCTCAATTTGGGTGGTATGGAGAGTTTACTGGAAAAGTTGCCGCTGCCGGGCGGTATGAAACCCGGGCAGCTGGCCGAGCAGGTCGATCCGCGTGGAATCGGCCGGCAGATTGCCATCATCAATTCAATGACGCCCCGGGAACGCAGGTTCCCGAAATCCATCAATGGATCGCGTAAGCAGCGCATTGCCTCGGGTTCGGGGCTGGCCGTCCAGGACGTCAATCGGCTGCTGAAGCAGCATCTGCAGATGCAGAAAATGATGAAACGGCTGTCGAAAGGCAACATGAAGCGCATGATGCGTGGCATGCCCGGCTTCTGAGTTCGGCGCTGCGAGGTCTTTGCCGGGCGCCAATTCAGGCCCGTGGGTTCACATTCCGTCAAAATCCAGTAAAATCACTCGATTAAGCCGTATCGATTGGGTCGAGCCCATCCGCCGGCCTATTTTTTTGGAGGCAAGAATCCAACCATGGTCAGTATTCGTTTAACCCGCGGCGGGGCCAAGAAGCGCCCCTTTTATCACATTGTGGTAACGGATCAACGCAACCGTCGCGATGGTCGTTATATCGAGCGGCTCGGTTTTTTTAATCCTGTTGCCCGCGGTGGCGAAGAGAAATTGCGCCTGGATATCGCGCGCATAGATTACTGGGTTGGGCACGGCGCGCAGCCTTCGGATCGCGTTGCGGCGCTGTTGAAGACTTATCTTCGAGCAGGCAGCAAACCCGAAAGTGAAGTCGGAGAGGAAAAGGTTCCGTCTAAAGAATCTGCGCCTATGGAGACCGAGGCGAAGCAGGATAAGCCGCTGCAGGCAGAAAGCGACGAAGCTGATGTCGAAACGGCGGGTGCCGCAGAGACCGAGCCCAAGGGAGCTGAGTCCGGGAAGGCTGCAGCGAAGAAGACTGGATCCTCGAAGACGGCATCGAAGAAAACTGCGGCGAAAAAGACCGCCGCTAAGAAGACGGCAGCGAAGAAGCCTGAGGTCGAGCAGGATGAGTCGAAGAAAGCAGATGCCGAGAAGGCTGATGCCAAAGAGACCGACGCGCCCGGCGACTGATTGGCGAGATTGCCGGCCTGAGTATTTCGGCCGGATACAGCAGGCAGATGACTGATCGACAGGTCATGGTTGGCCGGATTGCCGGCTTATTCGGAGTGCAGGGGTGGGTCAAGATTTATTCCTTCACTCAACCCATTGAGAACATTTTTCGCTACAGTCCCTGGCATTTGCGTAAGGAGAATCAGAGCGAAAATAACGTAAACGATTATGAAGTCGCTAATAGTCGGCGCCAGGGCAAAGGTTTAATTGCACAATTTACGGGCATCGATGACCGGGATAAGGCAGCCGGCCTGGTCGGTGCGGAAATATTTGTTGAGCGTGGACAATTTGCAGGCACTGAGCCGGGCGAGCATTACTGGACTGACTTGGTCGGTTTATCTGTAGAAACGCTGGAGGGTCAAGTGCTCGGCCGGGTGGACAGCCTGCTTGAAACCGGAGCCAATGATGTATTGGTGATTCAGGGCAAGCGTCGCTATTTGGTACCGTTCATCACCGGGCAGGTCGTCAAGAATGTTGACATGGATGGCGGGAAGATCGTGGTCGAATGGGACCCGGAGTTTTGATTTTTAGGCCCGACGGGCCGGGTTAAATGAAATTTACAGTCGTCACCTTGTTCCCCGAAATGGTCGCGACCGGCACCAGTTTCGGTATATGTGGACGCGCCGTTCGTCGTGGTTTGGTCGATCTGACGACGGTTGACCCGCGGGATTCGGCACCAGATTTGCATCGCACGGTGGATGACCGACCTTATGGCGGTGGTCCCGGCATGGTGCTGAAAGTGGAACCTTTTCGGGACGCTATACGGCGCGCCAGGGCAAGCCTGCCGAGCGGCAGTCCGGTGATTTTCCTGTCGCCCCAGGGGCGGCGATTTGATCAGCGACTGGCCCGCGAGTTCGCGGGGTTGCCGGGTATGGCGCTGGTGGCGGGTCGCTATGAGGGCTTTGATGAACGCTTGATCGAGTCCGAAGGCGACGATGAGGTCTCACTCGGCGACTTCGTGCTGAGCGGGGGTGAAATCGCGGCCGTGGCGATAATCGATGCGGTGGTGCGTCTTCTGCCGGAAGTGCTCGGCGATCAGGCATCGGCGGAAGCGGATTCGTTTACGAATGATCTGCTGGACTTTCCGCATTACACGCGGCCGAATTCGGTTGACGGCATGGAGGTGCCCTCGGTTCTGACCGATGGTGATCATGAAGAGATTCGCCGGTGGCGATTGAAGCAGGCGCTGGGTCGCACCTACGAGCGGCGTCCGGATTTATTGGCGACTCGCGAGTTGACGGCCGAGGAGCAGCGCTTGTTGCAGGAATATTTGACGGAACAAGAATCGGCAGCGGGTAAAAGTGGCCCGCTCCGGCACTAGTATTGAATGAAATCATGATGGGCGAAATACAATGAGCAAGATCATCGAAGAATTCGAAGCAGCACAGATGAAGAAAGACATTCCCGGCTTCGCGCCGGGTGACACTGTCGTGGTGCAGGTGCGGGTCAAGGAAGGCGATCGCGAGCGTTTGCAGGCCTATGAAGGCGTGGTTATTGCGAAAAGAAATCGAGGCCTCAACTCTTCTTTTACGGTCAGAAAGATTTCGCACGGTGAAGGCGTAGAGCGCGTCTTTCAAACACACAGCCCGAGCGTTGCCGATATCACGGTCAAACGTCGCGGCGACGTGCGCCGTGCAAAACTTTATTATCTGCGCGAACGCAGCGGCAAGTCGGCGCGAATCAAAGAAAAGATCGGTTAAGTCGCGGTTCAGTCCCGCTTGGCGAATTCCTGCAGTAATGGCCGTGGATCTGGCGCACACAATTTTCCGTTGGCGTAATGCTTCGCCCTGGCTAGCACGAGAGGTATTACCCGCCCGCATCGCGACCTTGCTGGCTGTCGTGATTAGCCTGCCGGGAATCGTCGCGGGCTGCGCGAGCGTTGCGAATAACGCCGCAGCCGGCCTCGCCGATAGTCTGTCGACATCGATTCTTAATCAGGAAGATCCGCAGCTCGTCAGGGAGGGCGTGCCGACCTTCCTGTTGCTGCTCGACAGCATGGTGGAAGCGTCGCCCGATGATCCGCGCACTCTGGGCGCCGCCGCGGAGCTCTATGCCGCCTACGGCACAGCGTTCACCTCAGACGCACAGCGCGCCCGGATCCTGACCACGAGAGCACGCGATTACGGCATTCGTGCGCTTTGCGCAGATCAGCGCAACGCATGCTCTCTTGAGGGGCTGCCGTTCGATGAATACGAGCGGATAATCCTGGCAGTCCAGCGCAAGGCGGCCGACGCGCTGTACAGTTATTGTGTTGGATCATTGGCCTTTATTCGTGCCAACAGCGACGACTGGAACGCCCTGGCGGATTTACCCAAAATTGAGGTCGCGTTAGCGCATTTGCTGACGCTCGATCCGGGCTATAAAGCCGCTTCGGTTAACCTGTATCTGGGCATTCTGAACTCGCTGCGACCGCCGGCGCTGGGCGGTGACCCGGAGCGCGGCAGGGGCTATTTCGAGGCGGCCATCGATTTGAGTGACGGTAAGGACCTCAGCGTCAAAGTTGAGTATGCTCGCGGCTACGCGCGGCTCGTATATAACCGCGAATTGCATGATCGACTGTTGAACGAAGTGCTGGTTGGGGCGGTCAAACAACCTGGATTGACGCTGGTAAACAGTCTTGCACAAGAGCAGGCGCGGGACTTGCTGGCATCTGCCGACGATTATTTTTGATCTCACTGGTCTGGAGGACATGGATGCAACTGGACTCGATTAATTCATGGCTGAAATTGGCGTGTTTGATGCTGTTTATGGCCGGCGGCAGCGCGCATGCGACGACCACCCTGAAGATCGCCACGGTTGCACCGGAAGGGTCGCAATGGATGCAGGATATGCGTGCGGCTGCCCAGCAGATTGGCGAGCGAACGGACGCGCGCGTGAAGATCAAATTCTATGGCGGCGGCGTCATGGGCAGTGATAAAAAGGTGCTGCGCAAGATTCGCATCGGGCAGCTCCAGGGTGGTGCATTTACGGCCAATGGCCTGGCCGATCGCTATCGCGATATTGTTCTGTACGGTTTGCCGATGGTGTTTCGCTCCCAGGAAGAAGCCGACTATGTGCGCGAGCGCATGGACCCGATTCTCGCTGCCGGTCTCGAGGAAGCGGGCTTCGTGTCATTCGGGTTTGCCGGCGGGGGCTTTGCAAAATTGATGGGTCAGGAACCCATCACCCGCCTGGAAGATCTTCGCGGGCGCAAGGTCTGGGTTCCGGAAGGTGATCAGATTAGCTACGAGGCGATGAAAGCGATGGATCTTTCGCCGGTCGTGCTGCCAATCACTGACGTTCTTACCGGCTTGCAGACAGGCTTGCTGGAATATATTGCGACGCCGCCCGTAGGGGCAGTAATCCTGCAGTGGTATACCAAAGTAAAATACGTGACGGCTTTCCCGTTCGCCTATACGCTTGGGTTTATGGTCATGGACACGCGTGCATTCAGCCAGCTTAGTGATCCCGATCAGGCGGTCGTTCGGGAAGTTATGACCGACGTATACCGCAACTTCGAAGAGGTCAGCAAGACGGACAATAAAAAAGCCGAAGAAGCTCTGGCCGCCAATGGTCTGCAATTTACCGAGCTGGACGCCGAGATGATTCCTCAATGGCGGCAGGTGGTTGCAGGTATTAACGAGCGTCTCGGTGAGGAGGGTGTTTTTTCAGCCGAGTTGCGTAAACAGTTGCTGGATTATCTCGAGGAATTTCGAACCGGTGACCGGTTGAGTGGTGTACCGGTAAGCGCATCCGAGTGACTGAAAAGAGCCGCGAATCCGGCCAGGCTGCCAGGGGGCTGTTGGCGCGGGCCGACAACGTGGGGCGAATCGTCGAGAACGCTGCTCTGGTCATTACATTGTCTGCGATGATTTTGCTTGGCAGCACGCAGATCATCCTGCGCAATTTTTTCGATTCCGGTTTTGGCTGGGCCGATGAAGCCTTGCGCATGATGGTCTTATGGGTCGCCATGTTTGGTGCTGTAGCCGCCAGCCGGGAGCATCGACATATCACCATTGATGTGCTGGCGCGAGTTCTGCCTGACAAGGCCAAGGGCGGCGTCACGCTTCTCGTCGACGCTCTGACGGCGGCCATTACCATGATCCTGGCGTGGTATTCGTGGGTATTTGTCGCCGATTCTTATGCGTACCAGGATCGATTGCTCAATGATCTGCCGGCATGGATTTTCCAGTCGGTGTTGCCCATTGCATTCTTATTAATTGCCTATCATTACGTGATTGCTTGCCTCAGGCAGGTACGCAAACTGTTCGGTTCGGCGGCCAGCTGATGATCTTTATCATTCTGGCGTTGCTCGCTTTACTCGGCACGCCGTTATTTGTCGTTATCGCCGCCAGTGCAATGCTGGGATACAACAGCAGTGAGATCCCGCTGTCGGCGATACCCATTGAGATTTTTGGTATATCGGAGATGCCGATACTCCTGGCGATCCCGTTATTTACGTTTGCCGGTTATGTACTGAGCGAGAGTCAGGCGCCAGCAAGGCTGGTGCGATTGACCGAGGCGTTGCTGGGTTGGTTGCCCGGTGGGCTGGCGATTGTCTCGATTGCCGCATGCGCATTTTTTACCGCATTCACCGGCGCCTCCGGTGTCACGATTATTGCCTTGGGGGCTTTGCTGTACCCGGCGCTGAGCCAGGCGGGCTACGACAAGAATTTCAATCTGGGCTTGGTGACCGCAGCGGGCAGTCTTGGATTATTATTCGCGCCATCACTGCCGCTGATCCTGTATGGCGTCGTCGCGGAGCTTCCGATCGACGATTTATTCATTGCCGGCGTGTTGCCGGGTATTCTGATGATGGTGGTGTTGTCGGCCTATTCGTTATGGATCAATCGTGCCAACCGCCGTCCAATCAGCCAGTTTTCGGTCGCCGAATTGTTGCGCGCGATCAAGGAAACTGCCTGGGAGATTCCATTGCCGTTCGTTGTGCTGGGCGGAATATACAGCGGTTATTTCGCGGTATCCGAAGCAGCCGCGGTAACGGCCGTGTATGTTGTCGCAGTGGAGGTTTTCATTCGCCACGATATAAGAATTAGCAAACTTCCCCAGATTATGCGTGAGTCAATGGTGCTGGTTGGCGGCATTCTGCTGATTCTCGGTGTATCTCTGGCATCGACGAATTATATGATCGACGCACAGGTCCCCGAAAAACTGGTGGGTTTCGTTAACCAGTTCGTTACAGGTCAAACCAGCTTCTTATTGATGCTGTTTCTGTTCCTGCTGGTGCTGGGCGCAATTCTGGATATTTTTTCGGCCCTGGTCCTGGTCGTCCCGCTGATCCTGCCGGTGGCTGCCGAATTTGGAGTCGATCCGATTCATTTGGGGATCGTATTTCTGTCTACGATGCAGCTTGGTTACCTGACGCCCCCGGTGGGGCTCAATCTGTTCATCTCCAGCTATCGTTTCGATCAGTCCATTGTGAGAGTATATCTGGCGACTTTTCCGTTCCTTGTCATGCTGATGTTGTCCGTATTGCTAATTACTTTCTGGCCGGCCCTGTCACTGGTTTTACTGGAGCGTTGAAGGCGCTTTTGCAGAGGAGATATTCATGGCGATCAGATTCGTAGCAGCATGGATAATGTTTTATGCGGTTTCGGCCGGCGCTGCGTCTGATGTTGCACAGATCGACTTTCGAGTACCCGACGGCTTTACCGTCGAGGTTCTGGTCGACGGCGTGGAGAACGCGCGCTCATTGGCGCTCGGCAGTCAGGGCACATTATTCGTTGGCACGCGGCGGGCGGGAAATCTTTACGCGGTAAAAAATCCGTTTTCCGGCGCGCCGGAAGTTGTCACGCTTGCAAGGAAATTAAGAATGCCGAATGGCGTCGCATTTCGCGAAGGCGATTTATATGTGGCGGAGATCGAGCGGATTCTGCGTTTTCCGGGGATCGAAAGCCGGCTCGATGATCCGGGTGCGCCTGACATTGTCGATGCAGCGTTGCCCATCAAGGGCAAATTGCACGCGTGGAAGTACATCGGCTTTGGTCCGGATGACAAGTTGTACGTCGCCCTGGGGGCGCCTTGTAATGTTTGTGATGAGCCTGATTTGTCAGTCATTTTGCGCATGAACCCGGATGGCTCATCGCGCGAAATCTTTGCGCGCGGTGTGCGCAATTCGTTGGGTTTTACCTGGCATCCTGTCAACGGTGAATTCTGGTTCACCGATAACGGTCGCGACATGATGGGTGATGATATTCCGCCCGGTGAATTGAATCGTGCTGCGGTGGCCGGTCTGCATTTTGGTTTTCCGTATTGCCATGGGCGTGCGGTCGCCGATCCGGAATTGGCTGCGTTGGGTCGATGTGAAGATGCAACGCCGCCGGCCCAGGAGCTGGGGCCGCACGTTGCGCCGTTGGGCATGAAATTCTATACCGGTGATATGTTTCCGGATGAATACCAAAATCAGATCTTTATCGCCGAGCACGGGTCCTGGAACCGCAGTAAAGAGGCGGGCATGACCGGCTACCGGGTCACGCTGGTGCGGTTAATAGACAATAAACCGATCGCCTATGAGCCCTTTATGGAAGGTTTCCTGCAGGGGGATAAAGTTCTCGGTCGGCCGGTTGATATCCTGGTTGCGCCGGACGGCGCCTTGTTGATCAGCGATGACAAGCGAGGCTTGATTTATCGTATTAGCTACGCAGCAGGCTAATGGTGGGCGGCCATCATCCGGCTCGTCGCCGACTCTGCCCGTGGCCTGAGCAAAGCTCCCAGAGAGGTATTTTTCGATGAGAATCCTGAAATATATTTTTAGATTCTTCAATACCTTACGGAGATTTCTTCATCTCCTGCTTTTACTATTGATATTTTCGTTCATCCTGCTTGGTCTGGCCGAACAGGGGGTGCAGATCCCGGACTCGGCGGCCCTGCATGTGGCGCCGTCGGGGGTACTCGTGGAGCAGCTGGCGGGGCAGCCGCTGGAACGCGCGATCGCCGAGGCGCGCGGTAATGGCGTGCAGCAAACCCTGGTGAAGGACGTCACCGACAGCCTGGAGGCGGCGGTCAAAGATGACCGCATCAAAGCGGTGGTCCTGGACCTTGATGACCTGCGCGGCGGTGGTTTGTCCAAATTGCAGACGATTGCTGCGCAGATCGATAAGGTGCGGGAGTCCGGTAAACGGGTCATTGCGGTCGGAGATAATTTTACGCAGCAGCAATATTATCTGGCCGCGCATGCTGACGAAATCTATATGCACGAGTTCGGCGCGCTGGTTATCGAAGGTTTTGGCTATTACCGAACCTATCTGAAAGGCGTCATCGACAAGCTGAAAATCGATTTGAATGTGTTTCGCGTTGGAAAATATAAGTCGTTCGTAGAGCCATTTATTCGCGACGATATGTCTGAAGAAGACAAAGTGGCGAGTGAGCGCTGGTTGGGCTCGCTATGGTCCGTCTATAAGCGCG
>Ga0224512_10003112_pt1 | contig 14762 bp, 13 predicted proteins | sample SF_May12_sed_USG_4_FD_169103 | JGI IMG/M metagenome (GOLD analysis project Ga0224512, IMG submission 169103) | Sediment microbial communities from San Francisco Bay, California, United States - SF_May12_sed_USGS_13 | ecosystem: Environmental > Aquatic > Marine > Sediment | place: USA...
GAACAACGTTCGTGGCATCGCCGATACGCTAGTCGCGGCGGAGAGTCACGCCTCACTAACGTCGCCCCATGATCGCCGCTCTTCTCGCCATCCTCGCCGCCGTGACACTGAGCCCCCCGTTCGGTGAGGCGAGCGCCTCGGCGGTGGAGGACGGCAGCGATCTCGCGGTGACCGTCACCGTGGCAGTAGACGCCGGGTTCGCAGCCGACTACGTAGTGGTGCACGTGCTCAATGCCGATGGTCAGGAGACGTTCACCCTCGGGGAATCGTCGCCGGGCGTTCACGCCGGCACCTTCACCATCCAGCCGTTCAACCGGGCGCTGGCCTTCGAGGTCGGCAAGGAGGGGGAGTTTCGGCTTTCCAGGACGGTTTCGCTGGTCGACCTCGGCGTCGATGTCGAGCTGCTACAAACGACGTTCGCGCCGTCCGGTTCCACAACCGGGACGAGGAGGTGGGGATGGCTGGCCCTCGGCACCGCCGCCCTCGCCGCCGCCGTCCTCCTGGCCTGGTTCGCCTGGCCCCAGACGTCGGTGACCGAGCCGCCGCAGGTCGACGCCGGCGGCGAACCAACGGTCGAGGTCGACGAGGCCGAATAGCCGACGCTGCGCGGCCACCCGCTGGTCCCGGTGGGAGGGGAGAAGAGCGTTTTCCCCTTTCATTCAATCATGGGAGGGACGATGCGTAGCAAACTCTCAAGGAACGCCGAAAGCGTTTCCCTACCCCTTCTTCTTCGACTTCACGAGTATGACGGCGATGACCGCCGCGATGCCGGTTGCGAGAGCGGCTCCCGAAACCACCGGGTCGGGTTTGGGCATCTCCGCCAGGCGGGTGCGCAGGTCGACGGCGAGGTGGAATTCCCGGATCGGCCACTCCCGCTCCTCAGCCGCCTTGCGGAGCTCCCGGTCGGGATTGACCGCCACCGGATGGCCGACCGCCTCCAGCAGCGGCAAGTCGGTATGACTGTCCGAGTAGGCGTAGCTGGCCGAGAGGTCGAGGCCTTCCGCCTCCAGCTGGTGGACGGCCTCTGCCTTGGTGGGCCCGTAGGCGTAATACTCGAGGTCGCCGGTATACAGCCCGTCCTCGTCGACGGCGGCCCGGGTGGCGATCACATCATCGACACCCAGGTAGGTGGCGAGCGGCCTCACGATCTCGGCCGGGCTGGAGGAGACGATGATCACCTTGCGGCCCTCCCGGTGGTGCTCGTCGATGAGGAACAGCGCTTCGGCATACACGAGCGGTGCCACGACGTCTTCCAGGGTCTCGGCGACGATCTCTTCGAGCTGGTGGCTGTCCCATCCTTTGATCAGGGCCATCAGGGCCTCGCGCACTCGCTCCATCTGGGAGTGGTCGGCCCCGAAGAGAACATAGAAGAATTGGGCCACGGCCATGCGGAGCAGCGTCCGGCGGTTGAGGAGGCCTGCCTTGTACATGTGGCGGCGGAATGCCAGCGTCGAGGACTTGGCGATTATCGTCTTGTCGAGGTCGAAGAAGGCGGCTGCGGGGACCATGCGGGAATTGTACGACCCTCTATCCGCTCGGAGCGCGGCGAGAAGTCTCCCTGGCGAGCTACGAGCGGGCGATGCGGATGGCACCGGCCCGACGGCGGGCCCGATGCCAAACGGTGATCCGCCCGGCCGACTACCCTGCTCGCCATGGGTCGCATAGCCACGACGATCGAATTGGCCAAGGCCTCGTGGAGCGTGCTGAAGGCCGACAAGGAGCTTCTCCTCCTGCCGGTGTTCTCCGGCCTCGCCAGCATTCTGGTTGCCGCCTCGTTCCTTGTCCCCGCCGGGTTCTGGCGGGGGTCCGAGTCGGTCGGCACCGTCGAATACATCTTGCTGGGAGCGCTCTATGTGGCCCTGGCGTTCGTCACCATCTTTTTCAACACCGCCCTGGTCTACGCTGCCGACGAGCGACTGAGCGGCGGCGACCCGACGGTCGGCAGTGCTCTGAGCGGGGCCGCCAGGCACATTCCGCAGATCTTCGTGTGGGCCGCCATCAGTGCCACGGTGTCGGTGATTCTCAAGTCGTTGCAGGAGCGGTCCGGTTTCCTCGGTCAGATTGTCATCGGATTGGTCGGGTTGGCCTGGACTCTGGTCACCTTCCTCGTGATTCCCGTTTTCGTGATCGAAGAAGTCGGCGTGCGGGAGTCGATCAGTCGTTCGGCCAACCTGTTCAAGCGCACGTGGGGTGAGAATGTTGTCGCCCGGGTCGGCTTCGGCCTCATCGGTTTTCTCGCCGTCGTGCCCTTCGCCCTCATCGCCGTCGGGGCCGTCTCAAGCGGCAGCGAGGCGATCGCGGCCGTCGGGCTGCTCATCGCCGTTCTCGGCATCATCGGAGTGAGCGTGGTTCTCTCCTCGCTCAACGCCATCTTCCAGACGGCGCTGTATCACTACGCCAGCACCGGATCGGTGCCGGGCGACTATTTCGACGACGCCAACTTCGCACACGCCTTCGTTCCCCGACGTCGTTGAGGCGGCTCGCCGCCCCCATCGGCTTCCTTGCCGCCGGCCGCCTCGTTCTCAACACCGGCTACCGGCTGGTCTACCCCTTCCTGCCGGCCATCAGCCGTGGATTGGGGGTCTCCATCGGTCAGGCCGGGGTCCTGGTCTCGGCGCGCAATCTGGCCGGTGCTACCACTCCCGCCATCGTCACCGCCGGTCGTCGCAGCTCCCGCACCCTCATCGTCCTCGCCCTCGGCCTGTTTTCACTCGGTGCCGCCATCACGTCGGCTACTTCGGTGTTCTGGGGCGCCTTCATCGGCTTCGTGCTGATGGGGATGGGCAAGCCGGCTTTCGACGTCGGAGCCATGACCTATGTGGCCGACCGCACTCCCTACGCCCGCCGCGCTCGGTTCCTCTCCATCCTCGAGCTCACCTGGGCCGGCGGCCTCCTCGTGGGCGCGCCGGCCGTCGGGTGGCTCATCAACCGCTGGGGCTGGGAGGCACCCTTCTGGCTGATCGCCGGTCTCGCCGCCTTGGCCGGCTTGCTGGGGTTTCGGTTGCTGGAGGTGGACGGGGACGGCGACGGAGATCGAACCGCCCGGCCCGCCGTCGACTCATCGGCGAGAGCCCTGCTGCTCGTCTTCCTGTTGTTCAGCGCCGCCGCCGAGCTCGTCATCGTCGTGCTGGGCTCGTGGCTCGAGCTGGAGTTCGGCCTCTCGATCATCGAGCTGGGTGTGTTCGCGGCCGTGGTCGGGTTCTCGGAATTGAGCGGCGAGTCGCTCACCCTGGTGTTCGCCGACCGCATCGGCAAACGTCGGGCCGTGATGACCGGCATCGTGGTCGCCAGCACCGGGTTTGTGGCGATCGGCGCGTTCGGAGGGTCACTGACCGGTGGGCTGGTGGCAGCCACCGTCGCCTTCCTCGGGTTCGAGATCACCATCGTCTCGGCTTTGCCATTTGCCAGCGAGGTGCAGCCCGCCAACCGCAGCCGCTATCTCGGCCTCATTCAAGTGGCCATGGCATCGGCGCGGGCGTTGGGGGCACTGGCAGGCAATCCCCTTTTCGATGCCTTTGGAATCGCTGCCAACGCCGCCGTTGCCGTCGTCCTCAACCTCGCGGCACTGGCGATCCTGCACCGGGTGATCAAAGAGCATCAGTAGCGACCAAGCCGCGGTCGTCTGACAGACCCCTTGAACCGGGCCTCACCGTGTGCGATCGTTCCTCCGCTGATACCGAGGTGCTGTGGCTGTTCTTGCCGTTCGAACCCCGGAGGACGGATTGCTCGGCGCGCTCGCTCCACTGGGGTTGGGAGCGGCGGCGGGTACGGCGCTCGTCGTCGACCTCGATCCGTCGGGTCCGCACTATCCCGGCGCCGGTTCCCTGGCCGATCTGGTAGCCGAAGGTCCCCGCCGCTCGGACCTCAGCCCCGACCGCAAGGGGCTGGCGGTGCTTCGCAACGGCGGCGTCGGTGCGAATGCCGCCGGGGAGGTTCTCGCTGCTCTCGAGGACGGGTGGCCGGCCGTGGTCTTCCGGCTTCCCGGAATCACCGTCGCGGGCCGGGAGGCCGACCTGATCGTCCATCCACTCGTCCCGGGCGGACTGTTTCAATCCCCGCTTTCCGGGACCGCCGTCTTTCAGGACCTCGGCTTCCGGATCCCGGCACCGGGTCCGCAGCTGCCCGTGCTTGGTCGGTCCACCGCCGCCGCCCTGCTGGCGGGGAGCGTTCCCGGCCGCAGCCGGTGGGTGCGAGCGTGGAAACCGGCCTGGGAGGGGAAGTGGGGGTGAGCGACCGCATCGCCGCCCGGCTACTCGAGGCCGGCGTCCCGCTCGATCGGCAGGCCCTCGAACGGGCCGCCCGGCGGCTCATTGCCGAAGAGGGACCGCTCGCCGGGCCCGAAACGGTGGCCGAAGTGGTCGACGGTCTGATCGGGTTGGGGCCGATCGAGGAGCTGCTCCGAGACCCGGCGGTATCCGATGTGCTGGTCAATCGCTTCGACGATATCTGGGTCGAGCGGGCGGGTGAACTGATGCAAACGGGTGTCCGGTTTCCCGACGCCGAAGCCGTGACGGCGGCCGTCGAGCGGGTCATCGCCCCGCTCGGCCTCCGGCTCGATCGGGCCTCCCCGGCCGTCGATGCCCGCCTTCCGGACGGTTCCCGTTTGCATGCGGTTGTCCCACCGGTGGCGGTGGATGGCCCCGCCGTGGCGGTACGGCGCTTCACCGAGGCGGTCCCCACCCTCGACGCCCTGGTCTCCGCCTCGGCGATACGTCCCGAGGGTGCCAGCCTCCTTCAAGCTGCGGTCCGTGATCGCCGCAACCTGGTGGTGACCGGCGGCACCGGTGCCGGCAAGACCACCCTGCTCAACATTCTGTCCAAGGAGATCCCGGCCGACCAGCGGGTCGTAACCGTTGAGGATGCCGCCGAGCTGTCAATAGGAGGGCACTTCATCCGGCTCGAGAGCCGGCCCGCCAACAGTGATGGAGCCGGGCGGGTGACGCTCGAGGAACTGCTGCGCCATGCGCTCCGCCTTCGACCCGATCGGATCATCGTGGGGGAGGTGCGGGGGCCCGAGGCCATCGACCTGATCGCGGCGATGACCACCGGCCACGGCGGATCAATGGGCACCGTCCACGCGTCCTCCGAGGCCGAGGCGCTATGGCGGCTCGAAGTCCTCGCCCTCTCCGGCACGCGCCGAGTCCCGGAGGCCACCATCCGGAGTCAGATCGGCCACGGGGTCGACCTGGTGGTCCTCATGGCCCGACGGGAGGGGCGCCGGGTGGTGTCCGCTATCAGCGAGGTCACCGCCGGTGACCTGCGGGTGCGGTATCAATGCTGATCGCGGTCTTGCTGGCGATCACCCTGGTGCGCGCTCGGCATTGGGCCGTCGCCGCCATCCTGGCCGTCGCCTACCTGGCGCCGGTGGCGCTGCTGGTCGGCGCCGGAGCGTGGGCGGCCTACCACGCCCGGCGCCGCACCCGGGCCCGGCGCCGGCTCCCGGGCGCCGAAGCAGACTTCCTCCGTGCAGTCGCCGGTGAGGTCGAAGCAGGGGCTTCGATCCGACATGCGTTGATTACGGCGGCAGCCGCGGTGCCCGAGCTCGACCTCGCCCGGGCCGTGCACCTGTCCGCGGCGGGCCGCCCGGCCGGCGAGGTGGCTTCTGCACTCCGGGCAGCGCTCCCCGTGAACGGGCGGGTGGCCGGTGCTGCCTACCAGCTGGTTGCCGAAACCGGGGGGCGGGCCTCCGCGGTGTTTGCCGCCCTGGCGGTGCGGGCTGCCGACGCCGGCGACATCGAACGGGAGCGCCGGGTCCTCACCGCTCAGGCCCGGCTGTCGGCCTGGCTGGTCGGCGGGCTGCCGGCCGGGGTCACGGTGGCAATGGCACTGGCCGGGCGGGGACCGAGGCTGCAGGGACCCGGGGCGTTCGTCAGCATTCTCGGTGTCGGCCTGATCGTGATGGGCGGTGCCGGCGTCGCACTGATGGTGCGTGAGCCGTGAGTCTGCCGGCGGTGCTGCTCGTCGCCTCGGCAGCCGGGCTCCTGGCGGCAAGGCGACGCTGGCGCTGGGCCGCTGGCACGGCGTTCACGCTCGCCCAGCCGGTCCTGGCAATCGGTGGCGGCTTGGCGGCAGGCATGCTGCTCGGTCGCCGCCGACTACGGGCCCGGCGCCGCCGTTCCGAGGATGCTGCCGGCGACGTCGCGGTCCTGGCCGAAATGGTGGGCCTGGCACTCTCGGCAGGGCTCACGCTTTCCCAGGCGCTGCGGGCCGCCGGGCCGCTCATCGACCCGTCCTTGCAGCGAGAAGTTGCCACCGTTCTCCGCCGGGCGACCCGCAGCGGGCTCGGCAACGCGCTGTCGGCCGCCACCGGGCACGGCCGCCGCTTCTTCGTGTTGGTTGCCCGCGCCGTCGTCACGGGGGCGCCGCTGGCTCCGGCGGTCGATTCCTTCGTGCGGGAGGCGGCGGCGGAGCGGCGGGCGGTTCGTCTCGAAGACGCCCGCCGGTTGCCGGTGCGCCTCATGCTTCCGCTCGCCCTCCTCATTCTCCCCGGTTTTGTGCTCCTCACCGTCGGACCAACCGTCCTGGCGGCCCTGGAGCGGTTCGCCCTCTGAGAAAGGAAAGAAATGCTTCGCAATGATTCCGGCCAGGCAACGGCCGAATACGCCCTGGTCATCGTGGCCGCCGCCCTGATTGCGCTGGCACTCATCGTGTGGGCCAGCTCTTCCGGTGTGCTCGAAGAGATCTTCGACACCGTGGCCCGGCGGGTGCTCGACATTGCCGGTCGATGATCCGGCGCGACGTCGGGTCGGCGGTCGCCGAGTTCGCCATCGTGTTGCCTCTGGTGCTGGTGGTGCTGGTGGCCTCGGTCGAACTGGTGTCGGTAGCGCGGGTGCAGCTCGAGGTAACCCACGCTGCCCGGGAGGGGGCACGCCAGGCCGCCACGAGTGTTGACCCGGCGCTGGCAGTGGCGGCCGTACGATCCGCCCTCCCGTCATCGCTGGCGGCCGACGCCCGAGTCAGCGTCACGCGCCCCCAGCGGGTGGGAGCTCAGGCCGAAGTTCGCGTTCGGATGCCATACCGCTTCGCCGCCGCCCTCTTCGGCGGCATGGCCATCGAGCTCTCCGCCCGGGCGGTCATGCGGGTTGAGCAGTGAATCCGGGGGACGCTTCGCCGTCCCTGGGAGCCGCACCCCGACGCGGCAGAGCCTCACCCCGCCCCCGCCTGCGGCGATGGCTCACTGCCCCGAGAAAGGAGCAGCTCCTTCCCCCCGGGAAGGGTGCTCGCCGTGGCCGGACAGCCGAGAGCGGCTCGGTCGGGATCGTGCTGTTGGCTGCGGCCGCGGTGACGCTCGTGCTGTCCCTCGCCATAGTGGCGGTGGGGCAGTATCTGGTGGCGTATGCGCAGGCGCAGGCGGCAGCCGACGCCGCCGCCCTGGCGGCCGCGCCCGTGACGTTCAGGCCGTTCGGGGCCACCGGCTCGGCAAGGCGTGAAGCGGCCATCTTCGCCTCGGCCAACGGCAGCGAGCTCATCGGTTGCAGCTGCCCGCCCGACCCGTCGTGGGAGCCCCGCACCGTCGTGATAACCGTGCGCCGCTCATTCCCGGTGGTCTTGTTCGGCGACCAGTCCGTTGAGGCGGTCGGCCGGGCCGAGTTCATCCCTGCCCGGCTCCTCGATTGACGGGATTCGCCACCAGACCCGTCATCGATGTATCGCTACGCTGAATCCCTACTCCAACCGATTGCGCGTGCTCATATGGGTCTCACTCGCGCTCTGCCGGCGGGCCTCCTGGACGCCGGCTCTGCTGCGCTCGCCACGTTCGCGTCTGGTGTCTACGCGGCGAACTACTACGACCGGGAGAGCGGTGAGCTGGGTGTTTTTGCGCTGTTCTTCGCCATCTTCCTGGTGGCCGCCATCGTGCCCTTCAAGTTCGCCTTCCTTCCGGGCGAAGTACGGCTGCTGAGCCTCCCGAAAGCCCAGCAACTCGGTGGGTTCCGGCTCACCCTTCCGGCCGGAGTGCCGGTGGCGTTGGCCGGGAGCCTCGTCGTGCTCCTCGCTTTGATTCCGGCCGGGGACGCCGGGTCCTCGCTGCTGATCCCACTGGCCGTCACCACGGTAATCGCCGCCTTCCTGTCACCGATCCAGGACCACGTCCGCCGGGTCATGCATCAGGCCGGCCGATCATGGCTGGCGGCCACAACGTCGATCGTGCAACTGACCGTCGCGCTCGCAGCCATCGGGGTTGCCATCGCCGCGGATATCGATCGGTCCTGGGTTCCCTTCGGGGCACTGGTCGTGGCCAACACCGTCTCCACCACCGTCGGCCTTGCGTTGGCACTTCGCAACTCGCGGCCCGCCCGCGGCGAGCGTTATCGCTTGCGGAGTCTCGGCGTATCCGGCCGCTGGCTCACGGGCTTCGGTCTACTGCCGGTGGGGGCCACGTTCGTCGCCGCCTCCATCGTCGCCCTGATCGCCGGCAAGGACATCCTCGGTTCGGCGGAAGCGGCCCGGGTGGCCGGCCGGCCGGTTCTGGTGTTCGTGGCCGGGGTGGCGGCCGTCATGAATCCGCCGTCGCTGATTGCCGGGCGGGATCGAAATCGGGCCGAAGGTGCCCGCTTGTCGGGCATTGCCTCGAAGGTGATGCTCGTCTTCGGTGCGGCCATGTTCCTGTGGATGGGGTTCGACTGGGTCGGCAACCCCATGGTCTGGTTGGTCGAAGAGGCTTACACAGTCGAGTTCCTCACTGCGGCCACCATTCTCACCAACACATTCTGGAGCATGTGGTTCTCCGACGAGTCCCAGCTCATCGGTGGCGGGCGGGAAGTCGACATCTTCAGGGTCTTCCTGCTGGCGGCGGTCGCCCAGATTGCAGTTGCCTTCACCGCCCCGGTCACCGAATCGTTTGCCGTGCCGCTGTCGATGCTGAGCTTCGGCATCGTCCGCTGGTTCGGCTACCGCTGGTCACTCCGCCGCCTCTACGCCGAGCCGCCCCGCCCGCCGGCGGAAACAAACCCGGCCGATCAGAGGTTGTCGGCCGGGTGACACCGGACCGGCGCCGCGCGATCATCTTCATTGCCGGCAGCCAGCTGCCGGCAATGACGCTTTGGTTCTCCGCCTCTCCTTATCCGTCCGCCACCGACGTCGCGGTCACATACATCGTGACCGTGGTCCCGCCGTCGAGGCTGAAGGCCACCGAGTAGATCCCCGGCACCGAACCGGCGGTGAACTGAGCCGTCAACCGGGCGGCGGGCACTCCAAGGACCGGTGCGGTGATCTCCGTTGAGGGCGCACCCACTGTGACCGACTGTCCGGTCGCCCCCGCGGGGGCGGTGATGGTCACCTCGCCCACCCGGAATCCGTTGCGCATGAGCACGGATCCGTCCAGGGTGACTCCCGTCTTGGGACCGCCGCTCGGCTCCCACAGCAAGAAGTCGTAGTCGAGGGGAGTCGCGGTGCCGACCTCGGTCTTCTGATAGATCGTGTTCGGGGTCCCATCGTTGAAGACGCTCGTCACGTCAATCGTCGGCACGATGGCAGGCCTTATCGTCAGGGAACCGGTGCCGGTTTCCACGGCGCCACCCGGTCCTGTCTGGGCCTCGATCACGATCGGATAATCGCCGGGGGCCGGATTCGTGAACCCGAGCGAGATGAGGTGGATCTGCTTGATTCCCGGATTGGCCGAACCGGCCGGGCCCAGGTCCTCCAGCGCCGTGAATACGAACGTGTGGGAACCCTCCATCGCCAACGAGTACTTGGCGGCCGGCGGAGCGATCGGATGCTGAGGCCACCCCTGCAGCAGCACGCCAAGGTTGCACGGCCCGGGAACACAATTCGGAGCACCCGGAGCGCCGGTGTCGAATCCATTGTTGATGAATGCGTCGGGCAGCGTGATACGGATCGTGTCACCAGCGGCCAGGGACCGCCCATCGACGTTGGGATCCAACGAGCGGTCCAGATTGATGACGAAGTCCGTTGTTGCCCCGGCGACGTCTCCATCGGGGACGATCGGCGCCTTGACCACCGACGCCACGATGTTCTGGCCGGGGAGCGGAGTCACGGCCGACTTGCTGACGCGGACGATGTCGTAGTCGAGGCCGGGATCGGCCGGGGGTGCTCCGGGGAACGGCGGCGGTGCCACATCGAACCGGGCGTTCACCGCGTACAGATCACCGTTGGAATGGTCGGCGGTGGTCGGCACCCGGAACAAGGGCGACGTGATCGTCCCAACGAGTGTGCCACTCGCGAAGTCGGCGGACAGCTCGATCACCGCGATCTGGTTCAGGGTGTTCTGCACCACGTATAGCGTCGTCCCGTCGAGCACCAGCCCATCGCCCGCGGTCAGCACGGCGCCGCCCAGGTCGATCTCCATGGCAGAGCCGGTCGCAGGATCGACCGTGAACGCCTTGCCCTCGTCGGTGTGGTTGATGATGAGGTTGTCGCCGGCTGCCACGATCCCGTTGGAGTTGATGCCACCGGGAATGAACGGGAAGCCGCTGTTCAGGCCGATTTCTTCCACCACGATCGGATCCGGCAGCGTCCCCCCGGCTCCGAGCGCTACCCGGTAGAACACCGGGCGGAACGAGTCCGTGAAGTAGGCCGCGGTGTCCGTGACGATGACATCGTTGACCAGCGTTTCGAAGGGGGCAGCCGAGTTCAGCCGGATCGCAGCCAGCTCGGCCCCGGTGGCGGCGTCGTAAACGAACGCGTTGCCGAACGGACCGCCCGCCACGTATAGGTAGTTGGTGCGAGCGTCGACGGTCATTCCGACCGCGGTTCGCCCGTCGGTCGGAATGACGAGCGGAGCGCCGAGTCCCGTCGCCAGGTCGGCCTGGTAGATCGCTCCGGTCGCCAGCGACCCGGCGAAGACTTGTCCGTTCCCGATCGCCACACCCTCCGGCTGAAAACCGAGTGGCAGCGGGATCGAGTCCCCCGCTACGGGAGGCGGCTGCGGCCACGGCCCCGGCTGGAAGCCGGGTACGAAGCCGAACGCTTCGGGGAACGCCTCAGCTCCCGGGGCGGTGCCGGTGAGGAGCCAACCGAGCATGGCCTCCACCGACGCACCGAGTTGCTCGGGTTCAAACGTGCAGTGGCCGGACGACGCTCCCGGCGGATACGTGTCGGTATAGGCCTGCATCAGCCAATCGGATGCTCCCGCCGCATTCACGGTTTCGGCATAGGCCGACTCGTGCTCGACCAGTACCAACCCGTCGATGGTCGTGTGGAGGGTCAGCACCGGCTTGGTCAAGGCCCCGGTGTACTGGTAGTTGGTTTCCAGGTAAGCCCGGGCCGCCGGGTCGGGCGTGTAGGTGGTTGCATTCATCCCGGCCAACAAGCCGTCAACGGCCGCATCGTCGAGACCCAGGGTGGCGAGCACTGCTCGATCCTTGGCACTCAAGGAGTACACATGCCCGACATTGCCGACCGCGGCTCCGCCCGCGCGACGCTCCAGCTCGGCCCGTGCTTCCGTGGCGAAGTACATGTCGGTGAACAGCCACTCGGTGAAGAAGTCTTCGGCCGGGATTCCGCTCGCCATCTGCACGAAGGTGAACAGGCCGATGTTCTCGGGCTTCAACCCTGCAGACGGATCGAGCGGATCGGCGAACAGCTGCGAGCCGACGACCGGCAGGACCTCGGTGTCGAAGTCCAGGTCGTCGCGCACGTCGCCCGGCGTTCCCCAGCTCTCGGGGAACCCGAAAGCAGCTTCATAGGCCAGCAACAGTGCCATACCCCCATCGAAGGCCCGGGGGGCTCCGGCCCCGACGAAGCAGGCGGCGATTACACCGTCGACCGCATCGCTGTTCTCGGCGGCGTGGCCGGCGATGACCGATCCCATCGAGAAGCCCCACAGGATGGTGGCTTCCGGCTCGGCCAGATTCTCCCCGAAGTAGTCGATGAGCGCCTCGGTGTCGACGATGCCGTCGGCAACGGCCCAGCCGTCGGTCTTGTACTCCGAGCCGGCCAGGGCGAAGCCCAGCTCGACGAGAGCCGCCTCGGTCGCGGCCCCTCCCGGGGCAGCGTCCACCCGACCGCGGTCGGTGCCCTCCGACGGATGGTCGAGGGCATCCTGATAGCCGTGGGCGTAGGCCAGCAGCACGCCGTTCCACAGCTCAGCCGAACCCGGCCGAACGATCCGATACGGGGCACCGTCGATCTCACCGGTCAATACCACCGGTGGTGGGGAGGCGGGCGGCAGCGGGGTGCTGCCCGGCACCAGGTCGACCCATACCAACCGGTGATCGCTGCTCGGGAACGGGAACGTCCCCACCAGTGAGAACAGCGGATCGGTTGACTCCGGCCAGAACACACCGGAGTCGGCGATGTCCAGGTTGGCGCTCGGAAGCACGTAGTCGGCCCGCAGGTTGCCGGGGGCCGGGTCATCGTTGAAGTCGGCGGTGTCGAACGCCGGGTCACTCAGATGGCTCTCGTTGATGCCACCCTGCAACCCGTCCTGCTCGACTGCTCCGGCGCTCGCAGGCGTCGTCGTGGCATTGACCCGCGGGTCGTCCAGCAGCTGCTGAGCCGAGCCCGGAATGCTGTCACCGTCGAGCGGGTCGGAGTTCTGGTCGCCGGCGACGACGAAATACTCGCCGCTCCAGCCGCCGGAGACGCCGGCATCGTCGTAGATGTAGTCTGCGCCGTTGACGTAGTCGGACCAGAAGCGGATCTCGTCGGCGTTGCGGGTGCCGTTGCGGTCCTCGGGACCGTCGAACACCGGCGGCGTCGGGTGACTCACCAGGAAGTTCACGGTGTGCCCGTCGATGTCGATCGGCACATCCCAATGCGACTTCGACGACAGGCGAACCACCGCCAGCTCCTCCGCTGAGAACCAGGCACCGGTTTCCGGATCCACCGGCAGCCGGGCTCCCGGCATGTCGGCCCAGAGGAAGTTCTGGAAGGTCCGCACGTTGGCGAAGTCGATCGGGTGCTGGCTGTACACCTGCATGCCGTACTGGCCCGCGAAGAACCCGAACCCGAAGGCATCGTCCGGTCCACCGATCTCGCCGTCGTTGTTCAGGTCGAAGCCCGAGGGGATCCCGGTGTTCGAGGGCGCGCTGAAGGCATAGTCGTACTCGATCGGCTCGGCGCCGTTCTGGGAGATCGACAGGTAGTTCTGCTGGAACAACCGGGCGGCCTCACCGGCGTCGTCGTAGTCGAACTCGTTGAGGAGCAACACCTCGGGGCGGGTCCGCTGAATGATCTCGGCGATCGCTTGCGCCTGGGTGTTGTCCGGGGTCGACAGATCCGACACCAGGTCACCGGCATTGAACCGGTTGAGCGAGGCATTGAAGGTGGCGAACCGGACCGGCTCCACCGGCGGGAGCAGAACGCCGTCGATGACGTGGATGATCCCGTTGCGGGCCGCCACATCGGTGATGATCACCTCGACGGTTCCGTTGAGGATCACCGCGCCATCAACCACCTCGATGGTGATCGCTGAGCCCTGCAGGGTGGTGGCGCCGGTGAGCCCCACCACGGCGGCCGCGTCGACCCTGCCGCCGACCACGTGGTAGCGGAGGATGTCGGCCAGGGCGTCCGGGTCGGCCAGCAAGGCCTCGACCGTTCCCGCCGGCAGGGCGGCGAAGGCGTCGTCGGTGGGGGCGAACACGGTGAAGGGACCGAGGCCGCGCAACGCGTCTTCGAGCCCGGCGGCCTGCACCGCGGCCACGAGTGTGGTGAAGCGCCCATCGGCTATTGCCACGTCAACGATGTCCGGCGCGTGGTTGGCCACCGTGAAGGCGGCCTCCGTCACGAGCGGCTTCATCCCTGCCCGGTTGGCCTTCACGGTGATCGTGTGCTCACCGTCGGCCACGGTGGTGGTATCCCACGACTCCTTCGCCTTGTCTGTGGCCCCCGAAACGAAGTCATACGGGGCGGCGTACTCGGTGTGGAAGTGGACACCGTCCAGGTAGAAGCTCACCGTGCCGAACGAGGCGAATCCCTCCGGGAACAGCGGGTACACGAACGGATACACGTCGCCGAACACGGTGGCGCCCTCCAGCATCACCGGATCCGTCCGGTGAGCATTGTCGGATACGGCCAGGGCGAAGTCGGCCGCCACCGGGGCGTTGTCCACGGTGAACGTGGCGGTCGCCTCGATGGTGCTTCCGTCGGGGAGGGTGCCGACCGCCTTGATGGTGTGCTCCCCGTCGGCCACCGACGAGCTGTGCCACGCCGTCGCCCTGGTGAGCAAGCCGCCGGCGAAGTCGTACGGCGCCAGGTACTCGGTACGGGCATGCACGCCGTCCAGGTAGAAGTCCACCGTGGTGAAGCCGAGGCCCGGATCGAGCGGCTCGACGAACGGATAGATCTTCCCCGACACCGTTGCTCCCTTGAGGGACGACGGATTGGCCCGATCGTTGCTGGCGCTGTAGCCGAGCGTGATCGGAGTGGCGGGTACTCCAGCGAGGCGAATGACCTCGCCGAAGCCCGGGCAAATCCCGCAGTTCGAGACATACACGTCGCCGCTGGCTTGATCGACTGCAATGCCCGTCGGCGCGAACAGCGCATCGAAGAACACTGCGCGGCTTCCGTCCGGGCTCACCTTGATGACCGCACCGTCGAGCCGGTCAGACAGCAAGCCGCTTGACGAGATCTGCACGACGTACAAGGATCCGTCCGGTCCGAACTCGAGATCGATGATGTTCGTGAAACCACTGGCAAACACGCTCATATCGCCGGTGGCCGGGTCGATCTTGTAGACGTTCGCTTCGCCCGTTGGGAACGGGAATCCGGTCAGCTCGCCAACATAGGCGTAGCCGTCCGGTCCCACTGCCACCGACGTCGGCACTGCCTGCATCGGGATCTCGGTATCCGGATGAAGGGCG
>Ga0224512_10003113_pt1 | contig 14762 bp, 13 predicted proteins | sample SF_May12_sed_USG_4_FD_169103 | JGI IMG/M metagenome (GOLD analysis project Ga0224512, IMG submission 169103) | Sediment microbial communities from San Francisco Bay, California, United States - SF_May12_sed_USGS_13 | ecosystem: Environmental > Aquatic > Marine > Sediment | place: USA...
CTACACGGCCTTTGACGGGACCGCTTCGGTGGTCGGCACCGTCACGGTGACGGTGGCGGGAGTCAACGACCCCCCCACTGCTCCGGGAGTACTCGCCGTAGGGGCCGGGCTCGGGGATCTGCCGCCCCCGCTGCCGATCGGCGACCCGGAAGGCGGTGCCCTCACGGTCACCGTCATCGACGGCAGCCTCCCGCCCGGGTTGATCCTCAACTCGGACGGCACCTGGAGCGGCGAAGCCACGGAACAGGGCACCTTCGTGTTCACCGTGGAAATCTGTGACGAGGCAGCGGCGTGCCGCGTAATGGTGCTGTCGGTCTCCACGGCGCTCCTGCCGGCGACCGGCATCCCGGCTGTGCTCACTGCCCGGCTGGGGCTGATTCTGGTTTTGCTCGGTTGGGCAGCACTTCGCGTGAGCGATCGAATGAACCAGCAGTCGCTACGGCATACGAGCTGACGGAGCGCTCGATCATCGCGGATCCGGGGGAAGGCCCGCGGTCGGCTTCCGTCTGGTCCCAGGCTCCCGGCGGCCACTCATTCCAGACCGTGGCCAAGTCGGCGATGCGATTCTTCCATTACCTCGAAGCCGCCGGACACCAGGACGGCTCCCGTGGCCCGGTCCCTCGGAGGCCCTCGCCGAGAGATTCCGATGTCGAACCGTACGCGGAGGCACCAGCCGCTTGCGGCCGGCGGCGGTGGGCAAATCCCCGGTCTTTCAGTGTCAGGAATGGACAGAGGTGGGAATGAACGGGTATGAAGGAAGCAACCGCAATGGCCGGAGCCGGAGGATATAGCCTGGTGAGGAGTGGTGAGGCCGAGTTTCGTACCCTGTATGACCGGCATTACGACGCCATCAACTCCTACTTCCTACGGCGCACCGGTCTTGCGAACGCACAGGATCTCACCGCCGAGGTGTTCCTGGTCGCCTGGCGGCGCATCCATGATGTGCCCCGCGGCGAAAACACTCTGCTGTGGCTCTACGGGGTGGCTGCCAATGTGGCGGCCCACCAGCGGCGGACCGTCGCTCGCAGTGCTCGCCTGGAGGCCCGGCTGCGATCGGTTCCCATCAAGGGAGCGGACGGGCCGGAGCCGCTGGTGATTCGCAAGGCCGAATACGACCGCGTGCTGGCGGCGACCGCCCGGTTGCGGCCAGCCGACCAGGAGATCCTGCGTTTGGCGGCTTGGGAAGAGCTTCCTCATGACCAGATATCCCGTCTGCTGGGATGTTCGGTTGCGGCGGTCGATCAGCGACTCCATCGTGCCAAGAAACGCTTGGCCAAGGAGTACCAGAGAACCAACCTTCCGGGCAGCCCACGGACAGAGGAAGGCGGTAGGCGATGAGTGACATTGACCGGATCTACCAGCTGTTTGCCGAAGCCAACCCGGCCCCGGCGAATTCGACTCCGGTGACCGAGCGTCCCGACGCCGAGACCATCCTCCGTGAACAGAGGAAGCCCACCATGCTGACCCGCGAACCAAGAACTATCGAAGCCCAACCTCCACCCCCGCGGCTGCGGAGATGGCGAGGACCGGCCATCGCCCTCGGCACCTTCGTCGGTGCCGCCATACTCGGCGTTGCCGCCTGGCTGGTTGTAGCCAACGGCGACTCGGACGTCGCCGACGGCGGCCCGCCACCGACGACGCTCCCACCCGTTACCACAACGACCCTCCCGGACGTCGTGGTCCCGGGTGTCGTGCCGGTCCCAGATTTGTCGGGGCTCACCCTGGCCGAGGCCCGCCGGCTGCTGGCCGACGCCGGCCTCGACCTGCAGGCACTGGGTGATGACATCGACTCGGCGATCGTGATGGCCCAGGAGCCGGCGGCCGGTGTCGAGGTCGATGAGGGCACCGCAGTCACCGTCGACGCCCGCGCGGTCGCGACCTGCAATCCACCCGATCCCCTCGCACCCGGTCCCGGAGAGGTGATCATCACCATCTTCTACGAATGCGGCAACGACGACGTCATTCCCACACCGGGTATCGGCGTTCCCCGCATCGTCCCCGAAAACGGCGGCGAAGCGATTGACCGCATCGAAGGGACGCTGCGGTCCCTGCTGGCCGGCCCGACGAATGACGAGCGGATCGTCGGAGTCGTATCAGGCTTCGACGCCGCCACCGCCGGCGCCCTGAACGGCGTGACGCTGACGGGGGGAAGGCTCGTGGTCGACTTCAACGACGCCATCATCATCAACAACATGGGCACCGCCACCGGCATGGTCCAGTTCAACGCCGAACTGCACCGCAACGTGTTCCCACACCCCGAAGTGGACAGTGTCGAGTTTCACCTCAACGGTGACTGCGAAGCATGGTCGGCCCTGTTCGAGGCCGACGGCTGCCGGGTCAAGTCCCGAGCCGACTGGGAGCAAGACCTCGCCGACTGGGATCAGCAGCGCAACCAGTGAAACCAGCGCCGAATAGCTCCCGACAGGAACCGTCACCATGCCCCGCCCCGTCATAACAGCAAAGGAGTCACCATGACATTGAGCCTCATCTTCCTGCTGCTCGGAGCGACGTTGCTTGCCGGCGGCACAGTCTCGTTCCGTGAGAGCACCGCAGTCAGCATCCGCACGGTGTCGGCTGCGGTGCTCGCCGCCGGGTTTCTCATGTTCCTCATCGGGCTCGTCAACGCCCTCTCCGGAACCATGTAGAAGGACCGGCGGATGAAGACTCATTCGACCCCCACCAAGCACCGACGAAGGCGCTCCGGCTTGCCGGCCGTCTTGATCATGGTGCTGGCGGCAACCGCCGCCTGCGGAGAAGGCGGGGAATCGACCGGCAACCCCCTGGAAGGATCGAAATGGGAGATGATCTCGGTCCGGGAGGGCGAAACCCTCATGCCCGCCGATCCCGCCAACATCGTGACCGCCGTCTTCAGTGGCGGAACTGCCCGCGGCTACGAAGGCTGCAACTTCTACCAGCTTCGATATGCCGTGGACGGGGATTCCATTTCCCTCGATGAGCCGGCCATTACCGGACAGGCGTGCGAGCCGATCGACCGCGAGCGGCAGGGTGACGTGTTCATCCAAGCCATGCAAGCCGCACGGCGCTTCGTGCTCGCCGCCGACAACCTCGAGTTGACCGATGCCGCCGGTGCCGCCCAGGTCGTGTTCCGTCCCGCCACCGACCTTCCCCTGACATGGGTGGCCTGGCAGCTCGTGTGGTACGGCGGAGGGACCTCACCCCTCGCCGGCACCCAGATCAGCCTGGCCTTCCGCGATGACGGAACCCTGACGGGCAACGCGGGCTGTAACAGCTACTCCGCCGACTACGAGATCACCGGGGACCAGCTGGTGATCGGGCCTATCGCCCACACCGAGATGGCCTGCATGGATCCCGATGGCGCGATGACTCAGGAAACCGACTATCTCAGCACCCTGGATCGAGTAGCCGCCTTCACCACCACCCTCACCGGCCTCGAACTACTCGACGCCGACGCCAACCCGATCGCCGAATACCGCTTCGGCGGTCGGATCCGCGACGACCTTTCCGGCGCCACCGACGGTGACCAGGAGGAGGCCGCCTTCATCGACCTGACCCGCAACGCCGCCATCCGGCTCGCCGTCGATCAAGGCCGCCTGTGGCGGATCAGCCGCCAGGACGACGAGCTTTTCGCCCACGACGCTCAGCTGCTGGTCGGTCGCGTTACCTTCGAAATCGACAACGGGCGCGTGACTTCAGCCTCGATCGAACGGGACACGCCACCGGACCCGGGCAACGATCTGGTCGAGGACCCCGCCCGGGCGAACCTCATCGCCGCAGCGGTCAAAAGGCTCCTCACCGTCGACAACTCCTTCGGCGGAGATGACGTCTTCGATGACATTCGGGTGGCAACGGTGATCGGAGGCGACCCCGACCAGCCGCTCCAGTTCCTCGATCGGGAAATGATCGCCGCGGCGGTGTCGGGGCTCGGCATCGCGCACTGGGTGGATGACGCCGACGCCGAAATCGAAGCCATCCTCGACGAATCGCCTGCTGGGGTAGCCGTCGTCAGCGTCGAAGGCGTCCTCATTCTCGATGATCGCGCTCAAATAGAGATGCGACTCTGGTGCGGGTCACTGTGCGGCGTGTTCCTTACCTACGAAGCCGAACCCCAGGACGGGGGATGGAACATCGTCGGGACCACCGGGCCGACCGCGATGTCATGACCGGCAGGCATGGGTGCGGGCAGACGGGCGGCTTTGCCGCCGCACGGCGGCAACCACGTGAACGCTCAGTCGACGGCGGGGATGAGGCTGCGCTCCCACTGCTCGACACCGGCGGGGACTTCCCCCGCCAGCAGGGCGGCAAACGACTCGAGGGCGGCGAACGCGTCCCCGACGGGGTAGTAGAACGCGTCCCAATTCTCGCTGTCCTCTCCGTCGTGAGTGGGGATGACGTGGTCGAAGCTGTGGGCGTGAGCAAGCTCGGCGAGGGCACTCGCGGCTCGTTTCTCGATGTTGGCGAGGTCGGCCTGGGACAGGTGGGTCTTCTGGCGGGTGGTTCTTCGCAGCAGCTTGCGGCGCATGACATCTGTGACAAAGGGACCCAGATCGACGCGGCGAGCCGGCTCCTGCAAATAGAGGAGCTCCCGGCGAGTCAGCGGCGAGAGAAACACCGTCAGTGACGGATACCGGTCCAGCACCCCTTCGTCACGCAGCATGGCGGGGATGAATGGGTTGCCTTCGAAGAAGGCGTCATCCCCGGCTTCGAGGGCCCGGTCGATGGCCGCCAACTCCAGACCCTGAAAGTCGCCCCGCACGTCACAACCGACGAACCCGGGCGCGGAGACGAGGCCCTCGATCTCCGCCCGGGGCCGGAAGTGGTAGTCGATGCCGTCGACTTCGCCGGGACGGGGAGCCCGGCTGTTGTAGAGCACGAGCGGTACCAGCTGCGATGCCGGCTCGGGGTAGAACCGGCGGAGGCTGCTCACGAGCGGACCCTTGCCGACACAGCTGGGACCGGACAGAACCACCAGTCGTGCCACCTTCGTTCCTCCCATCTGACCCTGAGGGCGCAAACGCAGGAAACCAGGCGTCGGGTTCAACCGCAAACCAGATCGAAGCAACGTGGCACGAAGGTTGAGGTCGGGCGTGACCGGAGGGCAGGAAGGTGGACCGGACGACCGCCAAGACCCCGATTCTGATCGCGGCAACTGCGTCGGCGGTCGAAGGCGCGCCTCCACGTCTCTCCGGCTCGTCACCCCGCCGGTTGATGGTGTTGCTGAGCCGCCGCGGCCTGCGCGGGACGTTTCGCCAACGGGACCATGGGAACAGACCGTTGTGCTCTAGCGGGGCTCGTGGTGACCGGCCACTATTCAAGGAGAGGCAAGGTGCAGTGACTCTCATCGCTTCGAACCCGGCCGGAGCGTCCTTCGCGCGGATCAACCCGCCGTCGGTGCAGTCACCCGCATCGGGGAATCCCCGACGCGCCCTTCCCTCCGGCAGGCCGGACCCGGCCGACGAAAAGGAACGAGCTCCATGACGACCAAACTGCGAGGCCCCGCCCGCATCGAGACCCACAAGCGTGGGATCTGGCTGCTGAAGAATCCCGCCACCAACAAAGGGGCGGCCTTCACGCCCGAAGAGCGCAAACAGTGTGGCCTGGACGGCCTGCTGCCGGCGACGGTGCAATCGATCGAGCAGCAGGTGGAGCTGGAGCTCGAGCACGTGCATGAGAAGGGCAGCGACCTGGAGCGCTACATCGGTCTCGCCGGCCTCCTGAATCGCAACGAGGTCCTCTTCTACCGGGTACTGGTGGAGCATCTGGCCGAGTTGATGCCCATTGTCTACACGCCAACCGTGGGCGAAGCATGTCAGCGGTTCAGCCACATCGTGCGAGACATGCGCGGCATCTGGCTCACCCCCGACGACATCGACCGCATCCCCGAGCGGCTCCGGAACTACCCCTACCAGGACATTCGCCTCATCGTCGTCACCGACAACGAACGCATCCTCGGCCTCGGCGACCTCGGCGCCGGCGGCATGGGCATCCCCGTCGGCAAGCTGGCGCTCTACGTCGCCGGCGCCGGAATCCACCCTTCCAAGGTGCTGCCGATCAGCCTCGATCTCGGGACCAACAACTCTGCGCTCCTGGAGGATCCCCTCTACGTAGGGCACCGGGCCCGCCGGATCACGGGGGTGGAGTACGACGCCTTCATCGAGGCGTTCGTCGAAGGCGTGACCGACGTCTTCCCCCACGCGGTCGTGCAATGGGAGGACTTCCACAAGCGCAACGCCTTCCGGATCCTCGAGAACTACCGCCGCCGCATCCGGTGCTTCAACGACGACATTCAAGGCACGGCCGGCGTGGCGGTGGCGGGGATGCTGGCCGGGTTGCGGATCACGGGGAAGCCCATCACCGAGCAGCGGGTGCTCTTCATCGGCGCCGGCGAGGCCTGCACGGGAATCGCCCGGCTCCTGGCGGCGGCGATGGGCGCGGCCGGCGCCACCCCGGAGGAGATCGAGGCCTCCCGCCTGGTCTTCGACAGCCGCGGGCTGCTGCAGGAAGGAGTGGAGGTCTCCGACGCCCACAAGCACGAGCTGGTGGCGAGCCGGGCCACCCTGGCGCAGCACGGCCTCGACGGCCTCGATCACCCGACCCCGGAGGAAGTGATCGGCCAATTCCGGCCGACCATCCTCGTCGGCGCCACCGCCGTGCCGGGAACCTTCACCCGCGAGATGATCGAAGAGATGGCAAAGCAGGTCGACCAACCCATCGTCATGCCGCTTTCCAATCCCACCTCCAAGGCCGAGTGCACGCCGCGGGAGGCCATCGCCTGGAGCGGCGGCCGGGCGCTGGTGGCCACCGGCAGCCCGTTTCCCGACGTCGTCCACGACGGTGTCCGGCATGTGATCGGTCAGGGAAACAACGTGTTCGTCTTCCCCGGCGTCGGCCTGGGTGCCATCATCTCGGAAATCCAGGAGATCGACGAGGAGATCTTCCTGGTGGCCGCCCGGACGCTCGCCGACCTCGTGAGTGACGAGCGTCTCAAGCAAGGAGCTCTCTATCCGGACCAGTCTGAGCTGCGGAACGTGAGCGCCCGGATCGCAGCTGCCATTGTCCGCTACGCCAACGCCGGCCGCCTCGGCCGGTCCGTGGCCGATGACGACGTGGATGGGTTGGTGGCAGATTCGACGTGGTTCCCGGATTACGTCCCCGTCTTCTCATCGGATTCGAGGTCCAACCGGCGTTGATCCCGGGCACTCATGTGATCTGCACCGAGGTGGTCCCCGGCCATCGCCGCAACCATCGACTCCCGGCAACAGGGATCGAAGCCGGGCCCGGTCATCCTCTTGGTATCTTCCGAGGTGTGGCCAACCCGAATTCGAAGTCAGAGCAGGCTCGTCGTTCCCCCCAGACCGCGGCGACCGGTGCCGATGAGGCGCCCACCGACGCCCGAGATCAGAAAGCGGCACGCCGATTGAGCTGACCAGAGGTCCGAAATCGCTCGTCGCCGCAGCCGTCCTGGCCACGGTCTCGACCGTCTTCCCGGGATTCCTCGCCGGCGCCCTGTTCGTGCAGGTCGGAGCGGAGCTTGGTGTTTCCGAGGGCACGTACGGCTGGGCGCTCGGCTCTTTCTTCCTCGGAGCCGGTGCAGGATCGGTCGTGCTCGGACGGCTGGCGCAGCGGATCGGTGCCCGGTCGCAAATCAGCTTCGCCCTTGCCGGCACGATTGCGGCGCAACTGACGCTCGCCATCGCCGCTCGATCGTTCGGGGCGCTCATCGCTTGTCTGGCAGTAGCCGGGCTGATGAACGCAGCCACCCAGACGGCGGTGAACCTCGCCCTCAGCCAGGCACGCCTGCCCCGGCTCGGACTGGCGATATCAGTCAAACAGTCCGGTATGCCTGCCGCTTCGCTGCTCAGCGGCTTCGCGATCCCGGTGCTTGCCCTGACGATCGGCTGGAGATGGGCGTTCGTGACCGGTGCGCTCATCGCTTTCGTCGCCCTTGTGGCGATTCGGTCCATCGTCCCACCGGTCGACCTCGAAACCGGCGTCACCGGAAACCGGCCCCGCTCGTCGAGCAGGGCACTCTTCATTGTGGCGTGCGGAAGCCTCTTCCTCGCGTTCTGCGCCGGAGCGCTCAATGCCTGGACGGTCTCGTCCGGAGTCGACGCGGGGTTGGGTGAGGGGACGGCGGGGGTGATGCTGGCGGGCGGAGCCGCCGCCGGCATCGCGATACGGCTTGGCTCTGGCACCCGTCTCGACGCCATGCGGATGAGCCCGCTGACCGTCGGTGGCTACACCGTGCTGATCGGCGCGATCGGAATGGCCCTCCTCGGCGTCCGGTCGCCGGGCATCCACGTGGTGGCGACTCTGGTTGCGTTCGGAGGAGGATGGATTTGGCCGGTGTTCACGAACTACGGCATCGTGCGGACGAACCAGGCGGCGGCGAGCGCGGCCACGGGGATCACACAGACCGGGGTCTATGTCGGTGTCTTCCTCGGACCGTTGGCGACCGGCTGGCTGATTGAGGCATTCGGCTATTCGACCATGTGGCTCGCCGTGGCCGTCTCGGCCGCGATCGGCTCGATGCTGATCCTGCTGATAGCACACCGGTTCTGAATCCTTCCCGGGACGCCGACCATCGAGGGAGCAATACCCGGGCGCTTCCGGTGTCAGCGGATCCGGATATGCCCCCTGTTGAGCTCGGCGATCGAACCAACGCCCAGCAGCTGCATGGTGCGGGCAATCCCGCTGGCGAACATCTCCAGGGCCCGGTCGACACCATGCTCTCCGCCCGCCATCAGGCCGTACAGGTAGGCGCGACCGATGAAGGCGGCTCGCGCTCCCTGGGCAACTGCGGCCACGACGTCGGCGCCGTCCATGATGCCGCCGTCCACATAGACCTCGACGCGGTCTCCGACGGCGTCGACAACCTCGGGGAGGAGCTCGAAGGTGGAGGGGACCCGGTCCAGCTGGCGGCCCCCGTGGTTGGAGACCACGATGGCGTCGGCACCGTGGTCGGCCGCCCGCCGGGCATCTTCGGCGCTCTGAATACCCTTGACGACCAGGGGCCCGTCCCACTGGTCACGGGTCCACTCCACGTCCGACCAGCTCAGTGATGGGTCGAAGACGTGCGCTATGAGCTCCGCCACGGTTCCGTCGAATGTACGGAAGGAGGCGAATTCGAGCGGCTCGGTAGTGAGGAGGTTGAACCACCAGGCGGGATGGCGGGCCATGCCGAGAAGCGTCCTCCACGTGAGCGACGGGGGAATCGTCAGGCCGTTGCGAACGTCGCGCAGGCGGGCCCCGGCGATGGGGGTGTCGACGGTGAGGACGACGGCCGCATACCCGGCGGCTCTGGCCCTCTCCAGCAACTCTTCCCGGGAGCCGGGGTCCTGCAGCAAATACAGCTGGAACCAGCGGTTCAGGTCGGGGGCGGCCGCGGCGACGTCCTCCGGTGACGACGTGCCCAGCGTGGACAGCGTGTAGATGATTCCGGCCCGGGCCGCCGCCCGGGCCACCGCCGCCTCACCCTCGTGCTGCATCATGCGGGTGAAGCCGGTCGGGGCGAGGGCCAGCGGCATGCTGGAGGGTTGCCCGAGAAGCGACGTCGAGGTATCGACATCGGACACGTCGCGAAGTACCGATGGAAGGAACTCAACCCGGCGGTAGGCCGCTCGATTGTGGCGCAGCGTCGCTTCCTCGTCGGCGGCGCCGTCCGTGTAGTCGAAGGCCGCGCGCGGGGTGCGGCGCCGGGCGATGGTGCGGAGATCCCAGATCGAGGCTGCCGAGGCCAGCCGGGCCTCGGGTCCGAAGCCGGGGCGGCGCAGCTTGATGAGGGGTTTGATTTCAGCCCAGCGGGGCAGGCGACGGTCCATTTCACCTCCGGTGCCCTCGTGAGGGTATCCGATGCGTTCGGGAGGACGCCGCCCGTCCTCGGCGGGGAAGCCGACGAATCCAAGATGGACGCGCCGAAGGCGGCGGGGGACTGCCACCCTCCGTTGCCATCTGGAGCCACTCTAGGTAGTATTTCGTCTGATCGACGAGCGCGGAGGAAATGATGAGGGCACGGCGGAGGATCTTGATTGTGTTGGTTGTCGTCCTGGCGACCGCCGCCTTCCTACCGACGGCATATGCCAAGAACAAGCGGTCTCTCACCGTGATGACCTACAACCTCTACTTCGGAGCCGACCTCGGCCCGGTGGTGGCCGCCGCCGACGCAGGCCTTGCCGAGTTCATCGGTGCCGCCTACCAGGCGTGGGCCGACGCCCACGCCACCGACTTCGCCCGCCGGATGGAAGCGGTCGCCGACCAGATCGCCGAGCGCGAGCCCGACCTGGTCGGCCTCCAGGAGGTGGCGCAGTGGCGCACCGGCACGTTGGGCGACCCGGCCGCGGCCGAGACGGTGGACGCCGATTTCCTCGCGCTCCTGCTTGCCGCCCTCGAAGATCGCGGCCTCGACTACGACGTGGTTGCCGCGGCCTCGGGGTTCGATATCGAGGCGCCGCTGGTTCCTCTCGGGGTCGACGGCCGGCTCACGATCTCCGACGTTCTCATCGCCCGGCGCGGGCTGCCGGCGTCGGACTTCAAGCTGTCCAACCCCCAGACCGGGAGCTACGCCACCTTCGTCACCCTGCCGACCGCCGAGCCCTTGCCGGACATCGAGTTCCCCCGGCAGTGGGCGTCGGTCGACGTCAAGCTGCGGGGCAAGTCGCTGCGGTTCGTTACCACCCACCTGGAATCGGTGTCCCAGCTCGTGCGGGTTGCGCAAGCCCAGGAGCTGCTGGAAATCCATGAGGACGCCGGGCTGCCGCTCGTCTTCGTCGGGGACTTCAACTCGCAGCCGGGCGGTGATGCGGCCGCCGTTCTCATCGGCGGCACCCTGGACGACACCTTCGCCGGGTTCATCGGTGGTGAGCCCACCTGTTGCCAGAACGGAGACGTCGACAACTCCGTCTCCGAGCTGGACACTCGGATCGACCTGATCCTGGCCGATGGGGATCGGTTCACGCCGATCGCCGCCGACGTGGTCGGCGACGCGCCGGGCGACCGGACCGATTCTGGCCGCTGGCCTTCCGACCACGCCGGGGTCGTCGGAGAGCTGCTGCTCGCACCGAAGGGCTGACCGAGGTCGGCTCCGGGCTCGAGGCGCGCCCTCGAGGCAGCCTCCCGGGGGAGAGGGCCCGTCGCGTCACTCTCCGGAAGATCGCGCGGTTCGGCGCTGTTCTCCGCCGAGGCTGCCGCGGTCGCTCCAAGAAGGCCGCCCGGTGCCGATGAGTCGGCCGCCGGCGTACCCTTGGGCCATGAGGCCGTCGACGGCACCGGCAGGGGGTTCCTTCGTGGTCGAGGACCACGAGCCGGTCTACCTCGAGACGTGGAAGATGGGCGGGCTGGCGGACAAGGTTGAAGCCGCCCTCAGGGAGTTGGGCGACTGCCGGGCCTGTCCCCGGGATTGCGGCGTCGATCGTCTCGCCGGCGAGCGAGGCATCTGCCACACCGGGCGCCATGCCTACGTCGCCTCGGCCTTCGCCCATTTCGGGGAGGAGAACTGTCTGCGTGGTGAGTGCGGGTCGGGGACCATCTTCTTCGGTTTCTGCAACCTCAAGTGTGTCTTCTGCCAGAACTGGGACATCTCGCAGCGGCCGGCCGGCCGCGAGTGCACCGCGGAGGAAATCGCCTCGCTGATGCTGGACCTTCAGGACCGGGGCTGTCACAACATCAACCTCGTGACCCCCGAGCATGTGGCGCCCGAGCTGGTCGAGGCACTCGCGTTGGCGATCCCCGCCGGGTTGCGACTTCCCATCGTGTACAACACCAGTGCCTACGACGGCCCGGCCTCGCTGCGGCTGATGGACGGGCTGGTCGACATCTACATGCCCGACTTCAAGTTCTGGGATCCCCAGACGGCGCGTCGACTGGGGAGAGCCATCGACTATCCGGAGGTGGCGCGGGCTGCCATCGCCGAGATGCATCGTCAGGTGGGGGACCTCCGCTTCGGGCCCGACGGCTTGGCCCGGCGAGGGGTGCTGGTGCGTCATCTGGTGATGCCCGGTCACGGCGAGGAAACGGCGGCGATACTCGCCTGGCTGGCCGATCGGCTGGGACCGGACACTTACGTGAACATCATGGGCCAGTACCGTCCCGCCCACCGGGTGCCCGACAGCGACCGCTATCGCGATATCGACCGCCGCCCGAACCAAACCGAACTGGAAGCCGCCCGGGCCGCCGCCCGCTCGGCCGGGTTGTGGCGGCTCGATACCCGATGAAAGCGGTCGAGCTGCGCCGGCACACCGCCAACGAAGGCGACGTCTTGACCCCCGAGGGAGTGGCGGCCGCCCTGGAAATCGGGCGCCGGCTCCCGGGCGACTACCAGCTGGGGGTCTCGAGCGGGGCACAACGGGCCACCCAAACCCTCGCCTGTTTCCTCGCCGGTCTCGGCCAACGCCTGTCCGGCGGGGTCATCGTCGAGCCGGCGCTGCGATCCGACGTCGAGGCTCGCTGGCGCGAGGCCTATCAGAAGGCCGGCGCCGGTGACCTCGACTCCTTGCGCGGCGCCGATCCGGAACTGGTAGAAGAGGACTCGGCCCGGCTGGCGGTCGGTTTGCGGGCGATATTCGACGCCCTCCCCGGCGGGGGCCGGGCACTGGCGGTGGGGCACAGTCCCACCAACGAGGCGGCTGTGTTTGGGCTGACCGGCGTTGTGATTGCCCCGCTGGGCAAAGGTGAGGGCGTGCTGGTGCGTGAGACGAACGGGGCATTCACCGTCGAGCCGGTTCCGGGATTCGATCCGCCATGACGACGCCCGCCGCGCCGCTGGCTCCGCCCGAAGCCATCGTCGCCACCCGGTATTGGCACCGGCGGCCGGATGGGCGGATCCAGTGCGACCTCTGCCCCCGCGCCTGCAAACTGCGGGAGGGCCAGCGCGGCGTCTGCTTCGTGCGGGCCCGGCAGGGCGACCGGATCGTGCTCACCAGCTACGGCCGCTCCAGCGGGTTCTGTGTCGATCCGATCGAAAAGAAGCCCCTCAACCACTTCCTGCCCGGCACGCCGGTGCTGTCGTTCGGCACGGCCGGCTGCAACCTGGCATGCCGCTTCTGTCAGAACTGGGATATCTCCAAAGCCAAGGAGTACGACACGCTCGCCGACCAGGCTTCCCCCACCCTTCTCGCCCGGAAGGCGGTCGAGCTGGGCTGTCGGAGCGTGGCCTTCACGTACAACGACCCGGTGATCTTCCACGAGTACGCAGTCGATGTCGCCGCCGCCTGCCGTGAAGTCGGAGTCAAGGCGGTGGCGGTCACGGCCGGTTATGTATCTGCCGAGCCACGGGCCGAGTTCTACGCCCATATGGATGCCGCCAACATCGACCTGAAGGGCTTCACCGAGGAGTTCTACCGGCAGGCCTGCGCCGGCCGGCTCCAGCCGGTGCTGGAAACCCTCGAGTACGTGCGCCATGAGACCGATGTGTGGCTGGAGGTCACGACCCTCCTCATCCCCGGTTTGAACGACGATCCGGCCGAGCTGGACCGGCTTACCGGCTGGATGGCGGACAAGTTGGGCCCGGATGTGCCGCTGCACTTCACTGCGTTTCACCCCGACTTTCGGATGATGGACCGGCCGGCAACGCCACCCGAGACGCTGACCATGGCCCGGTCGATCGGGCTCGGCAACGGCCTCCGCCACGTATACACCGGCAACGTGGACGACACCGCCGGCCAGTCCACCTACTGCCACGAATGCGGAGCCCTCCTGATCGAACGATCCGGGTATCGGCTCGGGATGTGGGGCCTGGACCGGGCAGGCCGTTGCTCTGAGTGCGGGGCCCGATGCGCCGGTCGGTTCGATCCGGCCGGCCCCGGTGACTGGGGTCCGCGCCGCCGGCCGGTGCGTCTGCGCAGCTGAGCGGTTCGGTCTTCCCCGAGCCGAGTCGGGCACGAGCTCGCCAGCCAACCCCGAGCCGGGTTCCGGGGAACATGGACAGAGTCAGGTGGGGCCGATGACAAACGCCCCGTAGCCGACCACCCGGCTTCTGTCACCGGCGGTGTCTCCCGAATTGCGCAGATCAACCTGCCGGCACTGCCAGTCACGGCGGCGCGCCACCAGCAGCCCCGCCTGAATGGCGATGACTCCGCAAGCATCCCCCGGGCGCAGGTCCCCGGCTCGCAGCTCGACGATCGCCGACGCGGTCGCGTCATCGCGCCTGCGCGCCTCGTCGTAGGCCAGGTAGTGGGACAAGTCCGAGCTGATCACGGCCAGGTGCCGTTCGGCCAGGGCTTCGTCGAGCACCTCGGCCGCATCCTCGGCCGCGATGTCGCCGGTGAGCATCGGTTGCACGGTGAAGGACCCGAGCACAACCTGCAGGAAGGGGAGCTGGACTTCGAGGCTGTGTTCGCGGGCATGGGCCGTCGGATTGTCGATGAGGCCGGCCGCGGGTCCGGGGTCGGTGGCGACCAGCCCGAGCGGGGTTTGGAAGGCGCTCGCTCCCGACGTCGCCACGCCTGCGAATCCGACATAGTGAGAGGGCCCGAACAGCACCAGGCGCCGCGGTGGCGATGGCAGCGACGAGAGGGAGCGGTAGGCGGTGGCCGCCACCGGACCCGAGTAGACATAACCGGCGTGGGGGACGATCAGCATCGCCGGTGTCACGTCAATCCCGGCAGGGTCGGCTGCCGCCAGCAGATCGCCGACGGTTTGCCGCAGCACGTCGGCCGACCGCGGATAGAAGCTGCCGGCAACCGCCGGTGACCGAACCGTGCCCATACCGCGACACTATCGTCCCCGCCGGCTTCTTCGAGGGGGACGGCCGACCCCCGGCTCGCATCGGGTGCGGCGGCGGACCTTCC
>Ga0224512_10003114_pt1 | contig 14761 bp, 13 predicted proteins | sample SF_May12_sed_USG_4_FD_169103 | JGI IMG/M metagenome (GOLD analysis project Ga0224512, IMG submission 169103) | Sediment microbial communities from San Francisco Bay, California, United States - SF_May12_sed_USGS_13 | ecosystem: Environmental > Aquatic > Marine > Sediment | place: USA...
GACACCTTGGCTGTCGGAGATGTGGTGCGCCTCGATGCCGATCATTCCGGCGTGGTGGAGGGCATCTCGATCCGGTCGGTGGTCCTGCGCGACCTGTCGGGCAATGTCCACACCCTGCCATTCTCCGAGGTCAAGACCATCCTCAACATGACTAAGGGCTTTTCCTATTACGTGTTCGAGGTGGGGGTCGCCTACCGCGAAGACATCGATCACGTCATGGCGGTGCTCAAGGAAATTGGCAAGGAGCTCGGGGCCGATCCCGATTGGAGTTCCGTCATCGCCGAACCGCTGGAGGTGCTCGGCCTCGACAAGTTCGGCGATTCCGCAATCGTCATCAAGGCGCGCATCAAGGTCGTGCCGCCGATCCGCCAATGGGCCGTGGGACGCGAATTCAACCGCCGCATGAAGGCGCGGTTCGACGCCGAGGGGATCGAGATCCCGTTCCCCCACCAGACGATCTACTTCGGCGTCGATCAAAAGGGAAACGCACCGCCCGCCCATATCGCGATGGTCGACAAGGCGAGCACGGACAAGCCCGAAACGGGAAATTCCGACAAACCGGACGCGGTCGCGGACATGGCGCCCGATGCCGCCCCCGGGGCCAAGCCGACGGCCCGCCCGAGACGGTCATCCGCAAATGTGGAAGACGGAGAAGGTGACGGCTGAGGGTTGCCCGGCGGCCGGGCTCAGGCGGGATCCTCGGCGTCGATCACCTGTCTGGCCACGTCATAGGTGAATCCGGCGCGGGCCAGCGCGGCCAGGTCCTTTTCCCGCCGCCCCTCGCGATCCTCGCGCCGGCGCCAGGGGCCGAGCCGGCGGCGCCGGGCGGTGCGCCGGGCGGCGGCAAGGTCCGGGCTGCCGTCATCCGCCACTTCCGACAGGGTCGCCAAGGCGTCCTCGATGGCGGCTTGCTTGACGCCCTTCTCCCGCAGCCGGCCGGCAATGACCCGGAGCGAGACCCCGCGCCCATGCAGGCTCGCCGCCCGGGCCCGGGCATAGGCGGCGTCGTCCAGCAATCCCGCGTTTTGGTACCGCGCGATGAGATCGGCGACCAGCGTCCGGCCGTCTTCCGGGTCGGTGCCATGGTGTTCGGCCGAGCGCGCCACCCGGCGCATCAGCACACGTTCCAGCGACCGTGCCGAGGCCTGGTAACGGGCGAGGTACCAAAGCGCCACGTTCTCAAGGTGCTGTTTGCTGACCTTGCGGGGTTTGTGCCGGGTTTTGGATTTTCGGGAGGCCTTCAATGGCGGCGGCGGTGCCAGTGGCGGCGATGACCATGGTGATGATGGCCGCCGAACCCGTAGAACAGGTGGAACGACACCGGCCAGTAATACGGATAGGGACGATAGTAGTAGGGATAGGGTTGGTAATACGGGTAAGGCCGGTAGGCGTAAACCCGGCGCGGCGCGAAGGGCTGCGACCACACGCCAGCGGGGGTGCGGCAGCGCGTGCCCCAGCCGAGCGCCTGCTTGCCGTCGATGGTCAGCGCGCGGTCGAACTTGCGGCAATCCTGGCCCGCCGAATTGCGATAGGTCAGGGTCGGCGTGACGCGTCCCCGGTGGCCGGTCTGGGGGTTCTCCCATATCGTTGCCTGGCCGGTCTTGTTGAATTCGAGCGCGTTCTGCACCGCCTGTTCCTGATGCCGCTGATCGGCATGGGACAGCAGCGCATCGGGCGATCCCGCGCGCACGGCCGCCCACCCCGGTGCCGCCGACAGCGCCATGGGGAAGAGAAGCCCAAGAGAAATCAGAAGTCTTTTCATGGGACCGCGCCCCATACAGGTTACCGTTACTGGTAGTCACAATACTCCCAAATGTCACCACCCGCAATTCGAGCGGCGGGAAGGAAAAGTTTCCCGTCTTATCAAGTTGTTAGAGCTGGTTCGTTCGCGGCCGCCGGGTGTGCCGCAGGCGGTGGCGGGGGGAGACGTTTTTGCGCCGCCGGCCTCTGGTTCTGCGATATTCTGGCCTCACGCCGGGTGCCAACGCCCCCGTCCTTTTCTTGCCTTTGGAGATTTTGGAGGATGCGCCAGCCCGCCACCAGTCCGCCCCGCGTCAGGCCCATGGGAGCGGTCAATTGGGTCGGGCTTTGGGGGCTTGCGTGGAAGGAGGTCCGGCGGTTTCTCGCGGTCTACGTGCAGACCGTAGCGGCCCCGGTGGTGACGACGCTCCTGTTCCTCGCGGTCTTTTCCCTGGCGCTGGGGCGCGCCCTGCGGGTGGTGGGCGGCGTGCCGTTCCTGGAATTCCTCGGCCCCGGCCTGATCATGATGGCGATGATCCAGAATGCCTTCGCCAATTCGTCTTCGTCCCTGATCTCGGCCAAGATGCAGGGCAATATCGTCGACACGCTGATGGCGCCACTGTCACCGGGTGAGCTGACCGCCGGCTACGGCATCGGCGGCATGATTCGGGGGCTTCTGGTCGGCGCCATCGTCGGCGTTTCGATGCTGCCCTTCGTCGCTTTTTCGATCCATAGCCCGGGCCACGTGCTGTTCCATGCCCTCGGCGCCTCGCTGATGCTGTCGCTGCTGGGGATTGTCGGCGGCATCTGGGCGGAGAAGCACGAACAGGCGGCGGTGCTGACCAATTTCGTCATCGCGCCGCTGGCCTTCCTGTCGGGCACCTTCTATTCGATCGAGCGGCTGCCCGGCGTTTGGAACACCATCGCCCGGTTGGACCCCTTCTTCTATATGATCGACGGTTTCCGCTACGGCTTCACCGGCCATGCCGAAGGACCGCTCTATGTCGGTTACCTGGTGATCGTCGCGGGCAACCTGATCCTCGCCACTTTGTGCTGGTTCATGTTCAAGACGGGCTACCGCTTGCGTCCGTGACTGGGCTGTGTCAGGGGCTACGGATTCCGGGCGTTGACAGGAGTCCCCGGTGTATGGATACTCACGGCTTTTTCCGCACGGGCCCTAGCAGACCTGGGGGCCGGGCCGGGGGAATCTCCCGGGTCCGGCAGTGTAGGAGAGGCATCGTGATTTCCGCAGTCATGCCCACCTATGGGCGCATCGACATCGCCTTTGATCGAGGGGAGGGGGCTTACCTCTTCACCGCCGATGGCACGCGCTATCTGGACTTCACCTCCGGCATCGGCGTGGTCTCTTTGGGCCATGCCCACCCCAAGCTGGCGGCGGTTGTCGCGGCACAGGCCGCAAAGCTCTGGCATACGTCGAACATGTTCCATATCCCGGGCCAGGAACGCCTGGCCGAGCGGCTGGTGGCCAACACCTTCGCCGACACCGTGTTCTTCACCAATTCCGGGGCCGAGGCCGTGGAATGCGGCATCAAGACCGTGCGCGCCCATTTCGACGCGGTCGGCGATCCCGGCCGCTACCGCATCATCTGCGCCAATCAGGCCTTTCATGGCCGCACCTTGGCGACGATTTCCGCGGGCGGGCAGGACAAGCTGCTGAAGGGGTTCGAGCCGGCGGTGGACGGCTTCGATCATGTCGGCTTCGGCAACCTCAACGAAACGAGGGCCGCCATCACTGATCAAACCGCGGCGATCCTGATCGAGCCGATCCAGGGCGAGGGCGGCATCCGGCCGGCGGCGGAAGATTACCTGCACGGCTTGCGCGAAATCGCCGATGAATACGGCCTGCTGCTGTTCTTCGACGAAGTGCAGTGCGGCATGGGCCGCACCGGCAAGCTGTTCGCCCACGAATGGGCGGGCGTCGCGCCCGACGTGATGGCCGTGGCCAAGGGCATCGGCAGCGGGTTTCCGGTTGGTTGTTGCCTGGCGACGGAACATGCCGCCAAGGGCATGGTGGCGGGAACCCACGGGTCCACTTACGGCGGCAACCCGTTGGCCATGGCGGTCGGCAATGCGGTCCTCGATGTGATCCTGGAGAACGGATTTCTGGAACATGTGGTGGCCATGGGGGCGCGACTGATGTCGGGATTGGAGGCCATCGTCGCGGCTCATCCCGCGGTCTTGGCGGAGGCTCGGGGACGCGGCCTGATGGTGGGTTTGGCGTGCACCGACGATCCCAAGCCCCTGATCGCCAAGCTACGAGAGAACCGCCTGTTGACGGTGGCGGGCGGCGGCAACGTGGTGCGGCTGCTGCCGCCCTTGATCAGCGGCGAAACCGAGATCGACGCGGCGCTTGAGATCATCGATGATAGCTGCACGCAGCTTGGGAAACTGGGGGAAGGGACATGACCGTGACGTCCGGCGCCTCATCCGCGGCCAAGCGCGGGATCGCGGCGGGGGCACCGAAGCACTTCTTGGACATCGACCGGTTCGAGTCCGCGGACCTGCGCGACATGCTGGAGCTGGCCCACGCCTATAAGCGTGGCGAGGCAGCGCCCGGCGGCCTGCGCCCGGCGGCCGGCAAGACCCTTGCGCTGGTGTTCGAAAAGCCCTCGACCCGGACCCGGGTATCGTTCGAGGTGGGAATGGTCCAGATGGGCGGGCACGTCACCATCCTCGCTTCCCAAGGCTCGCAGCTGGGGCGCGGCGAGACTATCGCCGACACCACGCGGGTCCTGAACCGCTATGTCGATGCCATCATGTTCCGCACGCTCTCCGAGGCCAGCCTTCTGGAGATGGTGCAATACGCCACCGTGCCGGTGATTAACGGCCTGACCGACAAGAGCCACCCCTGCCAGATCATGGCCGATATCATGACCTTCGAGGAGATCAAGGGCCCCATCAATGGACGCACCATCGCCTGGGTGGGCGACGGCAACAACGTGCTCGGCTCCTGGATCCATGCCGCGGCCCCGTTCGGCTACGCGCTCCGGATTGCCTGTCCCGCGGGCTACGAGCCCGATGGCGCCGCGATCGACGCGGCGCGTGCCGCCGGGGCCGACATCATCTTGACCGCGGACCCGGCCGCCGGCGCCGCCGGCGCCGACTGCGTGGTAACCGATACCTGGCTGTCCATGGGCACCGATGGCGGCCCCTCGGCGGAAGACCGGGTCGCGGCGTTGACCCCCTATCGGGTGGACGAGGCGCTGATGGCCAGGGCCGCGAAGGACGCCATCTTCCTCCACTGCTTGCCCGCCAACCGCGCCAACGAGGTGAGCGGCGGCGTTATCGACGGCCCCCGCTCGGCGGTGTGGGATGAGGCTGAGAACAGGCTGCACGCCCAGAAGGGCATACTCCATTGGTGCCTGAGTGCTTGATTGCGGCGTGTCTCATCGCGCGATGAACACGCCCGGCCCGACGATTGCGACAGACCTCGTCATCCCCTATCAGGTGGAGCGCGCGGGTCTCAGGGGCCGGTTCCTGCGCGTCGGTCCGCTGCTCAACCGTATCCTCGAACGGCACGGGTACCCCTTGCCGGTGGCCCTCTTGGTGGCGGAAACCGTGGTGTTGACCGCCTTGTTGGGGTCCACCCTCAAATTCGAGGGCGCTTTCACCTTGCAGGCCCACGGCAAGGGGCCGGTATGGCTGATCGTCGCCGACATGACCAGCGACGGCGAGCTCAGGGCCTATGCCCAGTTCAGCCGCAAGGCAGTAGCCGAGATCGACGCCGCGGCAGCGTGCCTGCCGGTGCTCCTGGGCCAGGGACATCTTGCCTTCACCGCCGACCAGGGGCCGGAGAAGGAACGCTATCAGGGTATCGTCGGGCTCGAAGGCACTACCCTGACCGAATGCGTCCATCATTATTTCCGCCAGTCCGAGCAGATCCAGGCCGCCATCAGGGTCGGCGTGACGCGCCCGGAGGCGGCGTCTGGAGGCGGCGGCACCGCGACCGGCTGGCGGGCCGGCGCCATTATGGTCCAACGGTTGCCCGGCGAAGGGCCTCGGCCGGATATCGCCGCCGAAATCAATGCCGAGGAAGACGAGGAGAACTGGCGCGAGGCGGTCACTCTGATGGCTTCCGTCACCGATGAGGAACTCGGCAACCCGCGGCTTCCGCCCGACCGGCTGCTCTATCGGCTGTTCCATGAACCGGGCGTGCGGATGTTCCAGCCCCGTGGCCTGGTGGACGGCTGCCGCTGTTCCCGGGAAAGGGTGGCGGGAACCCTGCTCACCTTCCCCAAATCGGAGCTCCTCGACATGATGGACGATGGCGTGGTGTCGGTGAAATGCGAGTTCTGCGGCGAGGATTACATCTTCGACGAACCCGCCCTGGAGGCTCTGTTCTCCTGAACAGCGAACCCCATCACCGCGCCATGGCGAGGCTTGATAAAATGCAGCCGGACCGCCAGTATTGCACACCATCGGCAATCAAATCAGTCGTCCCCATGAGCTTTCGCCGTTTCTCGCTTGGTTCGATCCTGGCCCTCCTGTTGACCGCCGTGGTGGCGGCGGGGTGCAGCCTGACGGCGCCCGAGCCGGAATTTCCGGAGCTGACCTATCGGCATCTCGCGCCGCTAGAGCTCGCGGCAGGGCGCATCGAAATCACCACCCGCTATATCCCGCCCATGAAGGAACCCAACGTGGATCATCGCTCCCCGGTGACCCTTCACGCCGCTCTGCGGCGCTGGGCCGGCGACCGGCTTCGGGCGGCGGGCGGGCGCCCCATCGCCCACCTCGTGATCCTGGATGCCTCGATCCGCGAGGTGCCGCTCAAGGTCACGGGCGGCGTGGCTGGGTTCTTCACCACCGACCAGTCGGCGCGCTACGACGGCCGGGCGGCGGTGCGGCTCGAGATCCGCGATCCCGGTGGGCGCCAGATCGCGTTCGCAACGGCCCGGGCGACGCGTTCGTTGCACGTGGCCGAGGATTCCTCGATCGCCGACCGCGAACGGGTCCTGTTCGCCCTGACCGAAGACCTGGTATCCGACATCAACGCGCGGTTCGAAGCCGAGGCGCGGCGCCATCTCGGCGCCCATTTGATCAACCCGCAGCGCTAGCTGCGCCAGAAGGCCGGAGTGAACAGCACCAGCACGGTCAACAGCTCCAACCGCCCCAACAGCATGCCGAAGCACAGCATCCATTTCGCCGCGTCGGGCAGCAAGGCATAGGTGCCGGCGGGACCGATCACCGGCCCCAGGCCGGGTCCCACATTGGCGATGGCGCTGGCGGCGCCGGACACGGCGGTGATGAAGTCGAGCCCCATCCAGCCGAGCCCGATCGCGAGCGCGCCGAAGGCCATGATGTAGAGGAAGAAGAAGCTGAGCACGGATTCGGAAGCCCCGGCCGGGATCGGCCGCCGGTTGAAGTGGGGGACGAACACGCCGTGCGGCTGCATCAGCTTGCTGATCTGGGACATGGTATGAGCGTAGAGCACCTGCAGTCGGAAGATCTTGAGCCCGCAGGTGGTCGATCCCGCGCAACCGCCCACGAACATCAGGAAGAAGAACAACGACACCGGGAACGCGCCCCACAGCCCGAAATCGGCCGAGCTGTAGCCGGTCCCGGTCATGATGGACACCGCGTTGAAGGAGACGAAGCGCAAGGCCTCGCCAAAGCGGACCCCATTGATCAGGACCTGCCATGCCACCAATAGGGCGACCGCGGCCGCTGCAATGATCAGGAACCAGCGCACCTGGCTGTCGTTGATCAGCGGCGCCAGATTGCCGCGCATGGCGCGGAGGTAAAGCACGAAGGGGAGCGAACCGAGGATCATGAAGACCACGGCGATCCAATCCACGGCGGCATTGTTGAAGGCGCCGACCGAGGCATCCCGGGTCGAGAATCCGCCGGTGGCGATGGTCGTCATGGAATGGGCCACCGCTTCGAAGCCGCTCATGCCGGAGACCCAGTAAAGCGCGGCACAGACCGCGGTCAGCAGCACGTAAAGGATGCCGATGGCGGCCGCCACCTGGGCGATCCGGGGCAGGGCCTTTTCCGATTGGTCGGACGACTCGGTACGGAACAGCTGCATGCCGCCAACGCTCAGCTGCGGCAGGATGGCGACGGCCATGACGATGATGCCGATGCCGCCGAACCACTGCAGGAGGCTGCGCCAGAGGAGGATGCCGGGCGGTGCCTCGTCCAGCCTGGTCAATACTGTCGCGCCGGTGGTGGTGATCCCCGACATTGATTCGAACACCGCGTCCGTGAACGACAGATTGAGGTCGGCAAAGGCGAAAGGTAACGCCCCAAAGACACCGATCACGAGCCAGCTCAGCGTCGTCAGCAGGAACGCCTGGCGGGTGGTGATGGTGGTCTGCCCCGCCCGCATGGTCAGCAGCATGGTGATGCCGAGGAAGGCATTGAGCCCGGCGGCGCCGGCGAATACCCGCCAATCGCTGTGGCCGGCGATGAGATCGGCGATGGCCGGTACGACCATGCCGAGGGCGAGGGTCGAAAGCAGGATGCCGATGGTGAAGAAGATCGGGCGGAAATCGATCATGAGGCCACCTTAAAGACCGTAGATTTCCTTGTATGGGAGGGCGTTTCGACGTTAAAGCAACAGATTGCGAACTCTAGGCCGGATTTTAGATGTTTTTTCGAAGTTATTTCCAAAACATATGCATTCTAAGGCCATTTCTGGCTTTTCCCCGGCTCTCGTAAGTCATTTTTGCGCTCTTAACGATTTTTAACCGAAGCTTAACGCTGGCCGGCGGGCCGCCGTCAGCGCGCCAAGACGCCGCCGTCCCCGGGGGAGCCGATCATGGCGAGGAATTCGCGCCGCGTCTTCTGGTCTGTCCGGAAGCCGCCCAGCATGCGGCTGGTGACCATGGTGGAGCCCGGTTTGTGGATACCGCGGGTGGTCATGCATTGATGGGCCGCCTCGATCACCACGGCGACGCCACCGGGCTGCAGCACCTCGTCGATGGCGGCGGCGATCTGGGCGGTCATCTTCTCCTGGATCTGCAGGCGCTTGGCATAGGCCTCCACCAGCCGTGCCAGTTTGGAGATGCCCACCACCCGGCGCTTGGGCAGGTAGGCGACATGGGCAAGGCCGATGATCGGCAGGATGTGGTGCTCGCAATGGGATTCGAAGCGGATGTCCTTGAGCACCACCATCTCGTCATAGCCTTCGATCTCCTCGAAGGTGCGGGCCAGGATCTCCCGCGGATCCTCGTCATAGCCGCGGAAGAATTCTTCCCAGGCGCGCACCACCCGATCGGGGGTCCCGACCAGGCCCTCGCGGTCGGGATCGTCGCCGGCCCACCTGATCAGGGTGCGGACCGCGGCTTCCGCCTCGGTGCGGCTGGGCTTGCCGGATTTCGCGGCCGCGCGGTCAAGTTCCATGGTGTCACGCGCTGTCATGACTGCTCCTTGCCGGTCTGCCGGCCTCTGCATGAATCGCCGGGTGATGGGGTGTGAGCCCCGTGAACTGACTGGAAGCTTGGCACGTCAGGGGGGCGAATGGAAAGCAAAACCGCCCTTTGTAGCCGGGCGGCAATCAATGGACCGCGGACTGTTCCTCAGGTGAATCGAGGGAAAAAGCGGGGATTTCCACTTCCAGAGGGCGCCCGTCCCCGGTCTCCATGTAATAGCACCCCATCATGATCCCCGACGGCGTCGACAGCGGCGTACCCGACGAATATTCATAGCTTTCGCCGGGATGGATCACCGGCTGCTCGCCGATGACGCCTTCGCCGCGCACCTCCTGGGAGCGGCCGAGCGCATCGGTGATTTTCCAGTAGCGGCTCAGCAGCTGGACCGGTTCCGCGCCGCGGTTTTCGATGGTGACATGGTAGGCCCAGACGTAGCGGTTGCGGCGCGGCCGGGATTCCTCGTCCAGATAGGTCGGCTGGACGGTGACCATGATCGAATGGGTCGTCGCCGTGTACATGGGTGTTCCTCGCCTCTGCGTGGGGCATTTCCCCGTTGCTCGGGGCCGGATTGTAGGGAATGGGGCCGTGCTGTCCAGCCCCAAGCCCGCGATTTCTTCATCCCGCTTTGGCCAACGCCTGGTCGATATCTTCCATCAAATCGGCGGGGTCCTCGAGCCCGACCGAGATGCGGACATAGCCGGGTGTGATCCCCAAGGCCGTCCGTTCCTCCTCGCTGAGGCGCTGATGGGTGGTGGTGGCGGGATGGGTGACCAGCGATTTGGCATCGCCCAGGTTGTTGGAAATGTCGAACACGTTGAGCGCGTTGAGGAACCTGAACGCGGCGTCTTTGCCGCCCGGCACTTCGAACCCTATCAGGGTGCCCGGGCCGCTCATCTGCTTCTCCACCAGCGCCCGCTGGGGATGGCTTTCGAGGCCCGGATAGATCACCCGGGCGAGATCGCTGCGCCCGGCCATCCATTCGGCGATGCCGGTCGCCGTGGTGCACATGGCGCGTACCCGGACGTCGAGGGTCTCCAGACCCTTCAGGAGGGTCCAGGCGTTGAACGGGCTCAGCGCCGGGCCGGTGTGGCGCAGGAACATGCGCAAGTGCTCGTCCATGTATTCCGGATCGCCGAGGATCGCGCCGCCCAGCACCCGGCCTTGGCCGTCGATATGCTTGGTGGCGGAATAGACCACCACGTCGGCGCCGAGCGTCAGCGGTTTTTGCAGCACCGGGGAGGCAAAGACGTTGTCCACCAGCAGGCGGCCGCCGGCCTTGTGGGTGAGGTCCGCGACCGCCTCGAGGTCGATCACCTCCAGCCCCGGATTGGAAGGCGTTTCCAGGAACACCGCCTGGGTCGGGCGGCCGAGGGCCTTTTCCCACTGGCCTAGGTCGGTGCCGTCGACGATGTCCACCTCGATGCCGTAGCGCGGCAGAATGTCGCCGACGACATACAGGCAGGAACCGAACAGGGCCCGGGACGCCACCACATGGTCGCCCGCCTTGAGCATGCACATCAGGGAGGCAAAGACCGCGGCCATGCCCGTCGCCGTCGCCCGGCAGGCGTCATTGCCTTCCAGCAACGCCATGCGTTTTTCGAACATGGTGACGGTGGGATTGGAAAACCGGGAATAGATGTATTTGGCGTTTTCGCCTTTGAACGCGCTCTCCGCCTCCTCGGCCGTCTTGTAGATGTAGCCGGAGGTGGCGAAAATCGCCTCGCTGGTTTCCTGGAACTCCGATCGTTCGGTGCCGCCGCGAACCAGGTTGGTCTGGAGGCGGTATCCGCTGGGACCTTTGGCGTCTTCGGTCATGATGTGCGTCTCCCTTGTCGGGCACTAAAAAACCCCGGCCATCGGCCAGGGCTTTGCGAGAGCACCCGGCCTTTTAGCGATTGTTTTTAACGTGGACGCAAGCCGGCCGGCACAAATCTCCACGAACCGGAGCTTCATACCCCGACCGGCTGATGCCGTCAAGGAAGGCCGGGGCGGGGGTTCAGGCGCCGGGACGCCGGGCGCCTTCCTGCAGGGTGGGGTGGCCGAGCAGTTCGACCACCTTGGCGCGCCGGCCGAGCGCGTCGTCGACCAGGTCGGCCAGGGTGAACTGCGCCAGCGATTCGATGAAGGCGGCGCGACCGTCCTCCAGCGCCTGCTCCAGCAGCTTTCCGCTTTCCGCCTCTTGCCCCGGCACCCGGTTGGGGGCCGGCTGCAGGGCGCGCTCGACATGCTCAAGGAGCTGTCCCAGATTCACCGTACGCGCCGGCTTGGCCAGGGCGATGCCGCCGCCCTTGCCGCGATAGCCGACGATATAGCCGAGCCGCGCCAGGTTCTGCGATACCTTCATCAGGTGGTTGCGCGAGATGTTCTCGTCCTTGGCGATCGAGGCGATCGCCACTTTCCGGCCCGGCTGTATCGCAAGCTGAGTCAGGACGCGGATCGCGTAATCGGCGTGTTTCGTCAAATGCATGTCCGTCTACTCCCCGGACCGAGGCCCCAAGTCGAACCCGCGCCGCCTCCGCTGACCCGGGCCCATCGCTTGGTACTAAAGCGCGCTTTGGGGCCCACGTCCACAACCAAATGCATTATGGTTACCTATTAACTAACGGCGTCGCTGGCATCGGCCGGGGCAAGACCTCGGGGTTTACCATCGTTTCCCTTGATGACAGGGGGGTTGAGCCGCTAGAAGGTGTCTGGAAGAACCGGAGCGCGGGTGTAGTTCAATGGTAGAACATCAGCTTCCCAAGCTGAATACGTGGGTTCGATTCCCATCACCCGCTCCATCCCTAGCAGCTCGCCCGGCCCGGTGCCCATGACAGGCAGCGTGGTTTGAGCGATTCCTCCTCCGGCAGCGGCGGCGGTCCGCATCAGGGATCGGAGGAGTCCGGGCTCAAGGGCTTCGCCTGTTTCCGCCATCGCGATTTCCGGCTGCTGTTCTTTGGCAAGCTGATTGCTTTCCTCGCGCTGTTCATGGTCGTGGTGGCGATCGGCTATCAGGTCTACGACATGACCGGCGACCCGTTGGACCTCGCCTATATCGGGCTGGCGGTGTTCGCGCCCAGCCTCGGCTTCGCGCCGATCACCGGCTATGTCTCCGACCGCTACGACAGGCGCATCGTGTTGGCGGTGTGTTACCTGGCGATGGTGGCGACCGCCGTCCTGTTCACCCTGTTCGCGCTTTCCGGCACGACCGAGGTCTGGCCCGCCTTCCTGATCCTGGTGCTCTACGGCGCGGGCCGGGCCTTCTACATGCCGTGCGCCAATGCGCTGCTGCCAAACCTGGTGCCGGTGGAGGAATTTCCCAACGCCGTTGCCTGGAACACGTCGGCGACGCGGATGTCCCAGATCGCCGGGCCGGCGCTGGGCGGTTTCCTCTATCTCGCCGGGCCCGAGGTGGTCTACGCCACGGCCGCGGTCGTTTTCGCCATCGGTTTGGTGCTGGTGCTGATGATCCGCACCCGCTCACAGCCCGGCGGCAAGGAGCCGATCAGCCTTTCCACCCTGGCGGCCGGGGTCGGCTATGTGTGGGACAAGAAGGTCGTGCTGGGCGCCATCAGCCTGGACCTGTTCGTCGTCCTGCTGGCGGGCGCGGTGGCGCTGCTGCCGGTCTTCGCCAAGGACATCCTGCAGGTCGGTCCCTTGGGGGCAGGGCTTTTGCGCAGTGCCATCGCGGTGGGCGGCATGGCGGTGCTGTTGGCGCTGACCCAGATCTCGATCACCCGCAACGTCGGCAAGATCATGTTCGGCTGCGTTTTCGTGTTCGGCATCGCCAGCACGGTGTTCGGGCTGTCGACCTCTTTCGCGCTGTCGCTGGTGGCGATGGCGGTTTTGGGCGCGGCGGATTCGATCAGCGTCTTCATCCGCCAGACCCTGATCCAGGTGGCGACCCCGGACGAGATGCGGGGCCGGGTCAGCGCCGTCAACTCGGTCTTCGTCAGCACCTCCAATGAGATCGGCGACATGCGCGCGGGCTTCCTCGCGGCCTGGATCGGCGCGGTCCCGGCGGTGGTGATCGGCGGCATCGGTTCGGTGGTGATCGCCGCCGTTTGCTGGAAGCTGTTTCCGGAACTGGTCAATGTCCAGCGCGTGGACCGCAACATCTGAGCGGCCTCTCGGGCCCGCGGGAGGGGCGCGCCCGGCGCCGGGCAAACGGTTCCTTTACGCCGCCGGGCGATTTAAGGTCGCATTGATCGACCCGCATATTGGCAGGCCATGACCCAACAAGCCGATACCGCCGACACCCCTGACGCACCCGCGCCCGCGCCGATCCACGGCCCCGCAGGCATGGCGCTCGCGGTCGGCGCGATCACGTTTTTGCGGCTGGTTTATCTCTGGGTCTCGCCCCTCGATCTGCATCCGGACGAGGCCCAGTATTGGAGCTGGTCGCTGGCCCTGGATTGGGGCTATTTCTCCAAGCCGCCGATGGTCGCCTGGCTGATCGCCGCATCGACCGCATTCTGCGGGACGGCGGAAGCCTGCGTGAGGCTGGCCTCGCCCCTGGCCCATGCCGTGGCCGCCGGGTTCATCTACGGCGCCGGGTCCTGCCTCTATGACCGGCGTGCGGGCTTTTGGGCGGCGCTCCTCTACCTGACCCTGCCCGGGGTTTCATTCTCATCGCTTCTGGTTTCCACCGATCCGCCGCTTCTTGCCTGTTGGGCGGCGGCGTTCTACGTGGCGGTGCGCCTCCGGGAGGGCGAGGCCTACAGCCTGGGCTGGTGGGCGGCGTTGGGGGTGACGCTCGGTCTCGGCCTGCTTTCGAAATACGCGATGGCGTTCTTCCTCTTGGGCCTGGTGCTGTGGCTGATCGTCACAGGCAGCGCCCGGCGCGAGCTTCTGGGCCATGGCCGGGGTTGGTTCGGCCTCCTGATCGCACTCGCGGCGGCGGGTCTCCTGATCCTTCCCAACCTGGTCTGGAACCTGGAGAACGGCTTCGTCACCTTCTCTCATACCGCCGCCAATGCGAACTTCGCCGTCCCCCATACCCTGGCGGAGATGGATCTTAAGCCGCGCAAGGCGGTTGAATTCCTGGCGAGCCAATTGGGCGTCTTCGGGCCGCTGACCTTAGCGGTGCTGCTGGGCTTCCTGATCTGGCCATGGTCGTGGATCCGCGATCACCGCGCGCGCATGCTTGCCGCCTTCACTCTCGCGAGCCTGCTGCCGATCCTTGCCGTCAGTCTCCTGTCCCGGGCCCACGCCAACTGGGCGGCCACAGCCTATGTCGCGGCGTCGGTCTGGGTGGCGGGCGCGCTCTGCGACAAAGGCGCGGGCCGGCTCGGCGGCGTGCTGCTGAAGGGGTCCATCCTTCTGCATCTCGCGGCGGCGGCGGCGGTGTTGGGCGGGGCGGTGGGCCAGGCGGCGCCCGGCGTTTTTTGGGGCAAGCCGGTGCCCGCGCGATTGGAGCCGTTCAAGTACTATGTCGGCTGGCGGGCGCTCGGCGAAAAGATCACCGCCGTGCAGGAGAAGCATCCCGGCCTGCCTTTGCTCTCGAGCGACCGGATGATGATCGCATCGGCGCTCTATTACGTTTCGCCCCAGCCGGTGATCCTCCTGGCGTGGTATCCGGGTGGGCCGGTGTCGGATCATTATGAGCTCACGCGTCCGTGGAAGGGCCCCCTCGGGGCCGATGCGCT
>Ga0224512_10003115_pt1 | contig 14760 bp, 11 predicted proteins | sample SF_May12_sed_USG_4_FD_169103 | JGI IMG/M metagenome (GOLD analysis project Ga0224512, IMG submission 169103) | Sediment microbial communities from San Francisco Bay, California, United States - SF_May12_sed_USGS_13 | ecosystem: Environmental > Aquatic > Marine > Sediment | place: USA...
ACAGCTCCGCCGGACCGGGCCACCATCGCCGAGGCGTGCACGATGGCGGCCATGATGTCGGCGCCCGAGAAGCCGGCCGATCTGGCCGCCAGCTGGTCGTAGTCGAGCACATCGGTGGGGACCCGGGCCAGTCCTGCCTGCAACAGCAGGCGTCTCCGGTCGACGTCGGGCGGGGGGATGGAAAGGTGGCGAGGAAGCAGAGGTGACTTGATGATCGACTGGTCCACTTGGCCAAGGGAGGTGACCCCGAGCACCGTCGCCAGTCGAGGGCGCTCGGCCACAGCGTCCAGGAACCAGCGAAGAATGGCTGCGGTCTGGTTGCGGAACATGCCCTCCTCTCCGGCAACCGATTCGAGCCGATCGAGGAAGATCACACCTGGCGTCACGGCTCCCTTTACCGCCGCCTCTAACGAGTCGAGTAACCGCTCTGGTTTGAACACCAATTCGAGTGACAGCTCCTTGACCGTGGCTCCGGCAATGCGGGCAGCCTCAGCCACCAGCTCGGATTTACCAACGCCACTCGGGCCATCGACCAAGACGCCGGCGACCCGAGGCAAACCCCAGGCGGAAGGCAGGTCGTCGGCCGAGGTCAACAAGGACAGCCATCCGGTTAGTGACTCGAGTTCGTTGTCGAGCCCGGCCAACAATGCCTCCGCTGTGGTGGGAGCGCCGGTCCTGGCTTTGGGCGCTGCCGTCTCTTCATCACTCTCGCTCGAGATCACGGTGGCGCCACCAACCAGAACTGCGCCATCTGGCTCGACCGATACGACCCTGATCTCGGTTGGCTCGGCGCGTGGAGTGTCGGTGTAGGAAGGGTCGATGACCACTGTGTCTCCTGCCGCGAGCGGAGTTCCCTGCAACGAGTGGGCAATCTGTTGGCCGGCGACGGGCAGCGACTTTCCCTCGAGTACAACGCGGCGAGCCTGGGGGAGCAAGGCCCGCTTGACGTCGACATTATCGCCTTCGGCCACGCCCGCATTTCGCATGGCAATCGGTCCGATCATGATGGCGGTTGGTTGGGGGACCTCTCCGGGCCTCACTGCGACGTGGGAGAAGCCAACCGAAACGATCCCGCCACCTGGCAGCCCCATGGCGGCGAGCAGCGTCGAATCGACTCGTGCGATGGGATCTTCCCCCGGCCTGACCGTGAAGCGCATGACCGCAAAGCTATCAGTGTTTCTTGTTTCCCCCGTAGGGGTTGAGGGCCAGCTACTAGATCGCGATCTGGTCCAGCCTTGGTACCGACCGAGCGGGCAACGCCAGCGCCCCGGTGGCCTCGATTACCTCGGCGCCGCACAACCACTTCCAGACCAACTGTGCTTCTTCTGCTTCTCCCACGGAATCTGGCACCTGGCGCATCTCGAGTTGGGGGGAGCGAACGATGGCATCGAAGGGCCGGTCGGTGGACCATCCAGCAACGAACCTTCCTCGTTCGATGAGGGCAGAATGGCCGTTGCGATCTTGTGCCCACAACGAACCTGCCCGCTGCAATGCTTGCCAAGCTCGACGCCGTTCTATGGCAGATGCCAGAGCACGATGCCGGTCGCGAACCCAACCCGCCTCCTCGAACCGCTGCGCCGCGGCGTGCTGGGTGATCTTGGTGGTCAGCGGCTGCAGCAACGTCGCCGGGTCCTCATCGATGCCGCGGATGAGAGCCTCTACCACGGGGCGATAGTCCTCCGGATACACGTCTCCGGCGCACGGGCACACCGCCACCTCCAGTTGCGCAAAGGTGCATGTTCCTTTCTTGGAGCCGGGCTTACCGGTGCAGCGCCTGATGGGAACCGCATCCCAGATGGCGGCGACCACACGATCTGCGGTCGCCTTGCTGCGGAAAGGTCCTAGCCGCAATGAGTCGTCCGATGGTCGGCTGCGTACTACGGACAGCCGAGGGAACTCTTCATCGGTCAGCTTCACCCAGTGAGACGACTTGGGTGGTTTGGATCGCCGGTTGTAACGGGGGCGGTTGGCTGCGATCAGCCTCAGCTCTGTCACCTCGGCCTCCAGCTCAGTTTCGCAAACCCGGTGTTCGATTCGATGAAGTTCTCGCAGCAGATCGGTGATCGTTCGACGCTTGTCCCCGTAGAAGTAGGCCCGCACCCGGGTGCGCAGGTTCTTCGCCTTGCCGATGTAGATGACGTTGTCGTGACGGTCGCGGAACAAGTACACACCGGGGGCGCGGGGAAGCTCGTCGGTGAGCGAGAGCTTGTTGTAGTGCCGAGAGCCCTTGGCGGTCGGTAGCTCCATCAAGTCTTCCAAGTGGGTGACGCCAATCGAGCCCGCCCGCTCTAGCAGCGACCAGAGGACGTGAGCTGTCGCCTTGGCGTCCTCCAAGGCGCGATGGTTGGGCGTGGTTGGCGAGCGGAAGTAGGCGGCAAGCGTTCCCAGCTTGAGGTTGCGCACCTCATTGTGAACCAGCCGCCGGGCCAGCGCAGCGGTGTCAACACTGCGGTGGGGCAAGCGTCCGTAACCGAGCTGGCGGCCTGCCGCGTTGAGGAATGAGAGGTCGTATCGCACGTTGTGGCCGACTACAACAGCATCGCCCAGGAACTCGAGGAAGGCCGGATAGGCCTCCTCCAAATGTGGAGCCTCGGTGACCATCGCCTGGGTGATGCCGGTGAGAACGGTTATGAACGGAGGAATGGAGATCCCCGGGTTGACCATGGTCTGGAAGGTGCCAAGCAATTCGCCACCCTGGTACTTGACCGCACCGATCTCGGTAATGCCACAGTCGGCGGCCAGCCCGCCGGTGGTCTCCAGGTCGACGACACAGAACGGCACCTCATGAAGAGATGCTCCGAGGTCGTCGAAGCTGCGCTGCACACCGAGGGACACGCCACCAGCCCTGGTTCGGGGAGATCAGGGTAGTCGAACATATGTTCGGCTCCATGTCTTTGCTTGGCGGTGCGGCAGGGCCCTCTCGGCGATCGTTTGGCGCCGTTCGCCAAGCGCGCTGCCGCCTGGGCTAGATCCAAGTCGTGGCTCGGGCGATGCCCTCTCCAAGGCCCCTTCCTTCCGCGCCGAAAGCTCCGGACGCGGCAAGTGACGATGTCCCCTGGTTGGCGACACCGGGTATTCATATGTTGACCCAAGAGCCAACGGGAGGTGGCTGAATGATCAATGCTGGTACGCACGGCGCTGTGACGTGGGTGGATCTGTCAACGCCCGACGCTCCTGCAGCCGTGGAGTTCTATCGCGTGCTCCTTGGTTGGAGTGATGTCGAAGAATCGGATACGCCGATGGGGAGGTATTACATCGGCAAGGCAAAGGAGCGGCGAGTAGGCGGCTTGATGGGACAAGGTCCTGAGCTGGCTGGAACGCCGGCGATGTGGACGACATTCGTTTATGTCGATGACATCGACGAAACGGTCGGCAAGGTGGTCGATGCCGGTGGTGCGGTTCTTCAAGAGCCGTTCGAGGTTCCAGGCGATGCCCGGGTGGCGGTGATCGCTGATCCAACGGGCGCGATGCTGGGGCTCTTTGCCGGGCCCGAGATCGAGGGCGAGTACTTCTCACGTGATGTCGGCGGAGTGAATTGGGTCGAGCTGCTGACCCGCGATCCGTCGGCAGCCGAGGGCTTCTATGCCGATCTGTTCGGCTGGAAGACTGAAACCGAACAAATGGAGGGCACGGCTTACACCACGTTCAAACTGGACGGCGAGATGGTGGCGGGCATGATGATGATGCCCGACGCGGTACCTGCCGCTGCACCTTCCCACTGGGGCGCCTATTTCACAGTCGCCGACTGTGAAGCGGCCGAGAAGAAGACCCTGGAGCTGGGTGGGCAGGTGCTTCGTGGCACCATGGCAATGGACATGGGTAAGTTCGCGGTTCTGGCCGACCCTCAAGGCGCAACCTTCAACATCATGGAGTACGCCGGGTAGTCGCCGGTAACCAGAGCAGCTGCGTGGCCATGGCGCGCCACCGAGACAGCCTCACCAGCGGCAGTGGGTCGGTTCGCTGATGCCGGGCACATATCTTGTTGTCCATGACCAAGCTCTTCATTCTCATGGCGGCGATGCTGGTTCTTGTCGCAGCGGCATGCAGCTCGGATTCAGCAACGACAGGCACAAGCGCGTTACCGACAACGTCACAAGCAACCACCACGGACGCAGGGACACCTGCAGACTCCACTGCTCCATCATCTTCGATGCCGGAGCCCGTGGTGGCGTCGGTCCCGCCCCCTGGGTCGTTCTCAGAAGTCGAGGCAGAGCACGAGACGGCGGTCAACGAGATCGTCGCCGCCGGTCGGTTAACGATGGACCAGTTGCTAGCCGACGACTTCGAGACGCTGTGGGAGCGGCTCGATGCCGCTACCGCTGCTTTGCTGTCGGTCGAGGACCTGAGGGCTGGCAAAGAGCGGCTCACGGCTCAGGCTTCGCTCGGTGAGGTGACGGCTGACAGAGCCATACAGCTGAGCCCGTCGCTGAGATTCTACGGCGCCCAGTTGGTGTGGGGAGAGGAGGCGCTCAGCGCAGTCGTCTCGTTGAACGGCGGCGGGGAGGTCACGGGACTGACCCTCAACCCACAGCTCCCGCTGCCTAATGACCCTTCGGCCGGATATCGCAGCGATGTTGAGTTCCGACTTCCCTTTGACGGACTGTGGTTCGTCTTCTGGGGCGGCGATCTGGAGCTGGAGAATTACCACGTGGTCGCCCAAGACCAGCGCCACGCCCTTGACCTCGTTATATGGAATGACGGCGCTACCCATGTTGGCGAGGGCACAGAGAACTCGGACTATTGGGCGTACGGCCAACCCGTGCTTTCCCCAGCCGACGGCACTGTGGTGGGTCTGGCTGACGGGCTGGTCGACAACGCTCCTCAGATTGAGAGCGACGCCGAAAACCCGCCAGGAAACCATGTTGTGATAGAGGTCGCCCCCGGCGAGTACATCCTCATTGCTCACATGCAGGCGGGCAGCTTGTCTGTTGCCGAGGGGGATTCGGTCGAACAGGGTCAGCAGATAGGACTAGTTGGTAACTCGGGCAACACATCGGAGCCGCACATTCATATCCATCTGCAGGACCAGCCGGCCTTCGACCCAGGCGCGACCGGTCTTCCGCTCGAATTCACGTCCTATCTGGCTAACGGCGAGCTCGTCGAGAGCGGTGAGCTGATCGCAGACCAATTCGTGGCGAACGGCTAGGTCTTGGCACGCTGCCTGGCCGCTTCGAACAGCATCACCCCCGCCGCCATTGCAGCATTGATGCTGTCTGCTCTTTCCGCCATGGGGATGCGGACCAGCGCAGAGGCGCCGTCCAGCCACGGCAGCGACAGACCGCTCGACTCGCTGCCCACCACGACGGCAGCTCCCGAGGCGAAGTCGACCGACCACGGCTCCACATCGCCGGCTGGTGTGGTCGAGTAGATCCCAAATCCATTGCCGGTGAGCCACTCGATAGCCGTTGTGGTATCGGTAACCGCAAGCGGCACCGCGAATACCGCACCGAGCGATGCCCGGACCACGTTGGGATTGAAGACATCGGTGGCCGGATCGGCGCAGATGACGCCCGCCGCTCCTGCCGCCAGTGCGGTTCTCATCATGGTGCCGAGGTTCCCAGGCTTCTCGATCGCCTCCAGCGTCAACAGAACGGCGTCGGGCGGCGGGTGGAAGGACCCCAGAGCGGTATCGAACTGTCGGGCTATGGCGATCACACCATCCGATCTGTCCCGATAGGAACACTTGGCGAAGGCCTTTTCGGACATGGAGGTCGAATCCAACGTGGAGAGAAAGGTGCGGGCGACCGGCGAAGCCAAGTCGTCGCATGAGAAGACCTCGATCAGCTCGATCTTGGCATCCGTGGCGCGCTCCAGCTCGCGAACGCCCTCGATGATGAAGGTCCCTGTGCGATCACGTTCGCGGCGTTTACGCAGGCTGACGATCTCTTTGACCCTGGCGTTGGTCGTGCTGGTTATGGCGTCGGCCATTGGCTACCAGCCGGATCCGCCAGAGCTGCCCCCTCCGAATCCGCCTCCACCTCCGAACCCACCGAAGCCTCCAGATCCGCCCCACGACCCACCCCACGACGAGCCGCCGGAGCTCCCTCCGCCGAATCCGCCTCCGCCACCGAAACCGCCCCACCAAGAGTTGCGTTCCTTCGACCATGAGTCGTCGCGGTAAACCGGCTCCCACCCGAAGCTGCCGCTCTGTCCGCGGGTGATGACCCAGTGATAGAAGAAGAAGGTGAAGGGATCGAAGTTGGAGAGTCCGGTTGGGATCTTCTGCCCTGTCCACGAGTCCTGCTGCCCGCTGGTTCCTTCATGCGCCAACTCGGGGGCGAAACGGTCTGCATCATCGATGCTGGAGCGAGCCAAGGCTTGGCGGGTTGCGGCGTAGGCCAAAGCGAATTCTCTGGCTCCTCGCGGATCAGAAGCACCGAACGCGGCCGCGATATCTGCGTACGAGCCCTCCAGGCCGAGTTGAGCAAGAGCCTGGCGAGCTTCCACCCAGCGGCGCATCGCCTGTGTCGGCTCAAGCGAAATGGCGAGTACGCCGGCGATTGTGCTGCGGGTCTCATCTGTGATCCCCTCCGCGGCGAGTTGGTCCACCAAGCCGTTGAATACCTCGACGCCGTCGTCGCGGCGTCGCAGCAAAGCGACCGCGATCGATACGGGAACGCCCATGCGGGTGGCTTCGCGGCGGACCGCTTTGATCTCTTGTCTATCGGTGAGGCCTGCGATGGCGTACTCGACGGCGGCATCGGGTTCGAATCCAGACGAGCGATTGCTTCGATACGCCTCAACGAACTCCTCGAGGTCGTCATCGTCGCGGTTGAGCAGCAACAGTGCAGCCACCGCTGGGATCGAAAGCCCGTCGCGCGCCAAAGCGTCGCCCGATTCCTCAAGTCGAACCCTCAGCTTCTCGTAGCTCTCCAATGCGACATCAGGATCCTCGTCTAGGTCGGCCAGGGCTGCCGCGACGGCAGGTCGGGTGGTTGAATCGGGAAGGCCCTCGTAGAGCCGTTGCAGGCGCTCGGTCTTGGCCGAAGCTGTTCCGTATGCGACGCCCAGCTCATCTACCGACTCCTGCAGTGACGCCTCGGGACGCAGCGCGGGGCTTGCGGTGAGGATCCGCTCGCCGAAGTCCGTCAGCATGGCATCTCCTACAGCGGTTGGGACCAATCGATCGAGCATCGCTTGGCCAACTCGTTGCCTGGCTGCGGCAATTCGGAAAGGTCGCAACGCTTCGACCAGGCGCTTCACCTCGATGAGGGCGACGCCGAACTTCGCTTCCTCTCGAGGTTTGAGCTCCAGGGCCTGGGCCGCGGTGGCCTGGACGGACTCCTCCAGGATCGGACGCTCGCCGCTGGTCGCCAGCTCAAGCGGCACCTCGGTTTCGGCAGCGATACGAGAGCGATCGAGCGCGTAGATCGCACCCAGGCTCCACAGGGCGGTGAGCGCCAAGGGCTGTTCCGGAGTAGCGCCGTCGGCCAATTGAACGAGAGCAGAGACCGCGTCGCGGGTGGCCACGTCTGGGGCGGTTGGCGGCGCTGGCTTGGCGAAATCGGTCGGCAGGGGCAGTTCGTGACCGGCAGGTTCGAGCCGATCTAGTTCGGCATCGACCTGCTCTGCTCGGCGATCCTTGACCTTCTTCTGTCTCCCTCGATTGGCGCTGCGTGATCCGAGCACGGCGGCACCGCCGGCCACCAGAGCTCCGATGGCCAGAAAGCCAATGAAGCCGATGCCATCGTCTTCACCTTGTGTTGGAGTACCAGGCACGATGTCGTCTGACGGCGGTGCATCGTCTTCACCCAGCGTTGGAGTACCAGGCACGATGTCGCTTGGTGGCGGGGCTTCGCCCTCGGCTTGGGCGATGGCCTGCTCCAATCCGCCGGTTATGGCGAGGATGCCACCGTCATAGTCCCCCGCTCCGAAGAACGAGGTGGCGGCTCCAGCAACGGAGGAGAGGTTCGAAAGGATCAATCCCGGGCCGGTGGTGATCTCTATCCGGCGCTGTTCCAACGCGACCAGAACCACGACGCCGTCGTTGCGCTCCGCCGAGCCCACCTGCCATGTGTTGCCAAGATCCTCGGCGAAGGTGAGCGGATCTCGGGGAGAAGTGTCGTTCACGACGACCACTGCGATCTCGTGCCCGTAACGGCCGATGACGCGATCGACCGCTTCCTCCAGGCGGGCGTCGTCGCTAATGACGCCTGCGGCGTCGGTAACCCAGCCATCGCACACGATGCCCTCGAAGACGGGGCAGGTGGCGGGTTCCTGCCCCGAAGCAGGAGCTGCCAGGGCGATCATGAGTACCAGCGGAAGGACCAACCTCATCCCGGGACGGTAGCGGCTGGCGGGGCGGTGGCTCCGAAAATAGATGAACCGGGCACAAGGCCCGGCTCATCTGTAAGAGGTTCTCCTTGTTGGGCCGTTGCCGGCCTTTCGCGGTGTTCCTCAGATCCGCAACCTTCCTTCGGTGCAAGCACCGGTTTCTTGTTGCGGACTGGCTATATCGGCGTCGCCCAGAGAATCTTGAGCTATCTGTTCAACCAACGTATTCGAGCGCGATCTTGTCTATGGCGTCTTCATCCACTTCGACTCCGAGCCCGCTGCCGGTTGGCGGGTAGAGCAGACCATTCTCAATATGTACCGGAGTCGCCAAGCGCCCAGCGGCGAACGACCGCTCGGCTGGACCGAGGTCGGTGGGCAGTTCGAAACCTGGGAGCGTGGCCAGCGCCAGGCTGTGGGCTCGACCGATGTCGGTCTCGATCATGCCTCCCAGTCGGACTCCAATACCGGCGTCCACTGCGGCGTCATGGATCGCAAGCGCAGGTCTTAGGCCCCCCAACTTGCCAGGCTTCACGACGAGCGCATCTGCCGCTTCCAAATCAATGGCGGCTTTGGCGCTGGCCAGGTCCACTATCGGCTCGTCCAGGATGATGGGGGCGTCTATCGCGCTGCGCAGCTCTGCGTGGCCGGCCAAGTCGTCTGGCGCCAGTGGCTGCTCTATGTATGCCAAGTTCAGATCGTCCAAGGCTTTGGCAGCGGTGGCATCGTCTGGGTACGCACCGTTGGCGTCGACGCCGACGGAGGCATCGGGAGCCATGTCGTGGGCCATTCCAACCGGTTGATGATCCCAACCCGGTTCAACCTTGATCTTGAAGTGCCGGTACCCGCGGTCGATGGCATCGGCCAGCTGCGCCTCGACCGCATCGGAATCGCCCGGCGAGCTCACCACTGCGCCACCTGTGACGGGCCGGCCAGTTCCTCCGAGGTGCTGCCAAAGCGGAACGCCCTTGGCTGAAGCCTCAATGTCCATCCGGGCCTGATCGAGTGCGCAGCGTGCCGTGGCCACTTGGAGCTCGGGTGATTCCCCGGAGACGAACAGTGGCAAGATTCGCTGCAGCTCTGCCCAGGCCTCGTCGATGCTCTGGGTAAAGCCGGGGATCGGAGCGCATTCGCCCCAGCCGTCGAAGTCTCCCGCCGTCAAATTCACTACGGCGATCTTGCGCAGCTTGATCTCGGTTCCCCGCGCTGCGAACACCCTCCTCATCGGTAGCTCTAGCAGCCAGGCGCGGGCCGACTCCAGCTGGGGGAGTTCCACCGTCGTCAGCGGTAGTCGGGGTTGGGGAAGTCGAAACGACAGCCGGCATCCCATTCCGAGCGTTGGTTGCCATGGGCCGGGATACCGCCGGCGTCTTTGATCATGCGGGCCAGGTGCATGACATTCCATGCCAGGAACGTGGTGTTGCGGTTGGTGAAGTCGTTCTCGGGGCCGCTCGACCCTTCGTCCAGATATGAGGGCCCGGGGCCCACTTCGCCGAGCCAGGCCGAGTCGGCCTGTGGCGGGATGACATAGCCCAGGTGCTGCAACGAATAGAGGATGTTCATTGCACAGTGCTTAGCGCCGTCTTCGTTGCCTGTGATGATGCAGCCCCCGACCTTTCCGTAGTAGGCGTACTGGCCGGCCTCGTTGAGGATGCCCGAGTTCCCGTAAAGGCGCTCGATGATCATGGTGCAAACCGAGGACTTCTCACCCAACCAGATAGGGCTGCCCAGGATCAAGATGTCGGCGGCATCGACCTTTTCGAATAATGCGGGCCAGTCATCTTCATCCCAACCATGCTCGGTCATGTCGGGATAGACACCGATGGGGATGGTGAGGTCGGCAGCCCGAACTGTTTCGACTTTGACGCCGTTCGCCTCCATGATGGCTGCGGCGATGTCCATCAATCCCTGGGTGTGAGAGAGCTCGGGGCTTCGCTTGAGCGAGCAGTTGATGAACAGCGCGCTCAGATCTGAGAAATCCCACTGACTGGTGCCGTGCACGTGCTCGTGGCGCTCTGTCATGGTTGTCATCGGTGTGGCTCCTCTGTGTTGTGGTGTGAAACTATCAGGGATCACTTATCAGGAATCAGTTGGGCAGAAATCAGATATCAGCAGAGATGCGAAAGAGCTCCGGGAGTTCCCGGAGCTCAATCGGATTACTCGCTACCTATGGGTTGTCGCGTTCTACGCACCGAAGCCGTTGTCGGCCAGCCACTTGGCTGCGATGGCGTCGGGGTCTTCCAGATCGATGCCGGCTTGGCGGTTCATCTCGGTCAGCGCTTCCGTGGTGATCTTGGCGCTTACCTCATTGATGAGCTTGGCCAGCTCGTCTCCGTATGCATCGAGGATCTCCTGACGGATCACCGGCACGATGTTCTCCGCCGGCTGGAGCCCGAGGTCGTCCTCCAACAGCACGAATCCACGGTCGGCGATGACGCCGTCGGTGGTGAACAGGAGGGCAACATCGATCTCGCCGCCGTCCAGCGCCTCGACGGTTAGCGGTCCGCCGACGTCGAGAGCCTTGAACTCGGCGAAGCTGAGACCATAGAGGTCCTGTAGCCCGAGCAAACAGCGGGGTCGCGTTGGGCACTCCGGTGGTCCCCCGAAGGCGAGGTCGCCCTCTTGGCCGGCCAGGTCGGAGGTCGTGGTCAGACTCAAAGCGTCCGCCGTGGCGGCAGTCACAACGATGCCGTTCTTGTCCTGGGCTGGCGCCGCATCGAGGACGGCAACACCCTTGGGTTCGAACGCAGCGATCAATGCGTCGCGAGTCGCCTCGGTGTCAGAGGTTGGCTCCTGTTCGAACCCAACCTCGAGAGCACTTCCGACGTATTCGGGAGCGAAGTCCACCTCGCCGCTCTCGAGGGCCGGCTTGAGGATCTCTCGGCTGCCCACCCGCAGCTGCCGCTCGACGGTGTAGCCGTTGGCCTCCATCGCCTGGGCATATACCTCAGCGAGGATCTCGCTTTCTCCAAAGTCGAACGACGAAACAACTATCTCTGGGCCTTCTTTAGGACCCGAAGCGTCATCACCCGACCCACATGCTGCCGCTACAAGAGCGAGAGCCACGAAGGTCGCCCCGATGGCGCCTTTGCGGAATATCCGCATGGGTAACTCCTTCCGTATTCGTAAGTAAGAGCGAACAAGCTCCATGTCAGAGCCAGGCGACCACGCTAGCGGTCCACCCTCTCTATCTGCACCCTCCGCTAGGTGGATGCGGGAACGGCCGTTTCTGCGGCGGCTCGGGCAACCTGTAGGCCGCGGGGCAGGATGACCCGCTCGATGAGGCTGAAGAACACCTCGGTGAGCACGGCTAATAGCGCCACCAGAAGACCCCCTGCGAAAACCATGACCTCGTCGCCTCGTGCAAAGCCATCGATGATGAATCGACCCAGTCCGCCCCAAGCGACCAGAGCGCCAAGCGTGGCGGTAGCCACCACCTGCACCGACGAGATCCTCACTGCGGCCAAGATCAAGGGGGAGGCTGCGGGCAGTTCGATCTCGCGCAAGATCTCAGGGCCCCGCATGCCCATGCCCCGGCCGGCTTCGACCAGCGCGCTGTCTACCTCGTGGACCCCGGTGTACGAGTTGGTGAACATGGGAGGGAGGGCCAGAGCGACCAGGGCAAGAAGGGTTGGCGCCCACCCCAACCCAAGGCCCATCTTGATCGTTATCGGCAACGCCAGCGCAACGATGCCGAAACTGGGCACAGCCCGTCCGATATTGACTATGGAAACGGCGGCGACCCCGCCCCGCCCGATGTGTCCCAGGGTCACCCCAGCCGGCACGGCGATGAGCCCTGCCACAGCTACCGCGGCTGCTGACAGGTAAATGTGTTCCCAGGTCCGGTTGAGGATGCCGGTCGTGCCGAGCCAGTTGTCTGCCGTGGTGAACCACGCCATCACGTCTCCCAGAAACTCCATCAGGCGTCCGCCTTGTGCCGAGCCCACGGAGTGAGCGCCTTTTCGACTCCAACCAGGACGAGGTCGATGGCAACCGCCAGCACGACCGACATCACCACCCCTACCAAGATCTCCGTGGTGAAGAAACGCTGCAAGCCGCGCAGGATGAAGCTGCCCAAACCACCAAGCGTGATCAGCGCCGTCACGGTCACCAGGCCAACCGTCGTCACGGCCGCGATCCGGAGCCCGGCGATGATGGTTGGCAGAGCGAGCGGTAGCTCGATCTCCCACAACATGCGTGCCCTGGTGTAGCCCATGCCGATGGCGGCCTCTCTTATCTCGGGCGAGATGCCATCGACCCCCGCCACGATGTTGCGGATCAGGATGAGCAGCGTGTACCCAACCAGACCGATCTCGGCCGTCAGGAAGCTAAGTCCGGTCCACGGCACCAGCAGAGCGAAGAGAGCCAGAGACGGGATCGTGTAGAGCACCCCGGAGATCCAAGTGATGGGGGCATAGGTGCGGTGCCAACGCAGTGCGATGAGCGAGAGTGCCATCGCGATGACGAAGCCAACGGCCACCGCCACGACAGTGAGCTGCACGTGTTCGACCGTTCGAGACCAGATGTCGTCGAGGTGACTCCCTACCCAGTCCCAGCGAATGAATGGCTCATCGGCGATCTGAGCCAGCATCAGTTGACGATCTTCTCTGTGATGCGGTCCAGACTGAGCATGCCCAGGTAGCGGTCTCCATCGAACACGGCCGCCGCCTTGGTGTGGCTGCTGAGCACTGCGTCCAGCGCGTCACGCAGAGAGCTATTCGGCGTAAGGGTGGTGCGGAACGGTCGAATCGGGGCATCGCCTATCCGGCCCCCGTCGAGGTCAGAGGCGGAGACCCAACCATCGATGCGATCTCTCTCTCCGACAGCGATCCAGTCGATCTCGTATCGCGCCATGACTGCTTTGGCCTCGCCCATGCCCGAGTCCGGTGCCACCACCGGGCCCCGCTCCAGGTCCACGGTCCTAATCGGGATGAGCGAAAGCCGCTTGATGCCTCGATCCTCTCCCAGGAAGTCGGCCACGAACTCGTTCGCCGGATTCCGTAACACCTCTGCCGGATCGTCGTATTGCTCGAGCTTGCCACCGATCTTGAGGATGGCGACGAGGTCGCCCACCTTGATGGCCTCATCTATGTCGTGAGTCACCAGCACGATGGTCTTGTGAAGTCTCTCTTGCAGGCTGAGGAGCTCGTCCTGCAGTCGTGCCCGCACGATGGGGTCGACGGCTCCGAACGGCTCGTCCATCAGCAGAACCGGAGGATCGGCGGCGAGTGCCCTGGCAACACCAGCGCGCTGGCGCTGGCCGCCAGAGAGCTCGGCCGGGTAGCGGTCGCGCATCTCGGGTTCGAGATCGACGAGGCCGACCAGCTCGTCGATCCGATCTGCGATCCGAGCCTTGTCCCATCCGAGCATGCGGGGAACGGTGGCGATGTTGTCGGCAATGGTGCGATGGGGGAACAGGCCGATCTGTTGGATGACGTATCCGATACCTCGGCGCAGCTCGTGAGCCTCGAGCGAGGTGACGTCGCGTCCTGCCACCTCGATGGTGCCGGAGGTCGGCTCGACCAGCCGATTGATCATCTTGAGGGTTGTGGTCTTGCCGCATCCCGACGGCCCAACCAGCACCGTGATGGCGCCCTCAGGCACGTCGAAGGACAGATCGCCGACCGCCGGGGAGGTGGTGCCGGGGAAGGTCTTGGTGACGCCCTGCAGGCTGATCATGGCGTCAGTCATGGGCCGCTCTCGCCCGGATCAGTAAAGCTCGTATTGGCCGGCGACGAGACGATCTCGCACACCGTCCCAGTCGGCCAGGCTCTCCTTGGCGATGGAATTGACCTGGCCATCGTCGACCTCACCGCTGACCTCGATGTGAGCGACCTGGGGATCCGTCACCGGAGCCCCGATGCGGCTCAACAGCCGCACTGTCGCTTCCGCCGCCCCCGCCTCGTCCACTACCCGCCGAGCGATGTCGTAAGCGATGGCGTGGTAGGTCTTGCCAACGTGGGCTGCTGGGTTCTTGCCGGCGGCCGCTTCGAGGCTCATGGGTCGGTACGGAGTGATGAGGCCGCCGAACCGGTTACCGCGACCGACCTGGCCATCGTCGCCAGCCTCCGCTGACGTTCCACTCAGAGTTAGATAGGGGCTGTCGTCGGAGTCGGCTCCGTTGACACTGACAGCAACGCTTCCACCCAGATCTTCTGCTCCGATGGCGGAGGCCGCGGTGGCAACTTCAGAGATGGCAGCGTCGTAGTCAGCGCGGCTGGTCACTTGGTTGGCCAGCACGGGAACCGCGACGGTTATCTGCGTTTCGCTCGTGCGTGAGCCCATCACCTTGATGTCGCGCCCAACAGGAATGCGCGATCGAAAGTCGTTCGAGTTGAGGTAGTGCTCAACGTTGTACACGGCAGATTCGAGAGGCGATCGGGGATACGACACGGCGGCAAAGGACGTGTCGTTGCTCATGGGGACCTCTGACGAGTTGACCAGGGCTAGATCGGAGGATGATTGGCTGAGCCATATGTCGAGATCGAA
>Ga0224512_10003117_pt1 | contig 14756 bp, 12 predicted proteins | sample SF_May12_sed_USG_4_FD_169103 | JGI IMG/M metagenome (GOLD analysis project Ga0224512, IMG submission 169103) | Sediment microbial communities from San Francisco Bay, California, United States - SF_May12_sed_USGS_13 | ecosystem: Environmental > Aquatic > Marine > Sediment | place: USA...
AGCAGCTGTCCGAGCGACTGAGATTCCCCGGCGATCGACGCCGCGGTCAGAATCGTGCGTCTTGGGTGGTGGGTGGTAGATGGGTGGTGGGTTTAACCTGTGTTTTGCAGACCCTGCGCGATGCCATTCACACTGGCGAGCAACGCCGCGAACAGTTTTTCGTCCTCATAGTTCGATTCCCGCCACCTGGATAACAAGTCCACCTGTATCAGGCTCATCGGATCGACGTACGGGTTACGGAGCATGATTGCTCTTTGCAGGGTCACGTCGCCTTCGAGTAAAGCATCGTGATCCGAATACTCGAGGATCAGGTTTTGTGTGAGGCTGTATTCTTTTTCGATGATCGGAAAGAATTCATCGTGGAGATCACCGGCCAGCTGTGAATAGAGTTCGGCTATCCCCAGGTCCGACTTGGCAAGTACCATTTCGGCATCGGCTGTCAGGGCGCGCAGGAAAAACCACTCGGCGAACATCTCGCGAAAAGGCCCGTCGGCGAATTGTTCAGCTGCTTTTGCCAGTCCGCTACCAATCCCGTACCAGCCGGGAAGTACGAATCGGGCCTGCGTCCAGGAGAACACCCAGGGAATTGCACGCAGGTCCTCGATGCCGGATTGTGATCGACGTGCCGATGGCCGTGAGCCGATTCGCATGCGTTCGATGACATCGATGGGCGTCGCTTTCCTGAAGTACTCATAGAATTGCGGTGTCTCGTAAATGAGTTTGCGATAAGTACGCCGGCTTTCTGCAGCTATGACGTCCATCATCTCGTGCCACTCGGGCATATCAGTGCCGCGGTGTGTCGGTAATGCAGTTGCGAGCGCGACAGAGCCGGTGACCTGTTCCAGCGTACGAAGCGCTATGCCGCGCAGTCCGTACTTTTCGTTGATTATTTCGCCCTGCTCGGTAACGCGCAACCGGCCATTAACAGTGCCGGGCGGAGCACCCAGCACGGCTACATGTGTCTTGCTGCCGCCGCGGCTGATCGTACCGCCGCGGCCATGAAAAAGCGTCAGCTCAATATCGTGGGGTTCAACTGCATTCACGAGGGCTTCCTGGGAGTTTTGCAGCGCCCATCGGGCCGATGCGAGTCCGCCATCCTTGTTGCTGTCGGAGTATCCGATCATGACGGTCTGGCGATTGCCGCGCTGCTCCAGGTGTTCGCGATACAATTTTGTGCTCAATAATATTTCGAGAATTTCCGGGCCATTGTCCAGGTCATCAACGGTCTCCAGCAGGGGTGCGACGTCGAGTGGTACGTCGCCCCGGCGACTATGGAGTTCACCCCATTGCGCCAGTAACAGCACGGACAAGATATCGTCAGCGCCCTGGGTCATGCTGACAATGAACGGGCCGATGGACTTCTTGCCGTACTTCCGGCGGCAAAACGCGATGGCCTGAAACACGCTGATCGTCTTGCGTGCCATTGTACTCAGGGTCATCGGTGCGTTTTCGCGGGCCGCAATGGCCTGGAGGATCCTTTTTGTACGTTCTTCAGCGGGCCGTTCAAGCCAGTCCTCTTCGCCGAGACACTCCGCGATTACACGCCGATGGACTTCCGCGTCCTGGCGAACGTCAAGTGTTACCAGGTGAAAGCCGAAAGTGTGGATGCGCCGCAGCAGTCGTTGCACGGCGAACAAGCCTGCGTATTTACCTTTATTGCACGACAGGCTTTCGGCGATGAGTTCGATATCCGTAACGAACTGTTCAACTTTCTCATAGGGATAGACATCGTCGTCGTAAGTTGACTGCAGCCGTTGCTGAATCAGGCGCAGGAATACTCGATAGGGCATTTCCCTGTGGCGGGCGGGAACAGCGTGATAAGCGTTGGGGAAAATTTCACGGTACTGCTCGATTTTGTCCAGCATGCCCTGGCTGAAACTGGCGCGATCGTCTGACTGACTGAGTTTGCCGCTGATAGACGCACATTCATTGTAGTAAAGATCGAGAATCAGCGAGCGCTGCCGGGCCAATGTGGCGCGGATGGTTTTTGCGTTGACGTTCGGGTTGCCATCCATGTCGCCGCCGACCCAGGAGGCAAATTTTACGAGGCTTGGAAGTTGGAGTTGTTTGCCTTCTTCGCCGTAGATGCGATTGACGGCATCGCGAATATCTTCATAAAACGGCGCAATTGCCCGGTACAAGACGTCAGTGACAAAAAACAGAACGTGCTCCAGTTCGTCCGCGACGGTCATTTGTTCGGGGGGGTGTTCGCCCGTCTGCCAGCCCGAAGTCACCAGGAGCCTGATGTTTTGCAGGGCGGCAGTGCTTTCCTGGGGTGTCATCGCCGGGTTGAGCAGATCGACAAGATGCCTGACGATATCTTGTTCCTTGCGAAGTATCGTTCGGCGCGTCGGCTCCGTTGGATGAGCCGTAAAGACGGGCTCGATCAACATCGAATCGAGCAACGCTTGCAAGCCGTCGATGTCCATGCCGGATGCTTTCAGCTTGAGCAATGTCTCTTCAAGGCCGCCGGGCTGGTTCTGGTCAATGTCACGGAGATATTCGCGACGTCTGCGTATGCGATGTACTTTTTCGGCCGTGTTGACCATTTGAAAGTACGTCGAAAAGCCGCGAATGAGCTGCAGCGCCAGCTCAGGATCGAGATTTTCGACGAGTTTTGCGAGTTCTTCGCCGGCTTTTTCGTTATCTTCGCGCCGTCGGATCGCTCGTAAACGAGCATTCTCGACGAGCTCGAAGAGCTCCTCTCCATCTTGTTCGCGAATCAGGTCACCAACCATCGTGCCCAGCGTACGAACATCGTCACGCAGCGCCTGATCCTTGTCTTCGAACGTGATGTCCTGACGACGAAGTGTCTTTTCGATTCCCGTACCCATTATTTTTTCTACTTAGCAGGGTCTGTAATCAATCTCGGAAGTTTTCGTACTGCAACGGCAGCCCGATGTCGGTCTCTTTAAGCATACTGATAACAGCCTGCAGGTCGTCGCGCTTCTTGCCGCTGACGCGTAACTTGTCGCCCTGGATGGCAGACTGCACCTTCATCTTTGCCGCCTTTATCTGTTTCACGAGTTTGCGTGCGCGCTCGATATCGATGCCGCGGCGCAGAATAATTTTTTGTCGTGCTTCACTGCCCGAAAACTCGGGCTCCTGTTCTTCGAGACACGCAATATCAATGCCGCGCTTCGCCAGTTTCTGGTGCAGGATATCGATCATCTGCTTGAGCTGAAAGTCGGATTGAGTCGTGAGCGAAATCACCTGGTCTTCGAGCTCGAATTTTGACCCCGTGCCTTTGAAGTCGAAACGAGTCGTGACTTCGCGATTAGCCTGATCAACGCCATTGCGTGCCTCGTGCGCGTCGAAGTCGCTGACTACATCAAAAGAAGGCATGCTGTTTTCCTGTCGGTGCTGACGCGGCAAAAGGTACACGGGCGGAGGCGTACACGCCAGACCCAAAACCGTCCTGCGGGCATATATGGGACAGGACACCCGGCAAGGGCCTCGAAATCTCCACAGGCTGCCCAGTAACAGGGGCGGTCCGGCCGTGCCGGCGGCCGCAAGATTATCACCATGTTTTTCGTCATGGATATCCGCGCCAGCCCATCCCCGCAATCCGCGGATCGCATCTGGTGGCACCTCTGGGAAATGCGCGACGCTGTTCCGGTCAGTATCGTGCTGCCGACGGTCGTGACATCACCATGCCCCTTGCTGGCCGAAGAGCGTGCTGACTCCGTCCTGTCGGCGACCGGCATCCAGGTACCCGGGAATTCCGCCTGGATTCCCATGCAGGTCGATGTATCGCAGTTTGTCCATAGCAATGGCGATATCCACCTGGGCGCACTCGAAAAGGTTTTGAATCACTGCGTTGACCGGGGTGACTCGCTGCATGATTCGCGTACCTGGTCGTCGCCGGCGATTCAGTTTGACAGCTGGCTAAACAGGCGCCTGGCCGTGGCGATTCGTGGTTGGGGTGACCTGGTCAGTCGGCGCGGCGCTGATCCGGGCGCATTCCGGACGCTGAAAGAATTAGAAGAACTCGCGGAATTCGTCGGCAAGACCTTGCGTGCGAGGTCTCGAGCGCTGGCAAGAAAAAGGGGCTATTGTCCGGCCGTGGATGTTGCCGGCACGAAGATACTCACTGGCGGTGGCGAAATGAAGCTGCGCTGGCAGCGGGCCGTCAATACCACGGCACTCCGGCATCGCAACCTGACCACCATGTCCGTGTGGGACGTGTTCCCGCAGGGCGGGCCTGCTGACTTGCGATACGTTGACCTGTTGCCGTTGTTACGTTGCGCGAACTGTCTGTCGTTTCAGCGCAGCGTGGATATTTCGCATTGGAAGATCAATGAATTCAGGCGCTTCTACGAGCGCGTGAGCGCGATACTGCGCTGCAAAGTCGACTCAGGGCAGATTGCGAAACAGGTATAAACTGGTATAAGTTCAATGGCCGCTTGCCGGAGCAATCGATTGAGGGAACGTATTGCCACCGATAACACCTGATGCTCATGGCATAGCCGTTCTGATACTGACGGTCGTTGCGCTTTTTTTGTTTACGCGCGACAACATCCCGCTTGAGTCTTCGTCGCTTGCCGTTCTGACACTGTTGGTAGCCGGCTTTACGCTGTTCCCTTATACGAAGGGCGGCGAGGTCGCGCTCGGGCCCGTCGATTTTTTCGCGGGCTTCGGTAACGAAGCGCTTATCGCAATCTGTGTCCTTATGATGGTCGGCAAGGCGCTCGAAACAACGGGCGCACTGCAGCCGTTGGCGAGCGTTGTCGGGCGCGCGTGGTCGACGCGCCCGGTGCTTGCACTCCTGGCAACGCTGGTTGCCGGAGCGATTCTCAGTGCCTTCATGAATAACACGCCGATTGTGGTGTTGTTGATGCCAATACTGGTCGGTGCATCATTGCGTTCCAAGTTCCCGGTATCGGGCGTCATGTTGCCGATGGGGCTTGCAACAATTGTTGGCGGTATGTCTACAACGATCGGTACCTCGACCAACCTGCTGGTCGTCGGTATCTCCCGCGACATGGGCATGCATGAATTCAGCATGTTCGAGTGGGTCCTGCCTGTCGCAATAGTCGGTGGAGTGGGGCTGCTTTACCTGTGGCTGGTTGCTCCGAGGTTGATACCGGACCGGACGCCACCGATGGCTGACACTTCACCACGAATCTTCAGCGCTCAGCTGCACGTCAAAGAGGGAGGCTTCGCGGACGGCAGGTCGCTCTCGGAAGTGCTGGCGAAAGCCGATGGCAATCTTCGAATCGACAAGATCCAGCGCACCGACTCCCTGTTCCTTGCAAAGCTGCCATCGGTGAAGCTGCAGCCGGGTGACAGGTTGTTCGTCAAGGACTCACCGGAGAACCTGAAACACTACGAGCAGTTGCTCGGCGCAACGCTTTTCAATATTTCAGACAGCGAGCATCCCGTCGACGAGCAAACCCCGCTTAAAGCCGAAGGTCAGCAGCTGGCCGAAGTGGTCGTTACGCGTGGTTCGCCGCTGCACTTGCGCAGCCTCGCCGCGGCGCGATTTACGAGCAGCTACGGCCTGTTACCACTCGCCGTTCACCGCGCTCGCGCCCCGAGTTCACAGGTCACAGGCGACCTGAGCCTGATTCGGCTGCGCGCGGGCGACGTGCTGCTCGTCCAGGGCACGAGTGAAGCGATTGCGAACCTCAAGGAAAACGGCACGATGCTGGTGCTTGACGGCGCAACAAGCCTGCCGCAGACGCATCATGCCAAGCGCGCGCTCTCGGTCATGGCTTTCGTGGTACTGGCCGCGGCACTGGGCATCATGCCGATTTCGGTGAGTGCGCTGGTTGGCCTGGGCCTGATGCTCGCGACGGGCTGCCTGGGCTGGCGCGATGCGGCCAGCGCCTTGTCCATACCCGTGGTCATGATCATTGTGACCGCGCTGGCGCTCGGCAAGGCACTGATGGGTACGGGCATGGCGGACTTTATCGCGGTTAGTTTTGTCCACACCGCGTCCGGGCTGCCACCACCCATGATTCTCAGTGCGTTCCTGCTCCTGATGACGATCATGACCAACATCGTTTCGAATAATGCGGCGGCGGCCATCGGCACGCCGATCGCCATCAGCATCGCGCAGCAGCTTGGCGTCAGCCCCGAGCCCTTTATTCTCGCCGTTCTGTTCGGTGCCAACATGAGCTTTGCGACGCCGTATGGCTATCAGACCAACCTGCTGGTGATGAGTGCCGGTGGCTACAAGTTCACCGACTTCCTGCGCGTCGGTATCCCGCTCACATTGATCATGTGGATTGGCTTCTCTTTGGTCCTGCCGATGCTGTACGAGCTGTAAGCACTTGACGCAGTGCCGGAGCGACGGTAATACTCGGCTGCATGAATGCTCGGATCGTCAACAACTGGTGGTGGCTGCCCGCGAACGAGGGGGTGGCTGGCTGACTTTTAGCTGAGCAACGCAAGATCAAAAGCCCATCTCTGCCGACAACAGGGATGGGCTTTTTTTTGGCCATGGATAGCCTTATGCCGCGACAAAACCGCGAGAGCGGCGTTGACCTGAGAACTACTTATGCAAGCACCGTTTGACATAGCGGCTGACCTGGACACCCCGGTTTCGGCGTATCTGAAGCTGAAGGCAATGCGCCCGCGCTTCCTGCTCGAGAGTGTCGAGGGCGGCGAGCGGCTGGCACGCTATTCCTTCCTCGGCTTCGGAGACGTCGTCGAAGTGCGCATGGACGACTCCTCGCTAAGCGTCAACGGCAAGAAGGAGCAGAGACCGCGCAACCAGGACGAATACCTGGCCACCCTGCGCCGGGTGCTCGAGCTTGCTCCGAGACCGCGGCCAGCTGACGACCTGCCGTTCGCCGGCGGCCTCGTCGGCGTATCCGGCTATGACGTGGTGCGACTGTTCGAGAAGCTGCCGCAGGATACCGATCCGCAAGCGAACGTCCCCGATGCCGCGTTCGTTGCGCCTGCGTCTCTGCTGGTCTTCGATCACCTCACACGCCGCGTTGCACTGTTGCACGACGGGCCCGAAAAAGAACGGCAAGGACTCAGGGCGGAAGTCATCAGGCAACTTCGCGGCCCGATACCGGCAACGAATGAGAGTGTGACCATCTCACCGGCTGAAGCGAGCCTGACCGAAGAGGAATATTCGGAACGCGTCAATGCGTGCAAGGAGTACATAGCGGCCGGCGATATCTACCAGATCGTGCTGTCCGTCCTGTTTCGCGGCAAAACCAACGTTTCGCCGTTCGAGGTGTACCGTGCGCTGCGCCTGTTGAACCCGTCTCCTTATATGTTCTTCTTCGATTTCGACGATTTGCAGGTTGTAGGCTCATCGCCCGAAGCGCTCGTAAAACTGAATCACAACAGGGCGTCATTGCGTCCGATTGCGGGCACGTTGCCACGCGGTGCAACGCGCGAAGAAGATCTTGCGAACGAGGCGGCACTGCTTGCGGACCCGAAAGAGGCGGCAGAGCATGTCATGCTGGTGGACCTGGCGCGCAATGATCTGGGTCGCGTCGCCAAGGCGGGATCCGTGCATATCGATCCTTACCGCGCGATCGAACGTTACAGCCATGTCATGCACATCGTCAGCGGCGTGCAGGGCGAGCTTGGAGAAGGGTTTGACCAGTTCGACCTGTTCGCGGCGAGCTTTCCGGCCGGCACCCTGGTCGGAGCGCCAAAAGTCCGCGCCATGGAGATCATTGAAGAAATGGAACAGGTCGGACGCGGACTGTACGCGGGCACGGCCGGCTATTTCGGCCTGAGCGGTGACATGGATCAGGCCATAACGATTCGGACGCTGGTTTTTGCCGGTGACGAATACAGTTTTCAGGCCGGTGCCGGTATTGTTGCCGACTCGGTTCCAGCCAAGGAGTACCAGGAAGTGCTCGCCAAAAGCGCCATACTCAGACGCGCCCTGGAAATTGCAGGGGAGGGCTTGTGATGGGAGGTTCGCAGTCCTTCAAGCATGTGCGCATGTTGCTGATCGATAACTACGACTCTTTTACCTACAACCTGGTGCAGGCATTTGCTGCACACGGGGCGGACGTCATGGTGTACCGAAATGACGCAATTACTGTTGACGAGGCTCTCGATCTCGCGCCGACGCATCTCGTGATTTCTCCCGGGCCGGGCCGACCCGAGAATGCCGGCGTGTCGCTGGCAATGATCGGCGCATTTGCCGGACGCGTTCCTATCCTGGGCGTATGCCTCGGGCACCAGAGCATCGTCCAGCAGCAGGGCGGAGAAATTGTTCGTGCGGAGCGGCTCATGCATGGCAAAACGTCCATGGTCAGTCATGACAGCCAGTCGATTTTCGAGGGCCTGTCGAATCCGTTCGAGGTTGGTCGTTACCATTCGCTGTGTGCCGAGCAGGAATCGCTGCCGGAATCGCTGCAAGTCACCGCACAGACGGATCGTGGAGAGATCATGGGCGTGCGGCACAGAACCTTGCCGATCGAGGGGGTGCAGTTTCACCCTGAAAGCGTATTGACGCCCGAAGGGGATCGCCTGATGGTGAATTTCATGCGGATGACTCAATGACGGACAAGGAATACAGTCATTTGCTCGACCGCCTGCTCGACGGCCATGCGCTCACGGAGCGTGAGGCCTATGAGCTGATGCACAAGCTCGCCGAAGGCGAGCTGCCCTCGGCCCTTGCCGGTGCATTGCTCGCGGGCCTGCGTGCCAAAGGCGAGACGGCTGATGAGATACGCGGTTTTGCCACGGCAATGCGAGAGCTCGCAGTGCATCCGCAGATCCCCGCAGGCGCGCCGACGGTGGACACTGTCGGCACCGGCGGAGACGGCTCCGGCAGCCTCAATCTGTCGACGGGAACCGGCCTGCTGGCCGCTGCGGTTGGTTCGCGGGTCGTCAAGCACGGTAACCGATCGGTCTCGAGCCGCTCTGGCAGCGCGGACATGCTCGAGTGCCTGGGCATGCCGCTGCCGTTGCGGGAAAAAGAAGCCGTCGCGTGTCTCGAGGTAACGAACTTCACGTTCCTTTTCGCGCCGGCTTACCACCCTGCCATGAAGGCCGTGGTGCCGATCCGGGGCGCGCTGTCGGTGCGAACCGTATTCAATATCCTCGGCCCGCTGACCAATCCGGCGGCTCCGCCATTTCAGCTCATCGGCGCGTTTAGCAAAGATGCCGCCAGGCTGATGGCGGATACCCTGGCCGGCATGCCATTGGAGCGCGCTTTCGTTGTACACGGCGAACCGGGATGGGACGAAGCGACGCCGGCCGGCGATTTCTGCTTGTACGATGTGCGACCAGGATCGGTCACCGAGACGAAACGCTCGCCTGAAGACTACGGGCTCAAGCGATGCCGACCCGAGGATCTCGAGGGCGGCGACGCGCAACACAACGCAAGGGAGTTGACCCGGGTATTCACAGGAGAGGACAAGGGCGCTCACCGGGACGCGCTGTTGATGGGCACATCGCTCGTGCTTGAGGTTCAGGGCGATGCGAAAGATGCCGTCGATGGAGTGGCGAAAGCCGCGGCTGCAATCGACGATGGTCGCGCTGCAGCGTTCCTTCAGAAAATGCGCGAGCACTTTGCCAGCTCATGAGCGATTTTCTGCAAAGCATGGCAGCGGGAAGTGCCGAGCGAGCGGCAGCGGTGGCGTCGAAATTTTCGTCGGCGGACTTCGATAAGCCCGTCGTACCACTCGGGCTTGGCGATTTTGACGTGATTGCCGAGATAAAGGACCGCTCGCCGGCCGAAGGAGCGCTCAAAACAAAGGCCCGGAGTCGCGTTGACCAGGCGATAAGTTATGCGGCCGGTGGCGCGGCAGCGATATCCGTCCTGACAGAACCGAGCCGCTTCGATGGCGACCTCGGTCACCTCGAAGAGGTGGTCGCGGCCGTGCCGGGAACACCCGTCATGCGAAAAGATTTCCTGGTCGAAGCCGTGCAGGTACACGAAGCCCGCAAAGCCGGCGCGAGTGGCGTGCTTCTGATCGCCGCGCTGTTGTCCGATGCCAAGCTCCGCGAGATGCTCGACGTTGCCTGGCAACATGGCATGTTCGTGTTGCTTGAATCTTTTGACGAAAATGACCTGGCGCGATCGTCCAGGCTCATGGACAACGGCGACGATCTCGAACGAGCCGAGTCAGGTCAGCTGTTGTTTGGCGTCAATACCCGTAACCTCCGCACGCTCGAGGTTGACAATGAGCGGCTGCGAAAACTCGCGCCACTGTTGCCGAATGGGCGTTGTGTTGCCGAGAGCGGTCTGCGCACAGCGGATGACGCGGCTAAAGTCGCAGGCTACGGATACCGTCTCGCGTTGGTCGGAACAGCGCTGATGCGTTGCGACGATCCCGCGGCATTGGTGTCGGCCATGCGCGACGCGGGCAGCGCGCGGGTGGCGGCATGAGCCTGCTGATCAAGATCTGCGGGCTGCGCGACAAACGACACGTTGCCGCAGCCGTCGAAGCGGGCGCCGGAGCGCTCGGGTTTGTGTTCGCCGAATCGTCCCGCAAGGTCTCGCCGGAGCATGCGCGATCAATCAGCGACGCCGTGCCGCCTAACGTGAAGCGCGTTGCTGTCATGTTGCATCCGGCGAACGACGAGTGGCAGCGCGTACTGGAGCAGTTCGAACCCGATGTCCTGCAGACTGATGCAGGAGATTTTGATGGTCTCGAGGTGCCCGTGTCTGTCGAGCGCTGGCCTGTCTATCGTGAAGGTCAATCAAGACCCGTTGCCGCAGGTACCTGGGTGTATGAAGGACCGAAAAGCGGTCGGGGCGAGACCGTAAACTGGTCGGCGGCCGCCGACCTGGCGAGATCCGGTGGCATGATCCTGGCCGGTGGGCTGGGCCCGGACAACGTTGCGGCGGCCATACAAACGGTCAAGCCATCCGGCGTTGACGTATCGAGCGGCGTCGAATCGGCGCCCGGCAAAAAAGACACGCAGTTAATTAAAGAATTCATCAGTGCGGCGAAAGCCGCGGAGAAAAATCTATGAGTGGATTGCTGCAAGCCGGCGAGGCATCAGCACTTCTCGATGCGGCCATCCGCGGCGAGCTGCCCGACGAGCGCGGTCGATTCGGCCCGTTCGGTGGGCGTTACGTGCCGGAAACACTGGTACCGGCATTCGAGCGACTTGAAGACGGGGTGCGCGAGCATTTGCATGACGCATCGTTTCAGGCCGAGTTCCGAAAGGAACTGCATGAGTGGGTCGGACGTCCAACCGCGTTGACGTATGCGCCGCGGCTCAGTGAAAGCTGGGGCGCCGATGTCTGGCTGAAGCGGGAAGACCTTGCCCACACGGGCGCGCACAAGATCAACAATGCAATCGGCCAGGCGATCCTTGCGAAACGGCTGGGCGCCAAACGCATCATCGCCGAAACGGGCGCCGGGCAACACGGCGTTGCATCGGCTGCCGCTTGCGCGCGTGTCGGGCTGCCGTGCAGCGTGTACATGGGTGCCGTCGACATGGAACGCCAGTCGCCGAACGTCGATCGCATGCGTCGGCTCGGTGCAGAAGTCGTTGCCGTGGAATCCGGTGACAAGACCTTGCGGGCTGCCATCGATGAGGCGCTGCGGACCTGGGTAACGGATCCCGAGGGCATTTACTACCTGTTGGGGTCGGCGGTCGGGGCGCATCCGTATCCGTACCTCGTGCGTGAACTACAGTCGGTCATCGGAGAGGAAGCACGGCAACAGATGATCGATCTCGCGGGTGGCTTACCCGACGTTGCGTTCGCCTGTGTTGGCGGCGGGTCAAACGCCATCGGTCTTTTCTATCCATTGCTCGGCGACGACATCGAGCTCATCGGCGTCGAGGCGGGCGGTACCGGTAACGGCCTCGGGCAAAACGCAGCGACGCTCGCGACCGGCACGCCAGGTGTGTTGCAAGGCTCGTACACGATCATTCTGCAGGACGGCGACGGCCAGGTGCAGGAGACACACTCGATCTCGGCGGGCCTCGATTATTCGGGCGTGGGACCGGAACATGCCCTGCTGCAGGCAATCGGTCGCGTCAAATATATTTCGGCAACGGATGACGAGGCGCTCGAAGCACTCGAAGAATTGTGTGCGAGCGAGGGCATACTGACCGCGCTCGAGACGTCGCATGCTTTCGCCGCGGCGAAAAAATACGCAACAGAGCATCCCGGCAAGCGAATATTGATAGGCAACTCCGGACGCGGCGACAAGGACATGCCGACATTGACCAAGTACCCGGCGAGGACCCGTAGCCATGCAGGCGCATGAACGCGTTACCGCAGCCATTGCTGCTGCGACCCAATCCGGCCGGCCCGCGCTGGTGCCGTTCATAACGGCGGGTTATCCGAAGCCGGCCGATTTTATCGGCACATTGAAAGCGATTGCAGCGGTCGGTGATGTTGTCGAGCTCGGCATTCCGTTTTCCGACCCGATGGCCGACGGCATGACCATTCAGCGCTCGAGTTTTGAGGCGCTGCGACAGGGAGTCAGCCTGAAATGGATTTTCGATCAGCTGGACGCGGCCAGTAGCGAGATCGATGCACCATTGGTCATGATGTCTTACCTGAATCCGCTGCTTGCATTCGGCTATGACAAACTTGCCGATCGGGCGTTAGCCGCCGGTGTGTGTGGGTTCATCGTTCCGGACCTGCCGTTCGAAGAAAGTGCAGACCTGCGCGCCGCGCTCGAAGCAAAAGGTCTCGGTCTCATTCAACTCGTGACCCCCGCAACGCCCGAAAAACGACTGCAAATGCTTTGCGACGCCTCGCGTGGTTTCGTCTACGCAGTGACCATCACGGGAATAACCGGCGGTGACGCCGGGCTTCCGGCCGATCTCACGCAGTACCTCGATAAGGTCGCAAACCTGTCGTCCCTGCCCGTCTGCGCAGGCTTCGGTATACGGGCGCGCGAGGATGTTGTGGCCGTGGGCAAACACGCGGCCGGCGCCATCGTTGGCTCGGCACTGGTTGAAGTGCTGGAGCGCGGCGACGACCCGCAACCCTACCTGCGGTCCCTGATCGGCCAATGAAAAAGCTGACATCGGCTGACTCGCTGATCACGATCAATCATTACAAGAACCTGCTGGCGGCCGAAGGCATTCCGACACAAATTCGTAATGAGCATCTCGGCTCAATCATGGGTGAAATGCCGTTCGTCGAAACCTGGCCGGAACTGTGGGTCATCAACGACCTAGACTTCGATCGTGCGACGCAGCTTATTACATCGGTGGACTCCGAGAGCCCGAGTGCGTCGTGGCGGTGTAAGAAATGCGGCGAGGACAATGAGGGGCAGTTTGCGGCCTGCTGGAAGTGCAGCACCTCCGCCGATTGAGCACCCGTCACCAGTCACCACTTACTACCAATCGCCGGCCACCCGGCCGCGGCGCCAATCGCCGGGGTGTCTCAGTCGCTCGGACAGCTGCTGCGCAAACTCGCTTTGTGAAACACCCCCGCACTCGCCGCCGCTGCATCATCATGCTGCGTGAGGCAAGCGGACGAGATGTTTGCTGGCGAGACATAAAGCGAGCGTAGCGAGACAGTCCGCCAGCAAAGCATGTCGGTCGGTTGCCTCAGGTACGTCCTCGATCGACGCCGCTGTCAGATTGGTGGGTGGCGGCTGGCAGCGGTGGCTGGCGGGTGCCGGGCGGTCGCTTAAGGCATTCCGCGTGCGAGCAGCGTGGTGCCAGCGATCTCGCTTCGTAGTACCGCCGCGACTTTCTCCGGGTGCATGGGCTTGCTGATCAAGAAGCCCTGCGCCAGGTCGCAGTTGCAGCTCTTGAGGAACTCGAGTTGCGTCAGCGTCTCGACGCCTTCCGCAGCTACCTCGATATCGAGGCCCTGCGCCATCGCGATGGCGGCGCGAATGATGCGCTGGTGGCTGTTATTTTCTTCGATGTCGGAAATCAATGACTGGTCAAGAACAAAACTGTCGATGAAACCATTGTCGAGCGATTCGAATGACACATCGCGCGTCCCGAAATGATCGAGTGAGATTCGGACGCCGAGCTTTCTCAAGCTGCGCAATGTTTCCAGTTCATTGCTTCGTTTGCGAACGATGTCGTTATCACCAATCTCGAGTTCGATACAGCCCGGATCGAGTGTCGTATCGGTGAGCGTCTTGCTGACTGCCTCCACCAGGCGGTTGTGCATCAGCTGTTGAGTTGACAGGTTGATGGCGAGTGAAAGATCGGGGAGCTCGAAGCGATGCTGCCATGCCGCGAGTTGTCGGCAGGCCGTTGCGATAACCCATTCGCCGGCCGAGTGGATCAGGCCGCTGCTTTCGAGAATTGGCAGGAAGCGCGCCGGTGCCAGCAGGCCAAAGCGAGGGTGCTGCCAGCGCAGCAGTGCTTCGAGGCCAATCAGGCGGCCGCTCGAGACATCGATGCGTGGCTGGTAGTGCAATACGAACTCATCGCGGACCAGGGCGTGTCGCAAGCCGATTTCGAGTTCTTCACGTTGCGCCAGCTTGGTGTTGAGGGCATTTGAGTAATACTGGAAACGATCGCCACCGCGTTTCTTTGCTTCGAGCATTGCAATGTCTGCGGCTTTAATGAGTCGTGCTGCGTTGTCGCCGGAGTCAGGGTACATCGCGATGCCGATACTCGGGGTCGCATACACTTCACTGGCGCCGAGCTCGTATTTCTCGGACAACACCAGCAACAGTTTTTGCGCGGCCGCCGCGGCATTGCTCGCATCACCGAAATCCTCGAGGCATACGACGAATTCGTCGCCACCCCAGCGGCCCACGAAATCACCGACGCGCAGGTTTGTCTGCAAACGTTTTGCGACTTCGCAAAGCAACGCGTCACCGACGTCATGTCCCAGCGTATCGTTTACCGACTTGAAGCGGTCCAGATCGATGAAG
>Ga0224512_10003118_pt1 | contig 14748 bp, 16 predicted proteins | sample SF_May12_sed_USG_4_FD_169103 | JGI IMG/M metagenome (GOLD analysis project Ga0224512, IMG submission 169103) | Sediment microbial communities from San Francisco Bay, California, United States - SF_May12_sed_USGS_13 | ecosystem: Environmental > Aquatic > Marine > Sediment | place: USA...
ATGGCTATCCGCGTGCGGCACGGCTCGGGATCCCGTTAATTTACTTGGGCTCGGGCTTCGGGGTTTGGATTTTCGCTCGGAGCAGCTATCACATCGGTGCGAGTGGACTCATCTACGGCATGATGTTCTTTCTAATCACAATCGGTCTATTGCGGCGCGACCGACTGTCTATCGCGCTGGCACTGCTGGTGTTTTTCCTTTACGGCGGCATGCTATGGGGCGTGCTCCCCACCGAGCCGGGAATTTCGTTCGAATCGCATTTATTCGGCGCCGCAATCGGCACTTTGCTCGCGTTTCTACTTCGAAACCGCGATCAGGCGCGGCCTGAGAAGCGCTATGATTGGGAGGACGAAGAGGATGAACTGGACGATCTCGATGCCGGCGACACGTGACGGCGAGATTGAGAACTAACTACCGTAAGGGCGGTTTTCCGGCCAAATAACCGATTAAAGTTCGCTGACCAGATCCGAATACACCACACCTCGTTCGTCGAACTGCACGATCCGAGCGGAGTTGACCGGCGCTTGAGTATCCTTGTCGGCGAAGTATGCGAACCCGTAGGGATCATAGTAGACGCTGCGGCCGGACATGCCACCAAGATCGCGGTCGTCGTCGGGGTGGACGAAGTCCAACAAATGGCCGATGGCGTAAGCATGAATGTTACGGCGCTGATTACGCAGCATGCGTTCTCGGCCCGACTCCCGCACGCAGAATTCCACGTCCGATAGTCGCACCTGTCGGGCCGAGGCCTTGAGCCGCCCGTTTTGCAATATGCTATAGCAGTCGTGTTTCCAGTTGTGGATCACACGTACTGGTTTATCGTGGTCAATCACTGGTAGTCGTCGCGGTGCGTGGAGGCGCGCATTATATGGTGCGGCGCACAAATTACAAGTGAATGTAGCCGAGTTTGTGGATTTCTCCAGGAAACGCAGAGACGCCGCGGAAATTCGGGCACCGTTAGATCGGGCTGCGCCGGTTCAAGCGTTACCGGGCTGTTACGTAGAATGTGGAAAAGACGCGAGGCCGCGTTGTGCGACCTCGATTTGGCTTGATGTCGGTATTTCTAGCCGGCCGCGGTCTGCTCCTTGGCCTGTGCATTGATCTGTTCCTTCGGTTTGCGGCCGCGGGCGCGGGGCGCTTTGCCGCTTTGCATACGCTCTTCGAGCTGACCCATGCATTCGCTGATGTAAGCCATTACGTCGCTCTTTTTACCGCGACGGTACCCAGTTATCGGTGAACCTGGTTTCTCGATCACATAGCGATACCAATCGCTGCCGGGTGCGCCGTCGGGGCCATTCGATCTCTCGACGGACACCACGGTGTAGTGGAATGCGTCTTTGCGTGGTTGCGGTTCGTCCGCACTCTCGTTGATGCTGGGAGCTACCGGTTGACTCATATCGTACTGTCTCCTGGAGTGTATGAGGCCGCCACAACCCGAGCTGCGCGTGTAACTGCGAATTGACGATTACCATGGGAGACGTTCGGGAGGTCCGTGGATCACTCACGACCCTGGAAATCCGAGCCGGGGTTGACGCGAGAGGGACGAGAACGTGCTCTTGGCGAGGCGACTTAATGTACGGCGGAGTGTACCACAAATCTCCGCCGAGTCCGCAACAGTTGCACCGATTTGGTGCAACTACCGGGTTTAGGGTCGAGATTAGGCGAAGTATTTGCTAAAAACGTTTTGAGTCACCTGGCGCCATCAGCAGAATACTCACCGGAAACTCGCCGAGTGCGGCCGCGAATTGCTCAGGAGTGCCTTTTAATGGCGGAAATGTACCGTAATGGATAGGCAAGACGGCCTGCGGTTTCAGAAAATGCCTCACGGCGTAGGCCGCGTGGGCCGGGTCCATCGTGATGTGACCGCCGATCGGCAACAGTGCAAGATCTGGCCGGTAGTACTCGCCGATAAAGGCCATATCGCCAAAAACCCCGGTATCCCCCGCATGGTACACGATAAACCCGCTTTCAAGTTGAATGATGTATCCGACAGGTTCGCCTCCCGGATATACACGTTTGACGCCACTCTCCGCGTCTTCATGGACGACCTCGGAGCTGTGTTCGGCGTGCACCATAGTCACGGTAATCCCAGCACCGAACGGTTGAATCGAACCGCTCTTATTAAAGCGAATTAGTTGCTCGTAGGGCACTATACCCAAGGTGCCGAAGGTGTGGCCCATATCCGCATTCATCGCGACTTTAGCGCCCGTCATTCTGGCCAATTCCGCCGTGTCGCCAACGTGATCGCCGTGACCGTGAGTTAACAAAATCAGGTCGACCTTGCCGAGTTTACCCAGATCCTTGAGCGCGTCAGGGGTCTTCGGATTCTTGGTAATAAAGGGGTCGATCACAACGATCTTGCCGTCATCTGTCGTGATTTTGACCGCCGATTGACCGAACCACTGTAACTCAAACGCGTGAACGTTACCGATCGCGACAAAAATCATCGCCGCGAAGGCGCAACTCAATAATGGCTTTATGACGTTCATAGCTATCCTCACTTTACCCGGATACTTCATGAAGGGTCCGGAGTTCATGGGAAATCGGGCTAAGTAGTCGGTGCGATCGTCCGCCGATGCATAGCCGTAGCTATGGATCAAGGCGGATCGTGACGAATACGACGACCGATTTTTCCTGAATCCGAACAGGACAAACTTTTCGGTGGCCCCGTACCCGAAAACACGGGGTAACCAGCGCAAGTATTGATAAGATGATTGGCTCATGGTCCGCCTTCGTGAAGTATCCGGGTTTGCAATCCTAACTTTTTACTTCGTCTTGCATATCTTCCAATCCCGACCAACGCTCAATCGATTGTTCGAGTTCCTGTTGTTTACCAACCAACTCGTCCAGCACCGGTTGTACTTCGGCAAACGGTCGGTCGTAAAACCCAGGATCGTCGATGCGAGCCTGTAGTGTCTCCACTTCACGTTCCAGCGTTTCGATCTTCGCTGGGAGAGTGTCCAGCTCCCGCTGCAAATGGTAGCTCAGTTTGCGCGGTTTATTCGCCCCCGGCTTTACGACGGGAGCCACGGCCACCTCGTTCCGCAGAATTGGTTTATTGGGGTTATCGAGTTCGGCCAAACGTTTACCGTGCCGCAACCAATCACTAAAATTCCCGACGTATTCTCGGATTTCAGCACCTTCTTCGAATACCACGACGCTGGTCACCACATTGTCCAGAAATTCGCGGTCGTGGCTGACTACGATGAGCGTGCCGCGATATTCCACGAGGCGTGCCTCAAGCACCTCCAGGGTTTCGATATCCAAGTCGTTGGTCGGTTCGTCCAACACCAAAAGGTTAGAAGGCCGGGTAAACAACTTCGCGAGCAGCACGCGGTTGCACTCTCCACCGGACAAGGCTTTAACAGGGGTCATCGCGCGTTTCGGACTAAATAAAAAACCCGTGAGGTAACTTACGATGTGCTGATCCTTCCCGTTTATATTGATATGTTCCCGGCCATCACCAACATTTTCTGCAATGGTCTTCTCTGGGTTAAGATCTTGGCGCTGCTGATCGAAATATCCAATATCCAGATGTGTGCCCAGTTTGACGGCGCCCTGTTGTGGACTTAAGTCACCGATTAACAGTCGCAGCAACGTGCTCTTCCCGACCCCGTTATTGCCCACGATTCCGAGCCGGTCACCGCGCATGATCTTTATCGAAAAGTCATCGATCACCGGCGCACCGCCATAACGGTAACTCAGGCGGCGGGCGTCAATGACTTTGCGGCCCGACGGCGTGGCAACTTGCAGTCGCACCCGGGCCTTGCCGAGCGGCTGCAAACGCTTGGCGCGCTCCAGGCGCATCGCCTGTAGAGCGCGCACTCGGCCCTCATTGCGGGTCCGCCGCGCCTTGATGCCTTCCCGAATCCACGCTTCCTCCTGCGCCAAACGTTTATCGAACAATGCGTTGTGGCGCGCTTCATCTTGCAGTGTTTTCTGCTTTTGGACCAGAAAATTCGCATAGTCACCGGGCCAACTGGTCACCCGGCCTCGATCCAATTCAACAATGCGGGTGGCGAGACGCTGCGTCAGCACACGGTCGTGGGTTACAAACAATACACTGCCGGAAAACGCATGCACTTTGCCTTCGAGCCATTCGATCGTGCTGAGGTCGAGGTGATTGGTGGGCTCATCGAGCAACAACAACTCCGGATTACAAACCAGCGCTTGTGCCAACGCAACGCGCCGGCGCCAGCCATTTGACAATTCGCGTAGCGGACGATCTGCCGGCAAATTCAGCTCCGTCAATATCGTTTCGATGCGGCGCTCGAGATCCCAGCCCCCATGCACCTCGATGTTATGCTGCAGCGCCTCCAGTTCTTTTAAGCCCTTCGCGTCCAACGGCAAAGCCGATCGCTTTTGATAATCGGCACACATACGCCGCAAGTCGGCGAGTCCCGACTCAACGACGTCGAATACTTTGCGATCCAAGCCTCCCGGCATGGTCTGCGCCAACTGGCTAACGACCATCCCGCTTTGAAATTCGATATTACCGTGGTCCGGTTCGAGTTCTCCGGTAATGAGCTTTAGTAACGACGATTTGCCGGCACCATTGCGGCCAATTAAACACACACGCTCGCCAAGCTCGATCCCAAACTCGATATGTACGAGTAAGGGCACATCGCCGAACTCAAGGGATACGTTGTCAAAGCGTACTAAAGTCATAGTTCAGGGAATAGTCTATCAAGTCGATGGCGTACTAAAATGCGAGCCGCGCCTATGACGTTGTGGGGCGCAGAGATGACGCGCTATTGTCGCGCTAATTATCGAATAATCAACCCGCAGGCGAAGATGGACCCGAAAAACCCCAGACCGTTTGACGCGCTGACCCCAGATTTCATTTTACAGGCCGTGGAGGGTCACGGGCTGATCTGCGATGGACGCATTTTTCCGCTAAACAGCTACGAGAATCGCGTCTACCAGGTCGGAATCGAGGATAGTGAACCACTCATCGCAAAATTCTACCGACCCGAGCGTTGGACTGAGGAACAAGTGCGCGAAGAACACGAATTTTGCTTCGAGCTGGTAGACCAGGAATTACCGGTGGTAGCGCCAATCACGGGTGCCGACGACGACAGCGTATTAAGACGGGGCGCTTATCTGTATGCCTTGTTCCCGCGGCGCGGCGGCCGCGCGCCCGAGCTGGATAACCTGGACAATCTGCTGGTACTCGGACGACTGCTCGGGCGTATTCACCGTATCGGTGCGAGCAAACCTTTCGAACACCGTCCACTATTGGACAGCGCGAGCTATGGGTATGCGAGCGTAAAATTCATCGTAGACGGCGTCATTCCTGTCGAACTCGAATCGGCCTACCAAGAAGTCGCCTCCGAGCTGCTTAGCCGAATCGATGCCGCACTGCGCGAAGCCAGTCCGATTCGTAATATCCGGGTACATGGCGACTGTCATATCGGCAACATGCTATGGCGTGACGATGCGCCGCATTTTGTGGACTTTGACGATACCCGCATGGCGCCCGCTGTGCAGGATCTTTGGATGCTGTTATCCGGTGACCGCCGCGAGCAGACGATTCAGTTGGACCAAGTGTTAACAGGGTACTGCGAATTCGCGGATTTTAACTATCGCGAGCTGAGGCTGGTGGAAGCGCTGCGCAGTCTGCGCATGTTGTACTACAGCGCCTGGCTCGCCCGGCGCTGGGACGATCCCGCGTTTCCGCTGAGCTTCCCTTGGTTTAATACGCACAACTACTGGGAAGGCCATGTGGCAGATTTGCGGGCTCAGGTTCAGGAGGTCGACGAGCAACCGTTGTTGCTATGAGTTGGCACGTCTATATCGTTCGCTGCGCCGACGACAGTCTCTACACCGGCATCGCCCTTGATGTCGCACGACGCGTTGCCGAACACAATGGCGATCAGCGAGCGCTGGGGGCACGCTATACGCGCGGGCGACGGCCGGTGCGCCTAGTCTACCAAGAAGCGGTCGCATCGCGTTCACTAGCAGCCCGGCGCGAAGCGCAAATAAAACGTTTATCGAGAACCGCCAAGGAAAGACTCGCCGATCAAGCGGCTTCAATCGACCGCTGATCGGTTGTCCCCACACTACCGCGAGCGGCTTCAGTTCCAATATACCGCAGTACACTATAATGATTTATGTCAATCCGAAACGGCAGGCGCAGACTACAATACCTGCCAGCAATGAAGGTTTAACGAGAGGAGAGATCCCATGCGTATCTGTACGACCGTCGGAATGTGCGCTTTGGTCATTACAATCGGTGGCTGCGCCGTCAATCCGAATACCGGTCAGGTCGGCGCCGATCCGAATGTGGTTAACAAAGAGTCGATGCTGTCAGTCGGTGGCGGCCTATTGGGGGCGGCTGTGTGTAATTATCTTTTTAAGGGGCACGGCAGCCGCGACGGCTGGACCGCCGCCTGCGGCGTCGGTGGTTATTTCTTGAGTAAATCGTTCGTGCAGCGCTCAAACCAGGTACTCGAGCACAATCGGGTTGGGCAAACGGCGGAATGGACCGACCCGGACGGCCAAGCGGTCAGCATGACCCCGACCCGCACCTATTCGGGCAGTACCGGCCCGTGCCGGGATTACCGCACCACCGTTGAAATTAATGGCGAAACGGAGATCGCGACCGGTACCGCGTGCCGCCAAAGTGACGGCACGTGGCGCATCCAGAGTTAAACGCTGTCTTATTGTACGCCCGCCCGGCTATCCGGCCGGGGCGGGCGTACTGAAATTGTGGATATTTCCAGGAATATTCGGTTACACTATCCTCCGCACTTCATTCCAGGTCATTTCAGAAGTTCCCTCCCGGCTTTCTCCTGTTAATTACTTGTCGTGAAATGCGATTAATTGCTTAATTTTCGATTTTAATTACAGAGAGTATTTAAATGGCTACTGGAACAGTAAAATGGTTTAACGAGTCAAAAGGATTTGGATTTATCACTCCGAGCGACGGTGACAAAGATGTATTCGTGCATTTTTCGGCAATCGTCGGCGACGGCTACCGAACGCTGGTGGAGGGACAAAAAGTGAACTTCGAGACCGAGCAAGGCCCGAAGGGGCCCCAAGCCCGGCAAGTCACGGCCGAAGGTTAATTTTCGTCTGGATCGTTCGCTAGGACCCCGCAGCCCGCTGCGGGGTTTGTTTTTCTGGCGCCAGCGGCGCGCCGCCCCTACATAAAAGGACACCGTCATTGAAAAAAATGTTTGTTGGACATCTTCCCGAAGACGCGAAGGAGGAAACCGTTCGCGAGTGGTTCTCCGAGTTCGGTACGGTGCGATCGGTACGCATCGCTTCAGACGTATTTAGTGGAAAATGTCGTGGCTTTGGGTTCGTAGAAATGGAAGGACACGAAGCGCGTGCCGCGATTGCAGGCCTGAACGGCAAGACCTTAGGGGGCAAATCGTTGAAAGTTCAATTCGAGGATGCGCGCAGCGCTGGGAAAAAACGCCGCCGCTAGTTGTGGCTCGAGACGTGCTCGTAATTTGGTCTGGGCACTGAGTATCGATATTTTCCCCGCGGTATAAACCGCTTTAACCTCCGTAAGCGTTGTGAGTATACCGATTTTGGCCTATCTGCCGTGACGCTGGGCCTTGATCCCGGCTGCCGTAATTGCGTGCCCTCATGCAATATGCGGACTGGCCATATCGAAAGCGACCGATGAATAGTACCGGCGGTCTAGGGCTGATTATACGGGCGCTCGCATTTGCGGCCGACAAACATCGCGACCAACGCCGCAAAAACAAGGATGCGTCGCCGTATATCAATCATCCAGTAGCGTTGGCGGATGTGTTGGTCAACGCAGCCGGCATCACCGATAGCGACGTCATTTGCAGTGCCCTACTGCACGATACCATCGAAGATACGGACACTACTGCGGCAGAGCTTGAAGCAGCGTTTGGCACGGTGATTCAGGGTATCGTTTTGGAGGTGACCGACGACACATCGCTTCCGAAATTGCAGCGCAAACAACGACAGATTGACCGCGCCAGACACGTCAGCAGTAACGCTAAGCTTGTAAAACTCGCGGACAAAATTTGCAATCTTCGTGATATGGCAACGGCACCCCCCGCCGACTGGCCCCTCGACCGCCGACAAGAATATTTCGATTGGGCCAAGACAGTAGTCGACCGGCTACGTGGCGTACATCCACTACTTGAAACGCTGTTCGATGAAGCCTACCGGGCACGACCGGAGTAACACCGATCGCCCTGACCTTTGCTCACTGGTGAATGCGAATCGCAAACCAAAAAATACTGCTGATCGAGGATGAGCCCTCGATTGCCGACACGGTAATCTATGCGTTGCGCACTGAAAACTTTCGCCCACTTTGGCGGGCCACGGGCCGGGACGGCATAGCGGCGGTTCGCTGTGAACACCCGGCGTTGGTGATATTAGACATCGGCCTACCGGATCAAAGCGGCATCGATGTCTATCGCGAGATTCAAGCCTTAGGCCCGTTTCCAGTAATTTTTCTCACTGCCCGGGCGGCCGAGGTCGATCGTATTGTCGGCTTGGAGATCGGTGCCGACGACTACGTCACCAAACCGTTCAGCCCGCGCGAACTCACGGCGCGGGTCAAAGCCGTGTTACGCCGCCTCGGCGTACAATCCACCCCGATAGCCGGCGACTCGCCATTCCTGGTTGATTCGCAACGATTGCTAATTACTTACGATGGCAAAGCGCTTACCTTATCGCGCTATGAGTACCGCTTGCTAAAGGTCTTGATCGAACGCCCCGGACGGGTATTCTCGCGGGCGCAGTTACTGGATCTGGCCTGGGACGCGCCCGAACATCGACTCGATCGCACCGTGGATACGCATATTAAAACCCTGCGCGCGAAGCTAACGGCGATTCGACCGGGCGCGAGCGTAATAAAAACACACCGCGGGTTTGGATATTCGCTGCAAGTTACGAAATGAAAATTCGCAACCGAGTGCTGCTGGTTCTCATCGTGGCACTGGGCGTCGCACTGTACCTGTTACTGCGCTGGGTTAGCGATGACCTCCACTCGCGTTACAACGAATCCCTCGAAGAACCCCTCGTCGATACTGCGAACATCCTGGCCACCATGATCGGGAATGACGCACTCGATAGCGGCAATCGCATTACATTACGAGAAAAGTTCGACGCTGTCGCTCGCCGGCGTTTCACGGCGCAAATATATGACCTGCAACGCGACCGAGTCGATATGCGCGTGTACGTTACCGACCACAACGGTATAGTCGTTTTCGACTCGGACCCCAACGGCGCGGAAGGGCAGGATTACAGTGCTTGGAATGACGTGATGTTGACGTTACGAGGGGAGTACGGCGCACGATCCAGCCCCGTGGGCTCCAGCGGCAACAAATCAGAGACAATCGCCTACGTCGCGGCGCCGGTACTAGAAAACGGCAAGATAATGGGCGTGGTATCGGTGGGTAAGCCCAAACAGTATGTAAAACAGTTCCTCGCCGCTGCTCGCCTAAATCTGCTGATTGCGGGAGGAATTGCGGGATTGATCGCGCTCGCACTCGCACTCGCGCTGTACCGTTGGGTCAGCCTACCGCTCGATCGACTAGCCGCATATGCGCTGGCAGTCCGCGATGGCCGCCGGTCGGAACCACCGACCCTGGGTAATAATGAAATCGGTGAAGTCGGCGCGGCAATGGAGGCGATGCGCATTGCATTGGACGGGAAGGACTACATCGAGCGCTACACGCAAGCATTGACCCACGAACTGAAAAGCCCATTGACCGCGATTCGCGGCGCTGTCGAGCTGCTCGACGAGCCTATGCCCGACCCCGAACGGCAGCGCTTTAAGGCAGTGATTAAGCAGGAGACACATCGTCTGCACGAGTTGATCGAGCGCATTCTGGATCTCGCCGCTCTAGAAAACCGCACCGGTCTTGAAAATGTCGAGCAGATAGCCGTCGACGAATTGATCAAGGACGCAATTGCGGGATTGGAGCCCAGTATCACCGCCAAAGGAATCATTGTAAATTCCCGCGGCGACAGCGCCGCGTACATCGTCGGCGAACGCTTTCTGTTGCGACAAGCTATTGTTAACTTGCTGCAGAATGCTCTGCAACAGGCGCCGGACAATTCTGAAGTCACGATCGACTGCACTGCCGAGTCTGGCCAGATTAACATTCGCATCCGCGACCACGGCCCGGGCATTCCCGAATTCGCCGTCGATAAGGTTTTTAATCGGTTTTTTTCGTACTCGGCAGCCGATGTCACGCATAAAGGGTCCGGGTTGGGCTTGAATCTGGTCAGGGAAGTGGCGGCGTTGCATGGCGGTACCGCGACCTTATCCAATATGGAAGATGGTGGCGGTGCACTCGCCACCATATCGATTCCCGCCCAAACAAGCGGGAATTTCGCAAGACCTTCACAGGCCCCACAAAGTTCCCTCACATAAGTCCGCTAGTCTTTCTTCCATACGCCGATATTTGGGAGAACGCAATGCGTGGCAATATGGTTTTTATTCTCATGGCTGTCGTGCCTGTCGCCTTTGGCGATGCGTCAGTCACCGTGCCGTGGAGCGAATTCAGTGGGCTGTATAAAGACCATATAGAGCAACGGATAAACGAACAGCGAGAAACGCCGGAGGAATCGCTACATACGCTCGACCAAGCCTCGTATCGGCTCAGCGTTACCGACGACGGCGCGAGCGGATCGGTATTGATAAAAGGCCGGGTGTTGCGTGGTGATCCGGTAGTAATTCCATTGTTCGCCAACGACGTAGCAGTTACCGAGATCAGGCAATCGAGCGGCGTTCATGTGTTAGCGTCAGGCGCGGGCTACGCGCTGCTGCCCAGTACAAACCAAGCGTTTCGGTTGGAAGTCGGTATTGCGATTCCGCTGCAATTTGCTGACGGCGAACACTTTTTTCGGCTTCAAGTACCGTACGCGGTAAAGAATTCGCTCGAGTTGCAAGCGCCACCACACCTGCGCACCAAACCCAATCCCAAGCTTCGACTCGCGCACGGCCGCTACTATTTTCAGCCGACGTCGGTGCTACAGATCGAGTTTGATGATCTCGTACAGACCGCTACCGACGCTGAGTTACTTATCGATGTGTTTACCGAATTCGAGGTAATTGGTGACAGACTAACTGCAACGAGTTACTTTGCGCCGCGGCGCGCAATCTCGGGGCCTGTCGAAATCAGCCTTGACCCGCAGGCCCACATCGCTGCCTCATCGGTACCCTCAGATTGGCTGGTCGCCACTGACGGCAATTCGATTACCGTAACGTTGCCCGCCGATTGGCAACAAACGCTCGTGTTCCAATACGATATGCCAGCGTCCACCGAGCCACTATCGATACACTTGCCAGCGATTGCAGCCAACGTCGGTCGCGAGAATGAATTCACGATTCGTCGCGGGATCGATACGCAGCTGCGGATAGATGCGAGTATGGTGGACGCCGGCATTAACTCGAACCGGCTGCCGCCACGCATCGCAGCACAGGCCAACATCGGTGATACCTACTATCGATTACACACCGGGCAACCCTTTCTATCGCTCAGCATTGAACCGCTGGCGACCGTACCGTCACCGGAGCGCGTACTGGATGCGGTTTACTTCGCTACGCGCTTTACCGAAAACGGCGATCAACTCTCGACACTACGTGTGACAATTCCGGCCAGCGCCGGTGACCGGCTGAGTATCGATGCGATACCCAACGCGGAAGTATGGTCCGTCACGGTGAACGATTCGGAACGCAGGCTATACACCGACGGTGCAGGCCGCTGGACAATTCCGTTGGACCCTGCGACGCCGTCCACGGTAGCCATCGCGTTTCTGCAACAGACCACCCGGCTCAGCCTGGAGGGGCGCTTGCATCTGACGCTGCCGGCGACTGGCCTCTCCGCTCGCGCAGTACATGTCGCAATCAACCTGACCGACCGCGTCGATCTCGTCGCTTTCGATAGCGATCTCAACCCGTCGTCATCAGAATCGTGGCCGCAAAGTAAGAACCTCCATTCCAAAACCTACTTCTTCAGCAGACCATTTTATCGCGGCCAGGCGATCGATGCATCGATTTACTATAAAGAACCGGTCAACACAAAGGGCACCCAATCATGACCGGGCCACGAATGTTTGCGGTGTTCTTAGTATTTGTAGTGGGGGTGATCGGCTGGGGTATTCTCGGTTCCGCGAGCCATCTCCGCTCGACGGATCGTTCTTCTAATTTGAGCCGGGCAGTTCAACAATTGTGGGGGCAACCGATCGTACAGTCCGCGCCGTCTTTCACCGTAAACGTCCCCGGCACGGATCGTGAACGGCCATTGCTGCCGAGCGCCAATGAAATCGACGTTACGATCGAACTTGATCACCGGCGCAAAGGGTTAATTTGGTATTCGCTGTTTGAAGTGGATTTTCGGGGCTCGTACACGATATCCAACAATGCCGGGATTGCACAGCGGGCACGGATTCAGTTCGCGTTTCCCTCGAAAGACGCGACCTATCGCGCGCTGCAATTCCTGATCGATGGTGTATCCCAGGATATCGAAATTGACACCACTACGGGATTGCGCCACTTGTTACCGCTCGCGCCGGATCAAAGTCGAACCATCGAGGTGCGCTACCGGACTCGTGGACTCGATTCCTGGCGTTACGAACTCGCGGCCCACGGCAATCGCGTAAAAAATCTCGATTTCAAGCTACATACGAATTTCCAGCGTATCGACTATCTGGAAGCGAGTTTATCGCCGATGGCGCAACAACAAACCGGCACCGGGATGCAGATATCCTGGCGCGCCAATGACCTCGTCACGCGGCAGGGAATCGGCGTGCTTATGCCGGAGGAGATGAATCCGGGGCCGTTGTCGGCGCGGATGAGTTTCTTCGCGCCGGTGTGTTTATTGTTTTTTTTCGTGCTTATCACCGCGATCTGTATTCTGCGCAAGATCGATATCCACCCGATGCATTATTTATTTGTGAACGCGGGTTTTTTCGCGTTTCACTTAATCTTCGCTTATTTTGTCGACGTCGTCGATGTGCACATAACGTTTGCCATCGCCTCAGCGGTATCGGTAATACTCGTGATCAGCTATCTCGCCGCCGCTTTGGGTAGGCGTTTTCCCTGGCATATTGCGGCCATTGGTCAATTATTTTATCTCGTGCTGTTTTCGTACTCGTTTTTTCTCGAAGGCATGACCGGACTAACAATTACCGTTGCATCGGTCATCACGTTAGCGGTGTTGATGTGGATGACCGCACGGTTGGATTGGAGTGAAGTATTTGGTTCTAAATCCGCCGGCTGATTGAGGTCGCAATCCCCAACTTTATCATCAGCCAAGTCTCGAGAGTGTTGATCAACACAATGTAACGACGAGAATTTTTTGATGATTCGCCAGCGCCGGATAGTACTGGGCGAAAAGCTTGTTTTTCTCATTCGCCGCCGTATCGACATCAGATTCCTGCATGTCCGGGTAGGGCGGCAGACACAGTACCCCGTATTGCCCGGATACGCTAAGCGTTCTAACCGGTTGCCAGATCGTCAAATTCGTTTTGTTTCTGCTAATACTATTGAGAATAATTGATGCTATTGTTGCACGTGAGCATTGATTCCTAAATATTACAGGTGGTGATGAGTATGCCCGCAAACCCCAGCTTGTCCGTCGTGGTGCCGGTTCTGAACGAGACGGAGATAATTCTCGAATCATTGAGCCGGTTGGATACGGTATTGGCATCGTTGACCGGAGGCTTCGATATTATCGTTGTTGACGATGGATCGACGGATGACACGGTGGAGAAAGTCGAGCAGTGGATCGATGCCCATCCACAGGTACGACTGTTGTCGCTGTCGCGTAATTTTGGACATCAAAGTGCAATAACGGCCGGGATGACGGTGGCGAAGGGTGACTTCGTAGCGATCATCGACGCCGATTTGCAAGACCCTCCAGAACTGCTACCCGATATGGTGACCCAAGCCCAGCGTGGTTACGACGTCGTGTATGGTGTGCGGCGCTCCCGAGACTCGAAGTGGTATAAACGGACTGCCTATTGGTGTTATTACCGTCTATTACGCGTCGTGAGCGAACAAGTCATTCCCGTCGACGCCGGGGATTTTTCCGTGATGTCCTCACGAGTCGTCGCTGAACTCAACAAGCTGGCGGAGCGAGGGCGCTTTGTGCGCAGTCTCCGCACCTGGGTTGGGTTCAAGCAAATTGGATTTCCCTACGACCGGCCGGCTCGCGCCGGCGGCGCGCCGAGTTACGGAATTAAACGATTATTTCAGCTTGCTGCAACCGGCGTGCTCGCATCGTCCCGACTACCGTTGAAACTCGCGGTCTATCTCGGATTGGGTGTCTCCGCGCTCGGCTTTCTCTGGGCGTTGAAAATATTGCTGGCGCGACTCGTATTTAACACCGCGCCACAGGGGTTTAGCGCCACCATGCTCGCGATATTGATTCTAGGTGGCGCGCAGTTGGTAGCGATTGGGGTCGTAGGGTATTACCTCGGTCGCGTATTGGACCAGGTAGAGGGGCGGCCCAACTTCATTATTTCCCGCACGGTAAACCTGCCGGACACCAAGAAATAGCCGGTATTTGAGAAACCCGGACACGTCAATGTGATCGTCACCACCGGCATGCATCGATCCGGCACATCCCTGGTTTGCCAGTTGATGTCGGCGTTGGGTGTGGATTTTGGCGAGTCCGGTCAGTTGTATGCACAAGACCACTGGAATGAACAAGGCTACTACGAGGCGTTACCGGTTATCGATATTAACAGTCAAATCATCACCGGTTGGCCGCGTACTCGCAGCCATGCGAGCGCTTG
>Ga0224512_10003119_pt1 | contig 14744 bp, 9 predicted proteins | sample SF_May12_sed_USG_4_FD_169103 | JGI IMG/M metagenome (GOLD analysis project Ga0224512, IMG submission 169103) | Sediment microbial communities from San Francisco Bay, California, United States - SF_May12_sed_USGS_13 | ecosystem: Environmental > Aquatic > Marine > Sediment | place: USA: California...
GCAGCAGCAAGACCTCGGGCAGCGGGAACACCGGAATCGTCCGCGGCAGCTGTTCGTATGTCGGTTCGAAGGTGCTCATGAAAACAGGATCGAGGATAGTTTGCGCCGCGATTCGACGGTCACGGGATCGGTCGGCCCCAGCGCATCGAAGATCTTGACCAGCTGCTTGCGGGCCGCCTCGTCGTTCCATTGCCGGTCCCGCCGGATGATCTCGAGCAACGCCTCGACGGCGCCCGACACGTCGCCGGCGCCGTATAACGCCAGCGCCAGGCCGTAGCGGGCCTCGTGGTCCGCCGGGTCGGCGCCGACCCTGGCCCGCAGGTCGTCGGTATCGCCCGCGACGCCCGCGGTCTCCGCCGCCAGCTCGATGGCCGACCGCACGGCGGCGACGTCCGCGTCGCTCTCCTTGCCGGCGGGAACCGCCGCCAGCGCCGCCTTCGCCTCTTCCAGGCGGCCATTCTGCAGATGGTATTTCGCGAGGCCCGCCATGGCGCGAACTTCATCCGGAACATGCTGTAGGACCTGCTGGTAGATCGCGGCGGCGGTCGCCGAATCGCCGCCGTCCAGCGCGGTCGCCGCCTGCTCCAGCGCCTGTTCGACCGGCGAGGGGCCGGCCTCGCCGCCGGACGCCTTGACCAGCTTGTCGACGAACGCCTTGACCTGCGATTCCGGCAAGGCGCCCATGAACCCGTCGACCGGGCGTCCACCCGCGAACCCGAACACCGCCGGGATCGACTGGATGCTGAGCTGCTGCGCGACGGCGGGATTCTGGTCCGTGTCGACCTTGACCAGCCGCACCTTGCCGGCGGCTGCCTTGACCACCTTTTCCAGGACCGGGGTCAGCTGCTTGCACGGCCCGCACCAGGGCGCCCAGAAATCTACGACGATGGGGATACTCTTGCTGGCCTCGATCACGTCCTCGACGAAATCTGCGTCGGTGGTTTCCGAGACGAGCGATTCGGCGTCGACCGGCTGGCTGATCAGTTGGTCCATGTTTCTGTTCCAGCGTCCTTTTTCGTTGCCCTTCGGGGCTGTCGAGCCATCGTGGCGCGGCTCCGAACGGGGTGGTGGCGCGTCAGCGACATAAATGGCCGCTCATTCCGCCGGTGGCAAGGCCCGGCAGGGCTTAATCTTCGTCTTTCGAATCAAAATCGACGATAAGCGGCGGATGCCCCTCGGCTTCCAGGAATCTTGCCAGATCGCCGGCGCCGATCGCCGAGGTCCTGTCGTTGCGCAGCGGATGGGCGTTCACCACCCCTCCGGCCTGCAGTGCGCTGTCCAGCACCATCGTCACATTGCCGGCGCGATCGTTGATCACGGCGAACGGCGTCACCGCCCCGGGAGTAACGCCGAGATGCGCCATCAAGAGCGCCGGATCGCCGAAGGAAAGGGTCCCCTGTGCGCCGATCCGCCGGCGCAGCGCCTTGAGGTCGATATCCCGCGATTCGAGGACGGTGACCAGCCACATGCGGCGTTTCTTGTCGCGCAGGAAGAGGTTCTTGATATGCGCGCCCGGCAGGTCGCCGCGCAGCGCGCGCGACTGCTCGACGGTGAACAGGGGCGGGTGCGCGTGCGTCTCGCAGGCGATGCCCAGCTCGTCCAGGCGGGCGAACAGGCCCGCATCGTCGAATGCCGCCGTGCTGTCCATGGTGTCCGACTTTTAGCCCCGCGGCGGCCGGCCCGCAAGCCCGTTGGCCCGCCTTTCATCGGCGCGAGACATCGCTTGCAATGCGTGCGACTTTTCGTATTATGCCCGCCGCATTGGACAGCCGCCTTCGGCGTCCCTATATTTCGCGTCGGAACGCGGGCGTAGCTCAGGGGTAGAGCGCAACCTTGCCAAGGTTGAAGTCGTGGGTTCGAATCCCATCGCCCGCTCCAGTTTTTCCGCCGCGCGTCTGGCCGCCGCCCGAGGGGCGGCTTTTTCGTGTCAGGCCCCGGGCCGGCTGACCCGCGCGGTGCCGGTTGCCTGAACCCCGGACTTTCGGCCCCGCTGAAAGCCGCAGAAATCGCCTTTGCATGGGGTTGTTTCGCCCGGTGCGGCACGGTCATGACTGACGGCACCCGTCGCGCCCGCTCAAATCGGCGTCATCTCGGCGCCGAAAACCGCGCACGGCCCTTGCCCCGGCGCGGCATGTGCGTATTAATTGAACCGTCGGTCGCAGGACCGGATCGGTCGAATTCTGGAGTTTTCATGCCAAAACGAGGACAGGGCTCTGTGGCAGGTCGACGATGTCGCGCCCGGGCCGGGCGCAAGGGGACGGCATGACGGAACGGACCGCGACGCTGAAGCAGGAGACGATCGACGCGATCGCCGCCAAGGTGCAGGGCCGGTTCTCCGGCGAGCGGGCGGCCGCCGCCGAACAGTTCATCCGCCACTACTACAAAGACATCGCGCCCGAGGATATCGTCGGCGCCGACCCGGAAGACCTGTACGGTGCGGCGCTGTCGCTGTGGCAGCTGGGCGCGCAGCGGGAACCCGGAGAGGTCAAGATCCGCGTCTTCAATCCGCGGGTCGAGAAGCACGGCTGGCATTCGCCGCACACGGTGATCGAGATCGTCCACGACGACATGCCGTTCCTCGTCGATTCGCTGACCATGGCGCTCAACAGCCGCGACCTGACGGTGCATCTGGTCGTCCACCCGCAATTCGCGGCGCAGCGTGCCGCCGGCGGCAAGATCGTCGCGCTGGCGCCGCGCGGCGAGATCGGCAACGGCGTGATACCCGAATCCTATATGCACATCGAAATCGACGAGCACGGCGCCGCCGGCGTGCTGCGCGAAATCGAGAGCCAGCTCAAGGACGTGCTGGCCGACGTGCGGGCCGCGGTCGCCGGCTGGCGGCCGATGGTCGAACGTGTCGAGGGCCTGATCGCCGAACTCGAGGCGACCCCGCCGCCCAACGCCGATGCCGAGCAGGTCGCCGAGACCGTCGCCTTCCTGCGCTGGCTGCTCGACGACCACTTCACCTTCCTCGGATTCCGCGAAATGGACATCGAGGGCAAGGCAAGGAACGCGCGGATCAAGGTGCGCGACGAGTCCTGCCTCGGCCTGCTGAACGATCCGGAAATCGCGGTATTCCAGGGGCTTCGGGAGCTCGGCCGGCTGCCCGTGGAGGTCCAGGCCTATCTGCGCCAGCGCGACCTACTGGTGATGACGAAGACCAACCGGCGGGCCACCGTGCACCGGCCGGTCCAGATGGATGCGCTGGCGGTCAAGCGCTTCGACGAGAAAGGCCGGGTGAACGGCGTTCGTTTGTTCGTCGGCCTGTTTACGTCGGCCGCCTACAACCAGACGCCGCGCAATATCCCGCTGCTGCGCCAGAAGGTGTTCGACCTGGTCCGCCGCGCCGGCTATGAACAAACCAGCCACGCCGGCAAGTACCTGGTCCACATTCTCGACAATTATCCGCGGGACGAGCTGTTCCAGATCGGAATGGACGACCTCTACGAGATCACCCGCGGCATCGTGCAGCTGCAGGAACGTCAGCGAATCGCGCTGTTCATACGCCGCGACCCATTCGAGCGCTTCATCTCGGCCTTCGTCTATGTGCCGCGCGACCGCTACAACACGCGCCTGCGGATGACCATCGAGCGGATTCTGAGCTCGGCCTTCGACGGCAAGGTGGTCAACTGGTACACCCATATGAGCGATGACGTGCTGAGCCGGCTGCACTTCATCATCGAAACCACGCCCGGCGAGATCCCCGAATACGATCGCGAGGAAATCGAGACGCGGCTCGTCGAAGCCGGGCGATCCTGGGGCGACCGGTTCAAGCAGGCGCTGATCGAGACCATGGGCGAGGAGGCGGGACTCCAGAGTTTCGGCCGCTACGACGGCGCGTTTCCGGTCAACTATTGCGAGGAATTCTCCGCCCATGCGGCGGTCTACGATATCGGCTGCATCGACCGGTCCCTGGCGACCGGCGAGCTCGGCATGAACCTGTACCATCCGATCGAGGCGGGCGAGAACGAATTCCGCTTCAAGATCTATCAGCCGGGCGGCCCGGTGCCGCTGTCCGACGTGCTGCCGATGCTCGAGAACATGGGCCTCAGGGTGCTCGGCGAGCTGCCGTACGAGGTCAACCCGGCGGCGGTCGAGCAGACGGTATGGCTGCATGATTTCTCGCTGGTGTCGCGCGACGGCACGGCGATCGATTTCGATGCCGTGCGCGAGCTCTTCCACGACAGCTTCGCGCGCATCTGGCGGGGCGAGGTGGAGGATGACGGCTTCAACAGGCTGGTCATCTCGGCGCGCCTGGGATGGCGCGAGGTGATGGTTCTGCGGGCCTACAGCAAGTATCTGCGGCAGACCGGGATTCCGTTCAGCCAGGCCTACATGGAGGAGACCCTGGCCCGCAACGGCGCCATAACGCGGCTGCTGGCGGAGTTGTTCGAGGTCCGCTTCAAGCCCGATTTCCGCGGCGATGCCGACAAGCTGACCGCCGAGTTGCTGCGCGAGGTGTACGAGCGCCTCGAATCGGTGGAAAGCCTCGATGAGGACAGGATCATCCGCCGCTTCCTCAACGTCATCGGCGCGACGGTGCGCACCAACTATTTCCAGACCGGGCCGAACGGCCAGCCGAAGCCGCATCTGGCGCTGAAATTCGACGCCCGGCGGATCGACGAGTTGCCCGAACCCCGGCCGTTCCGGGAGATTTTCGTGTACAGCCCGCGCATCGAGGGCGTCCACCTGCGGTTCGGCCCGGTGGCCCGCGGCGGCCTCCGCTGGTCGGACCGGCGCGAGGATTTCCGGACCGAGATCCTCGGCCTCGTCAAGGCGCAGCAGGTCAAGAACGCGGTGATCGTGCCGGTCGGCTCGAAGGGCGGCTTCGTCTGCAAGCAGCTTCCTCCGCAAGGCGACCGCGAGGCGCTGACGGCCGAAGGCATCGCCTGCTACAGCATCTTCGTGTCGGGCATGCTCGACCTGACCGACAACCGGGTCGGCGACGCGATCGTCGCGCCGGAGCATGTCCTGCGCAAGGACGGCGACGACCCCTATCTGGTGGTTGCCGCCGACAAGGGCACCGCGACCTTCTCGGACATCGCCAACGGCATCGCCCGGGACTACAAATTCTGGCTGGACGATGCATTCGCGTCCGGCGGCTCGGCCGGATACGATCACAAGAAGATGGGCATCACGGCGCGCGGTGCGTGGGAATCGGTCAAGCGCCATTTCCGCGAAATGGACCGCGACACCCAGAGCCAGGATTTCACGGTTCTCGGTGTCGGCGACATGGCGGGCGACGTGTTCGGCAACGGCATGCTGCTGAGCGGCCATATCCGGCTGATCGGCGCCTTCAACCACCTGCATGTCTTCGTCGATCCCGACCCGGACCCGAAAACCGGCCTTGCCGAACGCAGGCGTCTGTTCGAGATGCCGCGCAGCAGTTGGGCCGACTACGACGCAAAGCTCATCTCAAAGGGCGGCGGCGTGTTCGAGCGGCGTGCCAAGGCGATCCGGATCTCGGCGCAGATGAAGGCGCTGTTCGCGATCAGCGAGGACAGCCTGACGCCGGCGGAATTGATCCGGGCGATGCTCAAAGCGGAGGTCGACCTCTTGTGGTTCGGCGGCATCGGCACCTACGTCAAGTCATCGCACGAATCCGATGCCGCGGTCGGCGATCGTGCCAACGATGCGCTCCGCGTCGATGCCGACGAGTTGCGATGCAAGGTGATCGCCGAGGGCGCCAATCTCGGCGTCACGCAGCTGGGACGCGTCGAATTCGCCCTTGAGGGCGGGCGCATCAACACCGACGCGATCGACAACTCGGCCGGCGTCGATACCTCCGACCACGAGGTCAATATCAAGATTCTGATGGGTGACCTGATTGCCCGCAAGAAAGTCACCCGCAATCAGCGCGACAAGCTTCTCGGCAAGATGACAGACGAGGTCGCCGCGCTGGTGCTGCGCAACAACTACCAGCAGACCCAGTCGCTGTCCGTGGTGCAGTACCAGGGTACCGAGCGGATGGACGAGCAGCTGCGGCTGATCCGTGCGTTGGAGCGCGCCGGCCGGCTCAACCGGGAGATCGAATTCCTGCCCGACGAAGAGACCTTCGCCGAACGGCAGGCCGCCGGCCGCCCGCTGACCCGGCCTGAACTCTCGGTCCTGCTGGCCTACGCCAAGATCACGACCTATGACGAGTTGCTGGCCTCGGACGTGCCCGACGATCCGGTTCTCGGCGCGGACCTGGCGCGTTATTTCCCGCAGCCCATCCAGGACAAGTACGCGGGTGCGATCGCCCGGCACCGGCTGCGGCGGGAAATCGTCGCAACGGGACTGACCAACTCGATCGTCAACCGCACCGGGCCAGGCTTCATCAACGAAATGCGCCTGAAGACCGGCATGGACGCGCCGACGATCGTCCGCGCCTATACGATTTCCCGCGAGGTGTTCGACCTGCATTCGCTGTGGCGCGAGATCGAGGCGCTCGATAACGCCGCACAGGCGGAATCGCAGACCCGCATGCTGCAACAGACGGTCCGCACCTTGTGGCGCACCACGCCTTGGTTCCTGCGCAACTGCGCGCACCCGCTGGACATCACCGCCCTGATCGCCGAGTTCCACGACGGTGTCCAGCGGATTTCGCTTGTCCTGGACGATATCCTCGCCGCCTACCAGCGGCGCGACACCCTTGAGCGCGCCAAACGCTATGAGCAGCCGGGCGTTCCCGGCGAACTGGCGGCGCGGATCGGCCGCCTGAAGGCGTTGTCGTCGGCGCCCGATATCGTCCGCATCGCCGGCGCCGCGGAACAGGGAGTCGAGGAGGCGGGCGCCGCGTACTTCCTGGTCGGCGACCGGTTCCGCCTGGACTGGCTGCGCCACATCGCTGCCGCCATGTCCGCCGACACCCAGTGGCAGCGCCTGGCGCTGGCCGCCATCATCGACGATATGTGGAGCCACCAGTACGATCTGACCGCGGCCGCCCTGAAAACCGGCGAGACCGGCGTCGCGGCGGTCGAGGCCTGGGCCGCGCAGCGCGCCGAGCTTACGAATCGCATCGAGGCGCTGCTCAGTGAAATCCAGTCGGCTCCTGCGCCCGACCTCGCCATGCTGGCGGTCGCCAACCGCGAACTGCGCACGCTGGCGACGCTGTGAGGGCGGTTCAGGCCAGCCGCACCGCCGTTCCGGTGATCGCGACCATCAGCATCGAGGTGTCCTTGCCGACGGCCTCGTAGTCGATGCTGATGCCGAGAATCGCGTTGGCGCCCATGTCCTCGGCGTGCATCCGCATGTCGGCCATGGCCTGCTCGGTGCCATCCCGCAGCACCGATTCGTAGGCGCCGGCGCGGCCGCCGACGACGTCGCGCACCCCGGCGAAGAAATCGCGGAATACGTTGGCGCCATAGATCGCCTGCCCGGTCACGACGCCAAGATACTCGGCGATCTCGCGGCCCTGGACGCTGTCCGTCGTGGTGTACAGCATCGTCTGTTCCCCTTTGCGGTTGCGGTAACGGTTCCTCTGCGGTCGCCTGTCATGTTAGGGAGTGTGCGGCGGCTTGCCAACGAGAGGGGACGACCCGCATATGGCTGACCGGAAGGCGATCGTCTCGTGGTGTCTGTACGACTGGGCCAATTCGGCTTACCCCACGGTCGTCACGACATTCGTTTTCGGCGCCTATTTCACCAAGGCGGTGGCGGTGTCGCCCGAGGCCGGAACCGCCGCCTGGGGCTACGCGGTCGGCGCGGCCGGGTTCGCCGTCGCGCTGCTCGGCCCGGTGCTGGGCGCCATCGCCGACCAGGGCGGGCGGCGCAAACCGTGGCTCGCGGTGTTTACCGTGAGCGCCGCGCTGACCACGGCGCTGCTGTGGTTCACCCGGCCGGATCCGCACGACGCGATGTGGGCGCTGGTGTTCGTTGCGCTGTCGAGCGTTGCCTTCGAATTCGGCATGGTGTTCTACAATGCGATGCTGCCGGACCTCGTGGGACCGGACCGGGTCGGCCGCGTCTCCGGCTGGGGCTGGGGCCTCGGCTACGCCGGCGGGCTGGTCTGCCTCGTGATCGCGCTGTTCGGCTTCGTGCAGACCGAAACGCCGCTGTTCGGCGTGTCGACCGAAGCCGCCGGCCACGTCCGCGCGGTCACGCTGCTGGCGGCGGCCTGGTTTGCGCTGTTCGCCCTGCCGCTGTTCCTGTTCACGCCCGACCGGCCGGCCGTCAGACTCGGCGTTCTGCGCGCCATCGGCGAGGGAATCGCGGCGCTCCGCGAAACCCTGCGCGAGATCCGCAATTATGCCGCAATCCTGCGCTTTCTTGTGGCCCGCATGTTCTACGCGGACGGTCTCGTAACGCTGTTCGCGGTCGGCGGAATCTATGCGGCGGGAACCTTCGGGATGACCTTCGGCGAAGTGGTGCAGTTCGGCATCGCGCTCAATGTAACCGCGGGCATTGGCGCGTTCGCCTTCGCCTGGGCGGATGACCGCATCGGCGCCAAACCGGTGATCGTGATCGCGCTGGTCGCGCTGATCGCGCTCGGCGGCGCGGCCCTTCTGGTCACCAGCAAGACCGCGTTCTGGGCGGTCGGCATGGGGCTGGGCGTCTTCGTCGGGCCGGCGCAGGCGGCCAGCCGGTCGATGATGGCGCGGCTCGCGCCCCCGGTCATGCGCACCGAGATGTTCGGCCTGTACGCGCTGTCCGGCAAGGCGACGGCCTTCATGGGGCCGCTCGCCTTCGGCTTCACCACCGACCTCTTCGACAGCCAGCGCGCCGGCATGGCGACCATCCTGGTCTTCCTGGCGGTCGGCCTGGTGCTGCTCCTGCCGGTCCGGGAGCCGCACCATTGACCGATCGTTTCGATCTCGTAATCATCGGCGCCGGATTCGCCGGGCTGGTCTGCGCGCGCGTCGCGGCGGAACGCGGCCTCGCGGTCGCGGTCGTCGAAAGGAAGCCGGCACCCGGTGTGCAGCTGCATACCACCGGCATCGTGGTCAAGGAGGCGGCCGAGGAACTGTGCATTCCGCCGCACCTGACCCGCGCGATTTCCGGCGTGCGGCTCTATGCGCCGGGCCTGCGGCAGATCGACCTCGAATCGCCGGGCTACTATTTCCTCGCAACCGACACGGCCGGTGTCCTGCGGTGGCTCGCCGGCGAGGCGGAGCGGGCGGGCGCCGTGCTCACGTTCGGCACGGCGTTCGAGCGCGCCCGCCGTGAGGACGACGAAATCGTCCTCGACAGCCCCGCGCTGCGCACCCGTTATCTGGTCGGCGCCGACGGGGCGCGGTCCGCCGTGGCGCGGTGCTTCGGCCTCGGCGTCAACCGGCGGATGCTGGTCGGGGTCGAGTCCCAATACACCGGCATCGCCGGTGTGGACCCGGACCGGCTCCATTGCTTCCTCGATACCGAACTGTCGCCGGGCTATATCGGCTGGGCCGTGCCGGGCGTCGGCGTCACGCAGATCGGCCTCGCCGGCCGGCTCGGTGCGAAGCCCTCGACCGACGGTCTCGCCGAGAAACTCGGCCGCGTGTTCGATTTCTCGCAGGCCCGGCTCGTCGAACGGCGCAGCGGGCCGATTCCGGTGGGCGGCGCGATCCATCCCTTCCATGCGGAAAACGTCCTGCTGGTGGGCGACGCGGCGGGGCTGGTCTCGCCGCTGACCGCCGGCGGTATCGACCCGGCCTTTCGTTACGGCAAGCGGGCCGGACAGGTGATCGGCGACCACCTGCTGGACGGCGGGCCCGACCCGGCACGGGTCCTGGCCCGCGAGTATCCGCGCTATCGCTGGAAGGCGCTGCTCCGCCGCGCCCTCGACCGCGATCCGCCGAACTGGGTCTACGACTGGACGCTCGGCCTGCCGCCAATGCGCGCCGTTGCGCAGCTTGTCTATTTCCACCACGACGGGCTGAAATCGCGTGCCGGCTGGCGCGCTGTGTTCCGGGGCCGCTAGTGTCCCGAATCCGAAATTCGTTCGATCGAAATTCGGATTCAAAAGGACACTAACCTTTTGAATCTAGTGTGATTCAGCTTCCGAAGTTCGGCGCATTTAATGTGACGAACTTCGGAACCATCACACTAGTGCACTTCAAGATTGTTCGGCACCGGCATCGAGCGACCTCATGCTTCGAGACGGGCCAGCGGCCCTCCTCAGCATGAGGCTCCACTGTTTGTGTCCTCATGCGGGAGACCTTTGCACGAATCCCGAATTCGTCATTGCGAGGCGCGAAGCGCCGCGGCAATCCAGACGGTCCGGGAGACTGGATTGCTTCGCCTGTGGCTCGCAATGACGATTTTTCTTTCCGTGCAAAGGTCTCCATGCTGAGGACGGCCGCTGCGCCGAGCAGCCGCCGACAGGCGGCGTGTGCGAGCCGCGAAAAGAGGCCCGTCTCGAAGTATGAGGTCGCGCCGTTGGCGCAAGCGCGAACCCAAGTAACCTTGAAATGCTCTAGGAATTCGCCTCAGTGCCGGAAATGGCGCATGCCGGTGAAGACCATGGCGATGCCCGCCTTGTCGGCGGCCGCGATAATCTCCTCGTCACGCACCGAGCCGCCGGGCTGGATCGCCGCGGTGGCGCCGGCCTCGATTGCGGCCAGCAGTCCGTCGGGGAACGGGAAGAACGCATCGGAGGCGACCACCGATCCCTTGGTGCCGGCATGCTCGCTTGCCTTGTGGGCTGCGATCCGCACCGAATCGACCCGGCTCATCTGGCCGGCGCCGACACCGACGGTCGCGCTGCCGCAGGCGAACACGATGGCATTGGACTTGACGTGCTTGCAGACCTTCATGCCGAACAGCATGTCGCGCTGCTCGTCCGGCGTCGGGCGGCGTTTGGTCACCGTCTTCAGGTCCTTCGCGGACACGCGCCCGGTATCCCGGGTCTGCACGAGGTAGCCGCCGGCCAGCGAGCGCAGCGTCAGGCCGGCTTCCAGCGGGTCCGGCACGGCTTCGGTCAGCAGCACCCGCAGCGCCTTCTTGGCCATCAGGATTTCCTTCGCCTCGTCGGTCGCGCCCGGCGCGATCACCACCTCGGCAAACAGGTCGGCGATCTGCGTTGCGGTCTCGCCGTCCAGCACACGGTTTGCGGCGATGATGCCGCCAAAGGCGCTGACCGGGTCGCAGGCCAGCGCCTGCCGGTAGGCCGCCGCGAGGCCGTCCGCCTCGGCCACGCCCGCGGGATTGGCGTGCTTGATGATGGCGATGGCCGGACTGTCGAATTCGGCGACCAGCTCGAACGCCGCGTCGGTGTCGTTCAGGTTGTTGAAACTCAGCTCCTTGCCCTGGATCTGCAATGCGCTGGCGATGCCGTGCCGCGCCGCGCCGCCGACATAGAACGCGGCTTTCTGGTGCGGGTTCTCGCCATAGCGCAGGATCTGTTTCAGGCGGCCGCCGGCTGCGAGCCGCCCGGGCAGGTCGTCCCCCAGCTGCCGCGCGAACCAGCCGGCGATCGCGGCGTCATAGCACCCGGTATGGGCATACGCCTTGGCCGCGAGGCGGCGGCGCAGATCGCGCGTGGTGCCGCCGTCGTTGGCCGACATCTCCCGCCGCACCGCCTCGTAATCCTCTGGCCCGGTGGCGACGGTGACGAATTCGTGGTTCTTCGCGGCGGCGCGGATCAGGGCCGGCCCGCCGATGTCGATATTCTCGATGCAGGTTTCGAAATCGGCGCCGCGCGCAACCGTCTCCTCGAAGGGATAGAGGTTCACCACCAGCAGATCGATCGGTGCGATATCGTGCACCGACATCGCCAGCCGGTGCTGCTCGTCGTCCCGGCGGGCCAGCAAGCCGCCGTGGATCGTCGGGTGCAGAGTCTTGACCCGCCCGTCCATGATTTCCGGGAATCCCGTGTGGTCGGAAACCTCGGTCACCGGGATGTTCGCCTCCCGCAGCGTTTTCGCCGAACCGCCCGTCGAGAGGATGGCGACATTGCTTGTCGACAGGAATCGGGCGAATTCGACGAGCCCGGATTTGTCCGAGACGGAGATCAGTGCGCGGGTGATTTTGCTGACGGTCATGTTGGTTTCCCGTGGCGGTCCGGTAGGTATGCGCGACCGGTTTCTTAGATCGCGCCCGGCTGCAGCGCAAGGGGCGCGACAGCGTCCATCAGTCGCGCCGGCCTTCGCGGTGCAGCGCCCACTTGATCGCGTTCGACCCGGGTCCGGTATTGCCGGAAATGACGATCTGGCTGGTCCGCCTGGGCTCGGGCGCGCTCTCGAAATAGATGCTTTCAGCCAGTTCCATCGGCGCGCTGGCGTGCAGCCGCCAGGCGCCGCCGCCGGGCGGCTTCAGGAGCGCTGCCTGGCCGCTTTGTAGCAGCGACGCCCGAACCGATGGATGAAGGTGGAAGCGCAAGGTGAACGGTATGCCCTTGGGACCCGACAGGATGTCCTCACCACGCAGGTCTTCGCCGTCCGCCGACAGAAACAGCCGCCGCCGGTGCACGATCCCGTCCGGGCGCGCGTAGCCGTCGTGACTCATGGAAAGCAGGATCGCGCCGTCGTCGGTGTCCCGTTCGACGGTGGTTGTGGCGCGGCGTCGTCCGATTTGACCGTTGTGCAGCAGTTCGCTCGAGTTCCTGTCCCTGACGACGGCGGTCGAATGCGCGGCGGTGGCGCGCTGGGCGTCGAGCCAGCGGCGCCCGCCCGTCGGTGCGGCGCCGCAATTGACGATCAGCCGTTCGTTTCCGGCGCTGACCTCGAGGCTCAGCGTCCCGGCATGCGCGCCGTCGTCCCAGCGCGGCGGCGGTGGCGCGCCGCTGTCGACGAGGACGGTCAGTGGCCCTGCCGACAGCCGCTCGAATCCCATGGCCGGCGCACGCACGGCAGGCTTTCCGCGCGGGCTGGCCTGTTCGGCGACGGCCTCGACCAGGGCCGGATCCTCCAGGCCCGCACCGTTGAAGCGGGCGAACCCGCCGTCGCCGTGCCGCAGGTAGCGCAGCATCGGCCCCATGCGGTCGATCGCCGCCTGAAGCGCCCCGGGGACCTCCTGTTGTGCGCCGGCCAGCGCCGCCCGCACTTCCAGCAGATTCTGTAACGCCGTCAGCAGGTGGTGCGGGCTGCGCGCCACATGGCCGCCGTCCGCCAGCACCTGCCGGTCCAGCTCGCGGTCCAGCCGCAGCAGGTTGCGGTCGAGAGAGGCGCTGCCTTCGAGGCAGAGGCTGGCCAGGATCCGGCCCTTGAGCGCGGTGATGCGACGCGCACCCTGCGTCTCGAGCCGCATCGCGCGGTCGAGATGCCGGGTCTGCCGGGCGATCGACCCGACCACCCGGCGCCGGAAATCGTCCTCGCCGCTGGCGAAGAACGTGTCGTAGTGGGACAGCCAGGCGGCCAGCCGCGCCGCCAGCACGTCGCTGCGCCAGGCCGGCAGGGACCAGGCCCGGTTGCGCACAATCCAGTCGGCCGCCAGGCGTCGCGCCGTGTGGCGGGCATCGTCTCCGCCCAGCGCCCTCAGATCGCGCAGCCAGCCGAAACCGTGCAGCGCGGCGAGCCATTCCGCCGGCACCCCGGCCGGCGCCCAGATGTCACCGTCCCGTCCCCCTGCGACACCGGCGAAGACGAAATTCCCGGTGATCAGTGCCGCGCCACGGTCCACGTCGCCGGCCCACAGGTCCGCCGGTGTCGCGATCATCGAGGCCGGCGTGCGGCCGATCAGGGACAGCCGGTAGCCCGGCAGCGCGAACAGCGCCTGTGCGGCCCGGCAGGTCAGATCCAGGGCCCTCGATCGCAGTCGCGCCGGCAACCCGGCCATCCCGTTACGCGTCGCCGCGCAGGCGGCGGATATTGGCTTGATAGGCGTCCGGTCCGCCGGCGAAGGTGGCGGTGCCGGCGACCAGGACGTCGGCGCCGGCGGCGGTGGCGCGCGGCGCGGTCTCGAAATTGATGCCGCCATCGATCTCAAGGTCGATGTTGCGCCCCGTCTCGTCGATCCGCCGGCGCAGTTCTGCGACCTTGTCGAGCTGCGATTCGATGAAGGCCTGGCCGCCGAACCCCGGATTGACGCTCATCACAAGCAACAGGTCGAGCCCGTCGATCAGGTAGTCGACCGCAGACGCCGGGGTCGACGGATTGAGCGAAAGCCCGGCCTTCTTGCCCAGGCTGCGGATCAGTTGCAGCGTGCGGTGGACGTGCGGCGTCGCCTCCGCATGCACGGTGATGATGTCGGCGCCGGCCTCGGCGAAGGCCTCGATATACGGGTCGACGGGCGCGATCATCAGATGCACGTCGAAGACCTTGTTGCTGTGCTGGCGCAGCGCCTTGACCACGCCCGGCCCGATCGTGATGTTGGGCACGAAATGGCCGTCCATCACGTCGACATGGATATAGTCGGCCCCCGCCGCGTCGATCGCGCGCACGTCCTCGCCCAGCTTCGCGAAGTCGGCGGACAGGATGGAGGGGGCGATTCGGATCGGCTGCTGCATTGCCTTTTCCTAGAGCGTTTCCCGCGGCCGCGCAAGCAGCGAAGGGGGTGAGGCCGCCGGCTATTCGGTGCGGCGCAGCCGGGCGGCGTAGAAGCCGTCGACGCCGCCCGATTCGGCCCAGTGGCAGGGCAGCGTCCTGAGCGCCCCGTCTTGCGCGATGGCGTCGTCCAGCCCGGGTACCTCCTGCGGCCCGAGCGGATCGATTGCGAACGGTGCGCCGCCCGCTGCGAGCGCCGCGATTCGTTCGCCGCACTCTTCGGGCTGCAGCGAGCAGGTCGCATAGACGACCGTGCCGCCGGGCTTGACCATCTGCACTGCCGCCCTCAGCAGCCGGTCCTGAACCGCTGTCAGGCGGGCAACGTCTTCCAGGCCCTTGTTCCAGGCGATGTCGGGGTGTCGG
>Ga0224512_10003121_pt1 | contig 14733 bp, 9 predicted proteins | sample SF_May12_sed_USG_4_FD_169103 | JGI IMG/M metagenome (GOLD analysis project Ga0224512, IMG submission 169103) | Sediment microbial communities from San Francisco Bay, California, United States - SF_May12_sed_USGS_13 | ecosystem: Environmental > Aquatic > Marine > Sediment | place: USA: California...
CCCTATCGTACCCACATTGACATGCGGCTTCGTTCGCTCAAATTTCGCCTTCGACATGGTGATTACCTCTTCTCTAATTCGTAGTAATAACGTGAATCAACTAGCCTTCTTCATGACCACTTCAGCCACATTACTCGGCGCTGGCGCATACTTTGTGAATTCCATCGAGTATGTCGCACGCCCCTGGGTAGCCGACCGTAGCGCCGTCGCGTAACCAAACATTTCCGCTAAGGGCACCTCGGCGCGCACCACCTTCCCGCTCGGAACTTCGTCCATTCCAAGAATAATGCCGCGCCGCGAATTAAGGCCCCCGGTTACCGGCCCCATGTATTCTTCCGGAGTCACGACCTCAACGGCCATGATGGGTTCGAGTAACTGTGCACCGGCACGCACCGCACCTTCGCGGAACGCAAGAATCGCCGCGGTCTTGAACGCATGCTCAGACGAATCGACTTCGTGATAGGAACCGTCATACACCGTCACTTTCACATCGACCATCGGGTAACCGGCAATCACACCTGAATCCATGGCCTCGCGAACGCCCTTCCCAACCGCAGGAATATACTCACGCGGAATAACACCACCCTTAATCTCGTCCGCAAATTCAAAGCCCGCACCGCGCTCCTGTGGCTCCAAACGCAAATAAACGTGACCAAATTGGCCACGACCGCCGGTCTGCTTGGAAAACTTGTGCTCTTGCTCGACCATGCGAGTAATGGATTCGCGATAAGCCACTTGCGGCTTACCGACATTCGCATCCACATTAAATTCGCGCCGCATACGATCGATAATAATCTCCAGATGCAACTCTCCCATGCCAGAGATAATAGTTTGCCCTGATTCCTCATCCGTCTTGACTTGAAATGAAGGATCCTCCTGCGCCAGTTTCGCGAGTGCAACTCCGAGTTTTTCCTGATCGATTTTGGTCTTAGGCTCAACCGCCTGAGAGATAACCGGTTCCGGGAATTCCATACGCTCTAAGGTGATGGCGTCGTTTAGGCTGCATAAGGTATCACCCGTGGTCACATCCTTGATCCCGACCGCGGCCGCAATGTCTCCTGCGCGCACTTCTTTGACATCGGCGCGTTCATTCGCGTGCATTTGTAGAATACGGCCCACACGCTCCTTCTTACCTTTGACGGGGTTATATATTGTGTCGCCGGATTTCACGACGCCCGAATAAACACGGAAAAATACCAACTGGCCAACAAACGGATCGGTGGCAATCTTGAACGCTAGTGCGGCGAATGGCTCGTCATCGGACGCATTGCGTATTGCCGCGGTCGCGGCTGCATCGTCCAAAATACCCTTTACTGGTGGCACCTCATTGGGGCTCGGCATATAGTCGATAATTGCGTCGAGCATCGCCTGTACGCCCTTGTTCTTGAAGGCCGAACCTGACAGCACGCATACGACTTCGTTGGCTAACGTGCGCTGACGCAACCCACGCATGATGTCTTCGCGACTCAATTCGCCTTCTTCGAGGTACTTTTCCATTAATTCATCGTTGGCTTCGGCCGCCGCTTCCACTAACTCCTCGCGTAGAGCTTCGGCCTGTGCCTGCAATTCACTGGGGATGTCTCGCTCTTCGAATCTCGCACCCTTAGTGGAATCGTCCCAGTAAATGCCTTTCATTTTCACCAGGTCGACGACACCCTCAAAACCTTCCTCAGCACCGATCGGAATCTGAATCGCTACCGGGTTTGCACCCAACCGATCGCGGATCTGCCCAACTACACGCAGAAAATCGGCGCCGGCGCGATCCATTTTGTTAACGAATGCCATTCTTGGCACACCGTACTTATCGGCTTGCCGCCATACCGTTTCGGATTGCGGTTCAACGCCGCCCACCGCACAGAACACCGCCACCGCACCATCCAGAACCCGCAATGAACGCTCGACTTCGATCGTAAAATCGACGTGTCCCGGAGTATCAATGATGTTGATACGGTGCTCAGGATAGCTTTGATCCATGCCCTTCCAAAAACACGTTGTGGCCGCCGAGGTGATCGTAATGCCACGCTCTTGTTCCTGCTCCATCCAGTCCATAACGGCGTTACCGTCGTGGACTTCACCAATCTTGTGGGAAATGCCGGTATAAAAAAGGATGCGCTCGGTCGTCGTGGTCTTCCCCGCATCGATATGCGCCATGATCCCGATATTTCGGTATCGCTCTAATGGAGTTGCCCTTGGCACGTCAAATTATCCTGTCGATTCGTAAACCTTGCATTAAAACCGATAATGCGAAAATGCCTTGTTTGCCTCAGCCATCCGGTGTACGTCGCTACGCTTTTTCACGGCAGCACCGCGGCTCTCCGACGCATCCATCAACTCACCGGCCAAACGCGCGGTCATTGATTTTTCGTTGCGACCCCTTGCCGCTTCTACCAACCAACGCATTGCCAATGCATTACGCCGTGTTGGCCGTACTTCAACGGGCACCTGATACGTCGCACCACCGACTCGCCGACTCTTCACCTCGACCATCGGCCGAACCTTGTCGAGCGCTTCATTAAAAACTTCCATGGCGTCGCCTTTACGCCGCTCAATGATGATGTCAAACGCACCATATAGAATTTTCTCCGCGGTCGACTTTTTGCCGTCCCGCATCAATATATTCACGAATTTCGTTACCGTCTGATCGTCGAATTTCGGATCCGGCAGAATCTCGCGTTTTGGAACTTCTCGTCGTCTCGGCATTACTGATATCGCTCTCTGAACACACGTTGGGGTTGCCCGCGCAACCCCAATTCATTATTCGCCCTTGATCTCGATCCGGTCCGCAAAGACCGTAGCTGCTCACCCCATCAGGACTTCGGCCGCTTGGCCCCGTACTTGGAACGACCTTGCCGGCGTTCACTCACTCCGGAAGTGTCCAACGCACCACGCACCGTGTGGTAGCGCACGCCCGGCAGATCTTTGACTCGGCCGCCGCGAATCAACACTACCGAGTGCTCCTGTAAATTGTGCCCTTCGCCACCGATATAGGTGGTAACTTCAAAACCATTGGTAAGCCGCACGCGAGCGACCTTCCGCAATGCGGAATTCGGCTTCTTCGGCGTGGTCGTGTAGACCCGGGTGCAGACACCGCGTTTCTGCGGCGACGCGGCCAGCGCCGGAACATTCGATTTCTTAACCTGCTTCTTGCGCGGGTTTCTGACTAATTGATTAATCGTTGGCATTCCAATTACAAGCTCACCACGCGACGCAATTCTGGGCCCAAACAATGAAAAGCCCATAATCTGGGCTTGTTCGAAGGATCAGTTAAGTCCGGAAGCCGGCGCCACTCTATCCGGAAAAAAGGAGCGCCGATTCTAGGCAGCAAAGGCCTAAATGTCAAGCAAATCCGCGGCTTTCCACGGAGCCGCCGGCAGTATGGCTTGGTGCGCCCCACTGCCAGCCACCATGCGACTCCGCTAGGCGCTAACTACCTCCCCGTCTTGCGGCGGCGCGTCAACGGTTACCTCCATTTCGTCCGTGTCCGAAGGTGTCACCTCACCGAGCAGCTGTTCCAGCTCGTGAGCCTGGTCGACCGCCTCTTGGCGGCTGCGGCGACGCTCCTCGTGGTAGGCGAGGCCCGTCCCGGCCGGGATCAAGCGCCCGACGATGACATTTTCTTTCAGGCCGCGCAGGTGATCGACTTTGCCGTTGATCGACGCGTCGGTCAGAACCCGCGTCGTTTCTTGGAACGACGCGGCGGAAATAAACGATTCCGTGGTTAGCGACGCCTTGGTTATCCCCAGCAGAATCCGCTGCGCTACCGCGACGGCTCCATCTTGAGCCTCAATACGCTCGTTTTCCTCCAACAATCGGGCGCGCTCAACCTGCTCGCCCGGCAGGAACAACGTGTCACCGGGTTCCTCGATTCGAACCTTACGCAACATTTGACGAATAATCACCTCGATATGTTTATCGTTAATCTTGACGCCTTGTAACCGATAGACATCCTGAACCTCGTTGACAACGTAGTTCGTCAATTCGTCAACTCCGAGCAATTCCAGGATATCGCTCGCCACCGGGGATCCGTCGACGATCATTTCGCCTTGCTGGACCGATTCGCCTTCGAACACGGTAATGTGCCGGCCTTTCGGGATCAGATATTCGTATTCCAGTCCGTCGTTGCTGTCGGTGATGACGAGGCGCTGTTTGCCTTTGGTTTCCTTACCAAATGACACGACGCCACTACGAGCCGCCAAAATCGCCGGGTCCTTTGGTTTACGGGCCTCGAACAATTCCGCGACCCGCGGTAAACCACCCGTAATATCGCGGGTTTTAGAGGTTTCCTGGGGAATACGTGCCAACACGTCGCCACCGCTGACGTCGTTACCGTCTTCAACCAACACAATGGCACCGCCCGGCATGTTATAGCGGGCGGGAATATCGGTACCGGCAATAGTGAAGAGTTCACCGTTGTCGTCCACCAAGCTGATTGTCGGCTTCATGTCCTGCGCGGTACCGCGGCGCTGTTTCGGATCCATTACCACAAACGTACTGAGTCCCGTGTACTCATCGGTTTGCTTGTTGACGGTAACGCCTTCCACCATATCGCCAAACGTGACCTTTCCCGCTACATCAGTAATGATGGGATGCGTATGGGGATCCCAGTTCGCCACCAGCTGGCCGGCGGTCACCTCGTCGCCGTCGCCAACCGACAATAGCGCGCCGTAAGGAATCTTGTAGCGCTCACGGTCAGCGCCTTGGACATCCTGAATTACCAATTCACCCGAGCGGGTCACCACCACGTGCTTTCCGCTTTTAGCCGTGATGAGCTTTACATTACTGAGTCTGACCGCACCGGTCGTCTTTACTTCGATATTACTAATCGCCGCGGCCCGGGACGCAGCACCACCGATATGAAATGTGCGCATCGTAAGCTGGGTACCGGGCTCGCCGATGCTTTGTGCGGCGATCACTCCGACCGCTTCGCCCCGATTTACCAAATGTCCACGGCCAAGATCGCGGCCGTAACACATCCCACAAATTCCGTAGCGAGTTTCGCAGGTCACCGCCGAACGCACGTAGACCTCATTGACATTATGCTGCTCGAAACGAATTACCGCGTGTTCGTCGATCATCTCGTTATTTTGCAGCAGCACACTGCCGTCGCTAGCGCTCACGACATCACCCACTACGACGCGACCGAGGATACGGTCGCGCAACGGGATAACGATCTCACCACCCTGCACCAGGGCCTGACGAATCATGCCGTTAGTAGTGCCGCAATCCGGTTCGGTTACGACCAAATCCTGACACACATCCACCAGACGTCGGGTCAGGTACCCGGAATTAGCGGTTTTTAGCGCCGTGTCCGCTAAGCCTTTGCGGGCACCGTGAGTCGAAATGAAGTACTGCAACACATTCAGGCCTTCGCGGAAATTCGCGGTAATCGGCGTCTCGATGATGGAACCATCCGGTTTCGCCATCAGCCCACGCATCCCGGCTAACTGCCGGATCTGCGCGTGGCTACCACGAGCGCCGGAGTCCGCCATCATATAAATGGAGTTGAATGACTCCTGGTCAACCATCTTGCCCTCGGCGTCTGTGACTCGATCGACACCGAGTTCGTTCATCATCGACTTCGCGACCATTTCGCTGGTACGAGTCCAGATATCGACCACCTTGTTGTAACGTTCGCCGTCAGTAAGTAAGCCCGAGGTATATTGTGACTGGATACTTTTGACCTCCTGTTCGGCCGTACCCAATATCTGCTCCTTGTCGTCCGGTATCACCATATCGTCGACACCGATCGAAATGCCTGCTTTCGCCGCGTATTCGAAGCCCGTGTACATCAATTGGTCTGCGAATATTACCGTCTCTTTAAGCCCCACTCGCCGGTAACAAGCGTTAATTACCTCCGAGATCGAGCGCTTCTTCATGTCCTGGTCAATATTGGAAAACTCCAATCCGACCGGTAGAATTTCCGACAATATAGCCCGACCCGCGGTGGTGTCGTAGACCTTGCGCGTCTCCACCACTGCACGGTCGGCATCGAGGTGGCGCTCCGTTATACGAACCTTAATTCGCGCATGCAGCGACACCATTTTTGAATCGACGGCGCGCCGAACTTCCGCAACATCGCTGAACCAGCGGCCTTCGCCCACTGCGTTGACACGGTAACGCGTCAAATAGTAAAGCCCTAACACAATATCCTGCGACGGCACGATGATGGGTTCGCCATTGGCCGGCGACAAAATATTATTGGTGGACATCATCAGCGATCGCGCTTCGAGCTGCGCTTCCACCGATAACGGAATATGTACGGCCATTTGATCGCCGTCGAAATCGGCGTTGTACGGCGTACAAACCAATGGGTGCAATTGAATCGCTTTGCCCTCGATAAGCACTGGCTCGAACGCCTGGATACCGAGCCGATGCAGTGTTGGCGCACGGTTCAGCATTACGGGGTGTTCGCGGATCACCTCTTCGAGAATATCCCATACTTCGGCGCTTTCTTGATCCACCATCTTTTTCGCCTGCTTGATGGTAGTGGCCAAACCGCGCAATTCCAGCTTGCTGAAAATAAATGGTTTAAACAACTCAAGCGCCATCTTCTTCGGTAAGCCACATTGATGCAGCTTGAGCGTCGGGCCCACTACGATGACCGAACGGCCGGAATAATCGACACGCTTACCGAGGAGATTCTGGCGGAACCGGCCTTGCTTGCCTTTAATCATGTCCGCCAAGGATTTGAGCTGGCGTTTGTTCGCACCGGTGATGGCCTTGCCACGCCTGCCGTTATCCAATAACGCATCTGTGGCCTCCTGCAACATACGTTTTTCGTTACGTACGATGATATCGGGCGCATTGAGATCCAACAGCCGCTTTAAACGATTGTTACGGTTAATGACGCGCCGATACAGATCGTTGAGATCCGATGTCGCAAAGCGTCCACCATCCAACGGCACCAGGGGCCGCAAGTCCGGCGGCAGTACCGGCAAGATTTCCATCACCATCCACTCCGGTTTATTGCCGGAGTGGACAAAGGCTTCGACCACCTTCAAGCGTTTGGTCAACTTCTTAATTTTCGTTTCTGAGCTTGTACCCTTGAGTTCTTCGCGCAGCAAAACGGCATCGGCTTTGCAGTCAATATGGCGCAGTAACTCGCGCACGGCCTCGGCTCCCATCCGCGCGTCGAACTCATCACCGTATTCCTCAACCGCATCGAGATATGCCTCCTCGGTCAACAGCGTACCGCGCTCCAGAGGCGTCATGCCCGGCTCGATGATCACATAGGCCTCGAAATACAACACCCGCTCGATTTCGCGCACCGTCATATCCAGTAACAATCCCAAACGAGAGGGCAGCGATTTCAAGAACCAGATATGGGCGACCGGGCTGGCAAGATCGATGTGACCCATGCGCTCTCGGCGGACTTTCGAAAGCGTTACTTCGACCCCACATTTCTCGCAAATTACACCACGGTGCTTGAGGCGTTTATATTTTCCACACAGACATTCATAGTCATTAGTGGGGCCGAACAATTTGGCACAGAACAAACCGTCGCGCTCTGGCTTAAAGGTGCGGTAATTAATGGTCTCCGGTTTTTTGACCTCACCAAAGGACCACGACCGGATCTTCTCCGGAGAGGCGACACCGATCCGAATCGCATCAAAATCTTCGATCCGGCCGGATTGTTTGAACAGACTAAGCAGGTCTCTCATCTTAGATCCTCAGATAAATCGTAATTCGTGCGATGCATCACTTATCGTGCTTAAGTTCGATATTTAGGCCGAGCGATCGTATTTCCTTCACCAACACATTGAAGCTCTCCGGCATACTGGCTTCCATATGGTGGTCACCTTTGACAATGTTTTCGTAAATCTTGGTGCGGCCGCCCACATCGTCAGATTTGACGGTAAGCATTTCCTGCAAGGTATACGCGGCGCCATAGGCCTCCAGCGCCCACACCTCCATTTCCCCAAAACGCTGACCGCCGAACTGCGCCTTACCACCGAGGGGCTGTTGGGTGATCAAGCTGTATGGGCCCGTGGAACGGGCGTGCATCTTGTCATCGACCAGGTGATTGAGTTTGAGCATATACATGTAACCCACCGTAATGGGTCGATCGAAACGCTCGCCCGTACGGCCATCGTGCAGTACGGCTTGGCCACTAGTCGGCAACCCCGCCAGCCGTAACAGTTCCTTAATCTCTTCCTCGGCGGCGCCGTCGAATACCGGAGTGGCAATCGGCACGCCTTCGCGCAGATTATTCGCCAATTCCAACAATTCATCGTTATTCAGAGACTTGATATCCTCTTTGCGGCCGCTATGGTTGTATATCTTGTCGACGAAGCGCCTGACTTCACCGGTCTTGACCGGCTTGTCCGACAACATCTTATCGATCTGTTTGCCTAGCTCGTGGCTAGCCCAACCCATGTGGGTTTCCAGCACTTGCCCGACATTCATTCGCGATGGCACACCCAACGGATTCAATACAATGTCGACGGTCGTACCGTCTTCCATATAGGGCATATCTTCCACCGGCACGATTTTAGAAATTACACCTTTGTTGCCGTGCCGACCCGCCATCTTGTCACCGGGTTGCAACCGCCGTTTAACCGCGACGAAAACCTTTACCATCTTCAGCACTCCGGGTGCCAAATCGTCCCCGGCCTGGAGCTTGCCACGCTTTTCATCGAACATTCGGTCGAACGCTTGACGTTGTTCATCGAGTTCCGCCCGGATCCGTTCGACATGTTCGTTGGCCTCCTCATTACGCAGTCGAATTTCACCCCAACGATTGCGCGGTAATTCGGCCAAATAGCCTTTGGTAACTTTGTCGCCAGCGCCCAAGTCACCCGGTCCGCCGTCGGCGGTCCGGCCTACCATCAGTCGCTCGAAGCGGGCATACGTATCCTCTTCGACAATTCTAAATTGATCGTCAAAGTCCTTGCGAACCCGAGCTAGCTCCTCTTGTTCGTTGGCCCGTGCGCGGGCGTCCTTTTCCACACCATCGCGGGTAAATACCTGCACGTCGATAACCGTACCTGACATTCCTGAAGGCATGCGCAACGAAGTGTCCTTCACGTCAGAGGCTTTTTCACCGAAAATTGCACGCAGCAATTTCTCTTCCGGTGTGAGCTGGGTTTCGCCCTTTGGCGTCACCTTCCCGACCAGCACGTCGCTGGGCACGACCTCCGCGCCGATATACACGATGCCGGATTCGTCCAACTTCGATAATGCGGATTCGCCGACATTCGGTATATCGCGAGTAATCTCTTCCGAACCAAGCTTGGTATCGCGGGCCACGCAAGACAACTCTTCGATGTGAATCGACGTATACACGTCGTCTTGCACAAGGCGCTCGGATATGAGTATGGAATCCTCGAAGTTGTATCCGTTCCATGGCATGAACGCCACCAACACGTTACGCCCCAGTGCGAGCTCACCCATATCCGTCGATGGACCGTCGGCCAGAACATCGCTGGCGGCAATCTGATCACCGACGTGTACCAGCGGACGCTGATTGATCGTCGTATTCTGATTGGAGCGCGTGTATTTGATTAGGTTGTAAATATCGACACCGGGCTCGCCGGTTCGGTGCTCATCGTCGTTGACCCGCACCACGATACGGCCAGCGTCCACGGAATCGACTACACCACCGCGCCGCGCCACCACCGTTACCCCGGAATCCACTGCCACCGTTCGTTCCATTCCGGTACCTACCAACGGCTTTTCGCTGCGTGTCACCGGTACCGCTTGACGCTGCATATTGGAACCCATCAATGCTCGGTTCGCGTCATCGTGCTCGAGAAATGGGATTAGCGACGCAGCCACCGACACGATTTGCGACGGCGCCACATCGATATAGTCGATTTGGTCGGGGGTCGATAATGTGAACTCGTTCTGATGCCGACACGACACCAATTCGTCGATTAGCTTGCCTTTGTTATCTACTGTGGCATTGGCTTGGGCAATCACATAATTTCGCTCTTCGATTGCGGAGAGAAACTCAATGCCTTCGGCAACCCGACTCGATTTGACCTGACGATATGGTGTTTCCAAAAAACCATACTCGTTGGTCCGGGCATACACCGCAAGCGAATTGATCAACCCGATATTTGGACCTTCCGGCGTCTCAATTGGGCACACTCTGCCGTAGTGCGTGGGATGTACATCGCGCACTTCAAATCCCGCACGTTCTCGCGTCAGGCCACCCGGGCCCAATGCTGAGACGCGCCTCTTATGGGTAACTTCCGACAACGGATTGGTCTGATCCATAAACTGCGATAACTGGCTCGACCCGAAAAACTCTTTCACAACGGCCGATACCGGCTTCGCATTGATCAAATCCTGGGGCGTCAAATTCTCAGCTTCCGCAAGGCTCAATCGCTCACGAACCGCGCGCTCGACGCGCACCAATCCCACTCGAAACTGGTTTTCCACCAGCTCTCCCACCGACCGCACCCGACGATTGCCGAGATTATCGATATCGTCGATCTCACCCTGACCGTTCTTTAATCCGATCAATGTCTTCATCACATCGACGATATCCTGTTTGCTCAACGTACCCGGCCCTTCGTCCGCATCGCGGCCGAGGCGGCGGTTGAATTTCATACGGCCCACCGCCGACAGATCGTAGCGATCCAGGTTGAAAAACAGGTTAGTGAATAAGGTTTGAGCCGCATCTTTGGTGGGCGGCTCCCCAGGGCGCATCATGCGGTAGATTTCCACTTGCGCCTCCAACTCGGAACGCGTCGGATCGATCCGCAAAGTTTCGGAAATGTACGGACCCTGATCGAGATCGTTGGTATAGATCGTTTCGATCTGCGGTACTTTGGCCTCCACCAGACGGTCCAACAACTCCTGGGTCAGGATGTCGTTGGCCTCGGCAATCAATTCGCCGGTCGACTCATCAATCAATTCTTGGGCCAACGATCTACCGACGACGAATTCCGACGGAACGGCAAGCTTTTTTAGCCGTGATTTCTCAAGCTCGCGGATATGTCGAGCGGTAATACGCCGACCTGTCTCGACAATAACATCGCCCTTCGGGGTTTTAACATCGAATCCCGCTTGTTGGCCCCGCAACCGCTGTGGGTAGAGATCCATCTGCAGCTCCTTGCCTCCGAGATGAAACGTATCGTTCTCAAAGAACATCGCCAGGATTTCCTGACCGGTGAACCCCAGCGCCCGTAACAAGATAGTGGCCGGCAACTTACGGCGGCGATCGATGCGTATATAGAGCAAATCCTTGGGATCAAACTCCAGATCGAGCCATGAGCCACGGTAGGGAATCACACGCGAGGAAAACAATAGCTTTCCGGACGAATGGGTCTTGCCGCGATCATGATCAAAGAATACCCCTGGCGAACGGTGCAACTGGGAAACGATGACGCGCTCGGTGCCGTTTATTACAAACGTGCCGTTATCCGTCATTAACGGCATTTCTCCCATATAGACTTCTTGCTCTTTTACGTCCTTGACGCTCTTAGCGCCGCCAGCGTCGTCTTTGTTAAAAATCATCAAGCGCAGCACCACCCGCAACGGAGCGGAAAAGATCAAGCCGCGCTGCTGACACTCCTTAACATCAAATTGCGGTGTGCCCAGGCGATAACTGACGAAGTCGAGCGTAGCGCTGCCGTTGTAGCTCTCAATTGGAAATACCGACTTGAACGCTGCCTGTAAACCTTGATCGATACGCTGCTCCGGCTTGACCTCGGCCTGCAGATAGCGATAGTACGATTCCTTCTGGATCGCCAGTAGGTAAGGTGTGCCCAATACACTCGGGCGCTTGCTGAAACTCTTGCGAATTCGTTTCTTTTCGGTAAAGGAGTAGCCCATAAATTCCCTCAATGGCCGCCAGGTTCAAACGGCTGAATCAATACGTGGATAACGCGAATAAAATACCGACACGCAGGACTGGCACCCAGTGCGTTTCCGCACCGGCCGCGCCCCGCATTTTCGGGACCACCCACAGGCGTTTCGCCTGGGACAGTGGCTGCTTACCTAAGCTCAACAGTTGCGCCGGCTTCCTCCAGCTGTTTCCTCATGTCTTCGGCTTCGTCCTTGGAGATTCCTTCCTTAATCGGCGACGGTACGGCTTCCACCAGATCCTTAGCCTCTTTCAGTCCAAGCCCGGTTAGCGCACGGACCGTCTTAATGACGCCGACTTTTTTCTCGCCGAAACTACCTAGAATTACGTCAAACTCGGTCTTTTCCTCGGCCGCCGGCTCGCTGCCAGCCGCCGCCGGACCCGCCACCGCGATCGCCGCCGACGCCGTTACACCGAACTTGTCTTCCATCTCCGTGATCAGTTCGGACAAATCGAGCACGGACATTTCTGCTACCGCGTCGATGATCTCTTGTCTTGATAAAGCCATGTTAATCTCCTGATAAATTGGACACTTTAAAAATTAATGTAATAACAGTCTTAAGCCGCTTGCTTGCTATCCCGAATCGCCGCAAGAGTGCGAACCCACTTGCTCGGTACCTCGTTCAGAGTGGACACGAACTTCTGCACCGGCGCCTGCAATGTACCGACCAGCTTCGCGAGCAATTCATCGCGACCGGGGAGTTTTGCCAACGCTGCAATCTCGGTACCGTTGAGTACCGCTCCGTTCATCGCACCTACTTTAATTTGCAACCGGTCGTTGTGCTTCGCAAACTCGCTAAGCACTTTAGCAACAGCCACCGGATCTTCCGACGTCGCCAATGCCAACGGACCCACGAGATGGTCTTGAAGACACTCAAACTGAGAACCCTCCACCACTCGCCGTGCCAGCGTATTCTTGACGATACGCACGAACACCCCGGCATCTCGCGCCGCGGTTCGCAATCCCATCATCTGGGCCACACTGAGTCCGCGATACTCCGCGAGAATCGTGGCGTTCGCATTCGCAATCTGCTCCGCCACCGCGCTTACTACTGCTTTCTTTTCTTCAAGATTCAAGCTCATATTGAGCAACTCCTCTTTACACCGTGGTGCCCAACCACAGGAAACTCCTGATTCGGTGACACCGTCTGCGCAGGCCGGGGTACCCCATTAAGCGCATCCCGTCGCCGGGATCTCACCTGCGGTCTTTGACATCCCGCCGTCGGCACACCATCGGTGCTTCCGCCGGTAGCCCCACTGGCACTACCGCCGGGCCACACCACACCGGCCCGCCAACAACAGGTCCCAAAACTCTGGCGAAATGAATCGCTGTCATCGACAGAGATTCATTTCGCCACCGGCGCGACTATCTTGATCAACACCGTATATGCGTGCATTGCCGCGCCGTCGCGCGCCCACTTATGCGGCGACCGAACCCCGGTCAACTCGCACTCCCGGTCCCATCGTGCTGGACACCGTAATCCGCTGGATATACTGACCCTTGGCTGCCGCCGGCTTAGCTTTGTGCAACGCCGCCAACAACGCATTGAAATTTTCCGTTAGCGCCGCGACATCGAACGACGACTTGCCGATCGGACAATGAATAATGCCTGCCTTGTCAATACGGAACTGCACCTGGCCGGCCTTGGCATTACCGACGGCCTTGGCAACATCGGCCGTTACTGTTCCAACCTTTGGGTTAGGCATGAGTCCACGCGGCCCAAGAATCTGCCCGAGCTTGCCGACCACCCGCATCGAGTCGGGGGTTGCGATGCAGGTATCGAAATCGATCTGGCCGTTCTTCACTTGCTCGGCCAAGTCCTCGAGTCCGACCAGATCGGCCCCGGCTTCGCGCGCGGCATCCGCGTCGCCACCGTCGGCGAATACCGCAACCCGTACCGTCTTACCAGTACCGCGCGGCATCACCGTTGCACCGCGTACGGTCTGATCCGACTTGCGGGCATTAACGCCTAGGTTTATCGACACATCGATACTTTCATCGAACTTAGCCGAGGCCAGTTCTTTGACCAGGTTCAAAGCGTCATCGAGGGTGTAAGTCGCGCTGCGATCGATTTTGCTTAATGCCGCATTCAGTCGTTTGCCAGTTACCGACATCGCTTACACCCCATCCGTTTCGATGCCCATACTGCGGGCACTACCGGCGATGATTCGAACCGCTTGATCCATCTCGTAGCTATTGAGGTCCGGCCTCTTGAGGGTCGCGATTTCTTCCAACTGGGCACGTGACACTTTCCCGACTTTATCGCGATTCGGAACCGCGCTGCCCTTACCCACTCCGGCTGCTTTTCTCAGCAACACCGAGGCGGGTGGAGTTTTCTTGATGAAGCTAAAACTTTTGTCGGCGAATACGGTAATGACCACCGGTATCGGCAAACCGCGCTCCATATTTTGGGTTTCGGCGTTGAACGCCTTGCAGAACTCCATAATGTTAACGCCGTGCTGACCCAGCGCTGGGCCTACCGGAGGACTTGGCTTGGCATCGCCCGCCGGCACCTGTAGTTTAATATAAGCCTGAATTTTTTTTGCCATCTTTGCGCTCCGTACGGGTGCAATCGCCTTGCGGCTCCCCGTGTAATTGGTTGCTACCGCTTAACCTTTCTCAACTTGACTAAATCCAAGCTCAACCGGTGTTGAGCGACCGAAGATCGACACCGCCACTCGCAGCTTGCTCTTTTCAAAATTGACGTCCTCGACGGTACCGTTAAAGTCCTGAAACGGCCCATCGACAACGCGCACCAACTCTCCCGGTTCAAACGTAAATTTCGGCTTGGGCTTATCTGCTCCTTCTCTAACCTGATCGATGATGGCTTGCGCCTCTTTATCGGAAATCGGGGTCGGTTTAGCACTGGTCCCGCCGATAAATCCGGTGACTCGCGGCACATTTTTCACCAAATGCC
>Ga0224512_10003122_pt1 | contig 14729 bp, 10 predicted proteins | sample SF_May12_sed_USG_4_FD_169103 | JGI IMG/M metagenome (GOLD analysis project Ga0224512, IMG submission 169103) | Sediment microbial communities from San Francisco Bay, California, United States - SF_May12_sed_USGS_13 | ecosystem: Environmental > Aquatic > Marine > Sediment | place: USA...
GGGCTCATCCCGGATTCGATCATCACGGGTTTCCTCGGGAGCGGCAAGACGACGCTCATCAACCGGTTGCTCAAGCGACCCGAGATGAACCGCGTCGCCGTGATCGTGAACGAGCTGGGGGAGATCGGCGTTGACAACGATCTCGTGGAGGTCTCGTCCGAGCAGATGATGCTGCTCAACAACGGGTGTCTGTGCTGCGTGCTGCGCGGTGACCTGCAGGAGACACTGCGTGAGCTCTTCGTCCAGCGCCGCAACGGCGAGATCATTGACTTCGACCGCGTGATCATCGAGACCACGGGGTTGGCTGATCCCGCTCCGGTGATGCAGACGCTGCTCACGGATGCGCTCCTGCTGGAGCAGTTCCGGCTCGACTGCGTAGTGACGATCGTGGATGCCGTCAACGCCATCGGCCAGCTCGGCCAGTTCCAGGAACCGCTGAAGCAGGCGGCCCTCGCCGATCGCCTCGTGATCACCAAGACGGACCTCGTCACCGAGAAGCAGCTCGAGACGCTGACTTCGCGCCTGCGCGAGTTGAATGCCCGCGCCCCCCTGCGAATCGCGATCAACGGCGAAATCGAGCTGGCATACCTGGTCGACGTGGGCCTGCGCCGCACGCACGCCGATCTCGAGGAGGTCGAGCGCTGGCTGGGCGCGACCGGTGATCACGAGCACGGCCACGTTCATGACGAGGCGGTACAATCTTTCGTGCTGCGCTTCGAGCGACCGATGCCGTGGGGGTCGTTCACCCAGTGCCTCGATGTCCTGACGGCATTGCGCGGACCGGACTTGCTGCGCGTCAAGGGACTCGTCAATGTGGACGGCAAAGCTGGCCCGATGGTCGTTCAGGGCGTGCAGCACCTGTTCCATCCGCCGCTCGAGCTGGCTGCCTGGCCCAGTGAGGACCGGAGCACGCGACTCGTGTTCATCACCCGTGATATTCCACGGCAGACGGTTGTTGATCTTTTTGCCGCTATCGGAGCGGTCGGGTCGCGGGCGAGCTAGTTGTTCCTTCTTTGCCCGGGCCGGTAGGGTGAGTGCTCGACTGAATCGATGTAATGTGGCGTAAGCTTTTCACCGGACCGAGTCGCAGGATCATGGAGGAATATCGCGTATGAAACGCCCCGTTATCGTGTGTTGCACTCTCGCATTCTGTGGCATCGGGATGGCCCACGCCAGCGTACCACCGCAGTCGCTGGAAGAAGCGACATTCAGGGCCGCGGCGGAAGCCCAGAGGAATGCCAGGACACTGAGCGAGGCACAGGATCGCGCGGTCGCCAATTACACGCGCAACAAGGGCCGCATGGCCGCTGCAGCAAAAATAGAGCAAGCCAACAAAGCCGCAGCGGCCGAGGCGAGAGACAAGCGTAACAAGGGCCGCATGGCCGTTCGAGCAAAAAGAGAGCAAGCCAACGCCGCAGCGGCCGGGGTGACAGCCGAGCAAAAGGCCAAAAAGGAGGCCAAGGCGCTCGCCAGGGCACAGGACCGAGTGGTCGCATACTACAAACGCAGTCTGGGCAAGGGCAGCGACACCGTGGTCGCAAAGGCGGTAAAAGGGGTCGAAAAGCTCACTTGCTTCACCGGGGTCCGGGATCGACATGCGCGGATTGGCGTCCAGCTGGTCAACGGGAAGGTCGACTACTTCGCGTTCTACAGCAAGTGGAAGCCCCGTACCTGCTCGATCGATGTAGAGCGCAACGGCTCCGCCGGCCGTTGGGAGGATAAAGGAGCGACTTCCAAGGTGACGCTCTTGGAAGAGACGGGCGTTTTGCTGATCGATCGCAAGAGCGGGGGCTACCGCTTCGTCTTCCGGAATGTCGACCGCATGCGCTACTGCGGCATGTACGGAAAGATCAATGGCAGCCTCACCGTCATGCGCGGCAAGAAAAAATGCGTCGTGCAAGGCATCATGGACGGGCACCAAGGATGAGATGACTAGAGCTTGACTCAAGAATACGAAGAACCAGGTTTAGCAGCTATCACCCAAACCCCGCCTCGGCGGGGTTTTTGTTTTGGGGCAGGGGAGGGACTGCGGTAACGCGGGAAGACATGCGTCGCCAACATAGATCCTGCTGCCGCCGTTCTGCGTGCAGATTTCACGGCGAGACATTACGGCGTGACGAAAATTCGATACCACGACGAGCCCGACGGCGGTCGCCTTTGCCATCGAGCGCGAACTAGTTGGCATTCCGTTGGTGCGGTGTTTGTTGTGCCCAATACAAAACAAGGAGTTGGCGATGCGAGCGGTTACCGCGCCATTCTGGCACGGAACCTGCAATGGTTCAGGCAAGAACGAAACTGGAGCTGAAAGCAAGCCATGGTCATCTACCTGGACGAGTACCGGAAAGCGAAAGCGGCGAAGCGCGTCGAGGTGGCAGAGCGCTACGACGAGGAGCTGCTGTGCGTGAACTGGAACCCTGCGGTGAGGCTGATTGCGATGTCATGCTTCCAGACCGAACAGGAGTTGAGTCCACAGCTCCCCGAGGACTTCTCGGAAATTGACGCCGGCGCCTTTCTCGACCGCGTCTACGCGCTCGCGAGCCAGATCTAAACGAATCATCTCCCCCGGAGCGGGCCGTGCCCTTGTGGCCGGTCCGCTTTGTTTTGTACTGCCCCGCGCTGATGGATGACGGCGAGCGGCCTCTTTGTCAGACGCGGGCCAGCACCTGGCCCCAGCGTGGGTCGGGACGGCGCTGCATGCGGTCACCCGCTGCATGGAGCGCCGCCCACGTCGTCGAGAGAATGTTGAGCAGCACTGGCCGGCCGTGCTCGGCCTCGAGCAGGGGCACCGCGTGGATGGCGAACCACAGCCCGCCCGGCATCAGGAGCGCCTGGGCATCGGGTGTCTCGCGCAGAACCTGGCCGCCAAGCTCGAGTGCGAGCTGGTAATCGTCGGCCGCGCTGGACGCTTTATTTTGAGCGAGCGAGCGTCCGCGTGAGCGGCAGGCGAGGACCTCGACGCCGGCTTCGGCGAGGTAGCGGGTCAGCGCGGTGTTAACCGCCTCGGGCCAGCGGGTCGCCAGCGCAATCCGGGTTGCTCCAAGGTGCTGCAGCGTCGCGATATGCGCCTCGAGATCCGTGTCGCACGGCAGTCCGGTTCGCGCCCGGCCTTCGGCAAGAATTTCGAGCACCCTTTTCCGGCCGAGAGCCGAGGCCACCGGCACGCCGCTCAACGAGATGCGGTCCACGTTCTTTCTGGCGAGCAGGTCAAAGCGCTCCCAGAGGGTCGGCAATTCAGTTTCGACGGCTTCGAGGCTGTACTCCGTCAGGTTGAGGCCGGTCGTGACCAGCATCATGCCCTCGGGGGCAACGCGGTAGAACTGGTAGGCATCGAGGTCGGTGTAGAGATGAGGAATGACGTAGCCGAGCTGGTACCAAGGGGTGATGATGCTCATTACGAGAGTACTCCAGGGGTTGGATTTGCGCGCAGATGGTACATTATTGGCACGGCGGTCCCGAAGCGAGTTGACGGTCGTTAGCAGCGACAACGTTCCGGTCCTCGCCAAGACCCGCTGAAGCACCTCCAGCCAGCTATCATATACATCAGTTACAGGAATTGCGGTGTCGGCAGTCGCGAGTCTGCCGCCTAACGCGAAAGCACGCCGCTGCGGGAAGAACGCAAACAACCGGAGGGAGAGGGCGCATGAAACTGGATTGGCCGACTGACCGTCTCGATTACGTCCCGATCACCGACCGACCGCCGCTGCCGCTGCCGGGGGGCGCCAAGGTGGTGGTGTGGCCGTGCATCAACGTCGAGAACTGGGTCATCAGCGAGCCCATGCCTCGCACAGTGGTCAATCCGCCGGGTGGGGTCGTCAAGAGTGTCCCGGACATACCGAACTGGGCGTGGCACGAATACGGCAACCGCGTTGCCTTCTGGCGGATAAAGAAAATTTTCGATGAATTCGGTGTCGCCGCTTCGCTGGTGCTGAATGGCTCGGTGTGCGACGTCTATCCTCAGATCGTCGATGCCTGCCTGGAATCGGACTGGGATCTCGTCGGCCACGGCTGGATCCAGCGCGCGCTGCCGGCAGTGCCCGACCAGCGCAAGATGATCCATCGCGTCTTCAAGCACCTCAAGGACTATGCGGGAAAGCCGCCCAAGGGCTGGCTCGGCCCGGCACTCGCCGAGACGCACGACACGGTGGATTGGCTCGCCGAAGCGGGATTCGAATACGTCGCGGACTGGGTGCTCGACGACCAACCGGTCGATCTGCGCACCCAGCACGGCACGCTGGTCAGCATTCCCTACACCCAGGAGCTGAACGACCTCGCGATGCTGTTGATTCAGGGACACCGGGCCACCGAGTACGCCGACCGCGCGATCGACCAGTTCGACCAGTTGATCGAGGACGCGGCCGCCGGCTCCTCACGCGTCATGTGCTTTACCCTGCACCCCTACATCATGGGGGTCCCGCACCGGGTCAAGCATTTACGGCGCATTCTCGAACACGTCTGTAACCGCCCCGATACGTTGGTATGGACCGGCGAGGGGATACTCGAATGGTACAAAAGCGTGCGGCCCAGGACCGGCTGGCCGCCGGTCAAGGCAAAGGGCGGAAGGAAGAAGGTCGCCGACCGGGCCAAAGCCGCGCGCCGGAAGTAACGACCACGATCTCGGTTCGGGGCGTGCTGGTATAGCACTGCTTGCGGCGTCGAGTACGGCACAAGCGATGTTCGCCCGGGCCGCTGGGGAACGAGGGCGGAGCGACCTAACCGCCCAGCCACCAGGGCATGTCGAAAAACTGCAGCAGCACACCCCCCGGATATCGCAAGGTCAGGAAATGGGACATGACGCCAAGGAAGGCAACGCCGGCAATTCCCATGACCGCGTGTTTCAAGGGCGCGCCGCCGACCTTGTTCTGGATGAAGAGGAAAATGAACAGGGCGCACCCGATCGGAAAGCCGACCAGTCCAACCAGCGCAAACATGCCGAGAATCCAGCCGAGATAATGGTAATCGCTGAAATCGACCTTAAGGGTCCTTTCCGCGTCGTGGAGGAATCCCGCGGGCTTGTCGGTGCGGACCATGAAATAGATCAGCGGCACGAATAGCAGCAAACCAATCACTGCGGTGATCTGCATGAAAATGGCGCCGTACCACGTGTAATTGAAGCTGTCGACCAGCGCGTAGACGACGAAGGCGAGCAAAACCGCGGCGAACGCAAGCTGCGGCTTTCTGTTAGATGCACCGTGCGCACTCTCTTCCACGTAGGTCTTGCCCTGGTTCGGCGAAAAGCGCCAGGCGGCGAAGATCGACAGCGCAGTCACTATGACCAGCCCGATGACGATTGGCCGCTCTAAGAAGCTGAACCCGTAGACCTGATAGGCCTGATAGATCGTGGGCTCGAGGCGCGGGGCCAGGAAGTAGCCGATCAAGAGTGCCGGCCGCGACCAACCGAAACGCTTCATGAACACGCCGAGCGTGCCCATGGTGAAGAGCGCGAACAGATCGGCCCATTCCCGCGTCGCCTGAAATGCCGCGAAGAAGATCAGCACGAACATGAACGGCGCCAGGTAGGCATAGCGGATCGTCGTGAGGCGGGCAACATAATTCGCGAGCAGCAGGCACAACGCCGTCGCCAGCACGTTGCCGATTGCCAGTGACCAGATCATCGTGAACGTCAGATCGAGATGCTGTGTCAGCATGGTGATGCCGGGCTCGATGCCAATCAGGATAAACCCGCCGAGAAGAATCGCCATGCTGCCCGATCCTGGGATGCCGAACAGCAACGTCGGAATGAGCGCACCGCCCTCTTTGGCGTTGTTGGCGGATTCCGGTGCCAGCACGCCGCGCACGTCGCCGGTGCCGTAGCGTTCCCGGTTCTTGGTCGACTGGATCACGTGACCGTAAGCGATCCAATCGACCACCGAGCCGCCCAGGCCTGGCAGCGCGCCGATGATGCAGCCGAGAACGCTGCAGCGCAGGACGATCCACCAGTGCTCCAAGACGTCCTTGAAGCCCTGGATCCACCCGTGGCCGAGTTGTGCCGTTTCCGAAATGCGGCTACTTCGACGCAATACATCAATGATCTCCGGCATGGCGAACATTCCCAGGCCGACGATCACGATGGGGATCCCGTCGCTGAGGTAGATGGACTCGAAACCCAGCCGGAACTCACCCGTCGCCGGCGCGGTGCCCAGGCTTCCCAGCAGAAGACCCACGCAGCAGGTCGCGAGACCTTTCAACGCACTGGTGCCGGTCAGCATGCCGATCATGCTCAACGCGAGGATGACGAGAAGGAGCTGCTCGCCGAAGCCCATGGCAAGAATGACCGGGCGGGCCGCGAAGATAGCGATGGTCAGGACGAAGGCGCCCAACAGGCCGCCGATCATCGAGGCCGTGAACGCGGCGCCGAGCGCGCGCGCGCCTTCCCCTTTCTTGGCCATCGGAAACCCATCGACCACGGTGGCCTGCGAGTTCGACGTCCCCGGGATACCCATGAGGACTGACGGAAAGGTGTCGGAGGTGGCCAGCGGCGCGAGCAGGCCGATCATCATCGCCAGCGCATTCGCTGGATCCATCCCGAAGACGAAGGGCAGCAGGACCGACAGACCCGCGATACCCCCGAGCCCAGGCAGGATGCCGACCGCCAGCCCGAGAATGACGCCGGTAAAAAGAAAAACGAGGTGCGTAGGTTCGACAAGCTGGTAAAACGCCAAGACAAAGATCTCGACCATCGCTGTATCGATCATCGCTGGTCTCTCGCTCTTACATCGTCGCCGGGTGGCGGGGGGGGTGAGATTTTCTGAACCAACGGAGGGCGCCCGGCGACTCGTCGCCGGGCGCCCCTCCCGTCAGCACAACTAGGATGCCGTTACGACGCGGCGGTTGTTATCTGAGCCTCGCCGCGACAGTGATGTTGAAACGATCTTTCACGTACTTGGCGAGCCATTTAGCGGATTCCGGCTCGAGGGTGGTGCCGAGTTGGCGGATTTTGATCGCCCCATCGGTCATGATATTTTTGTACGGACCAAAGACCTTCTGGCCCTTTGGGCTGCTCATGATCTCGGCGTAGCTCTTGCGCGCCGCCGTCCGCCAGGCCGCGATCACATCCGGGGGCGTTCCCCTCATCATATTCCACGATTTCGACAGCGTCACGCTGACGGCCATCAACGATTTCCATCCCTCGTAGGCAGTCCCAGACGGTTCCTTGCCGTAGACCGCTTTGTAGGCTTCGTTGAAGGTTGGCACGTCCGGCGCCGCGGGATCGCGGCTGATCGAGCCGTCTTCATTGAGCACGCCGAACGTGTACAGTGGAACGGCCATGCCGCTCTTGATCATGTGGGCGCGGTTGTTCAGGAACGACAACGTGTTGTCGTAGTTCATCGTGAATTCGCCGCGCTCGAACCCGAGTGCCATCGGGCCATTGCCCCCGAGACCCCAGACGCTGTTGACCTCGATGCCGAGAAGGCTGAGCGCCGTGCGCAGCGCCAACCCGCCCGAAGTCGGGGTCTTGCCGCCGAAGACCAGTTTTGACTTCGGATAGCTGCGGAGCTTCTCGATCTTCGCCTTGAGCGTGGGCTCGTTCTGGATCCCCAGGTCGTTACGCGTGTACTGCATGATGCCACGCGGCGACAGGATGATCGGAATAAAATCATCCATGTTGAATCTCACGCGCTTGTCGCCCAGCATGTAGTTCGAATTGGACGTCGTCGAAAGCGCGATCACCCAGGTGCCGTCCTTCGCGGCCTTCGCAGCGTAATAGTTGATACCGCTCATGCTGCCACCGCCCGGCCGATTGATAACGACGATCTGGGGATTTCCCGGCAGGTGTTTCTCGAAATACGGCGCCATAAACCGGCTGTAGCTGTCCGTGCCGCCGCCTTCACTGAAGGGAACGACCACGGCAATCCGCTTGCCGGAAAAGTCCACGGCCGCAGCCTTCGTGCTGGCCGTCGCGGTGAGCCCGAACGCCGCCGCCGAAACTGCCAGCGTCGCGACCGTTCGGAACAACCCCTGCCTACTTAGCTTGATGAACCTGTTCATGCTGGCTTCTCCTCGTATGATGGAAAAAATGCGTCGATACGTTCAAACGATGCTCGTCGAGCGATGCTCCAAGCCGCATGGCGGCTACGTTGTGCCCATTGACCCGAGGCGGCTGCAGATGCTTTGCCTCGGCGCGTTGTCCGGGCAGCTGCTCTTGCGAGACATGGAGCTTGTTGTCCCACACTCGATCAGCGGCGCCGCTAGTCTACCAATTACAATCGGCCCGATGGAGATGGTGCACTGCACAAGATTCGATCGCCGAATTCAGCTAGTTTCCCCCCTAGCAGTGACGCACAAAAGCAGCGATCAGGTATTGGGAGTACCCTTCGAGTTGGATTTGCGCGCAGACAGTGCAACATAGGGACGCTCGGGGGTCAACCCCACGTTTCTCCCACTTTAGCCTAGGAGACAGTGCGCGGAAAAATCAAAGGGGCTGGCTGATTGCTGGCGGCTCTCTCACGGGCCCCGAACTGAGCGCGACCCGCGGGTTAGCGCGATCGGCGATGCAGTGTTCCTGTTATCAACATCAGTATTGTGGAGCAGATGGAATGCCCGTTATTGTCGGTCCATGGAGCCCGCGACAGTCAGGTATATTGATTATCAGTGGCCGTCCGTTCAGTATATGTACGGCTGACTGGCCAAAAAACTGAGCGGTTGGTGAGAGCCGGTAGCGCACTCATTCTGCATCGCTTGCCCTGATCAAGTTTCACAGGGGTTGGCTGACACGGGGATTCCGTAGTGCGGTGTTAAAGGATTCTTGAGAGATAGGCCAGCTAACGGGAGCTTTCTAATCACTAATATAAGGAGGACGGAACATGAGACATTCGACAATGCTCAAGAAGGGAACCTATTTAACCATCTTTTACCTGGCGTTCGGCTTATTCTTCCTCAGCGCGGCGGCTAATTCGGCAGACGCGCCCAAGAAGATCACGTTTGTTGCCGGGACCGTCGGCGGTGCGTGGTACAACTCCGCCGCGGTGATGTCTCAAGCCATTATGTCCGACGTCCCGGACCTGAATGTGACCGCCACCTCGGGTCTGAGTCTTGGGAATATCCGCTTGATCGACAAGGGCCAGGACGCGCACATGGGGTGGACCTATCTTGCCTCGGTTTTTCAGGCCCGGGAAGGCGTCAAACCGTTTAAGCGAAAACACCAGAACGTCCGAATCGTGCTTCCGGGAATGCTGGGCAGCCCGTATTTCGTATGCAACAAGAAAAGCGGTGTCACGGACTGGGGTGACATGAAGAACAAGCGGATCACCACCGCACAGCTCGGCGGGCAGAACGAGAACCTGACCCGGAAGATGTTTGCCCTATACGGCTTCAACTACGACGTTATCAAGAAGAACGGGGGGTCGGTCAATCACGTGAAGTTCACCCAGGCGGCAACCCTGATGAAAGACAACAGCGCCGATTGCGTGTTAGCCCCCGCGCCGCCCAATAACCCGCTGGGACTGGTCCTCGATCTTGAGAACAGTATGGATCTGGTCGTGCCCCGTATCCGCAAGGATGTTCTCGACCGGTTCGTCAAGGAAAACCGGGGCTACATGGCTTATCCGCTCTCGCCGATGTACAAGAGCTTGAAGAGCCTTGACCAACCGGTGATGGTGGCAGCCGGCGTCGGCGTCATTATCACCAACAAGGATCTTCCTGATGATTTTATTTACAACGTAACCAAGGCGATCTACAAGAACCGCGAAAAGCTCTACGAAGTAAACAAGATGTATACCTATCTGAAGGATCCGAAAAACCTGACCCTCGGGATCGATGAATCGATGTTTCACCCGGGCGCGCTCAAGGCCATCAAAGAAGCCCAGGGTAAATAGGCTCTGTTACGGTCAGCGCAAAGAGCAGACAGGGGATAACCGCAGCCGGCCGGTTGGACGGATGCTGCGCCCCTTTGATTCCTTCGTTGCCGGTAGTCGGTCCTGTGGCCGGGCGATTTGACCGGAAAGAACCCCCGGCAGGATCGACGATGGAGGAATATCCACCCGCTCCGGGAAACCCCGGAGCAGGTCCTTTGGTGTAACGATTCAACAGGATTTGGCAGGGGAGAGGATCATGCAGGAACACGCTCTGGGAAACAGCACTTGGAGCCGCGTTTCCCAATTTCTGACACCTCTTTTCCTGTTGAAGGTCGTGGCCTTTTCGATGGCCGCGTATCACCTCTACAAGGCTTATTTCGGGGTGTACGAGATCTGGCGCCACCGGGGTGTTCATTTGATTTTCCTGTTGCTCCTGGCTTTCCTGCAAACGGGATTGTGCGTGCAGGCCCGATCAAAGCTGAAGAAATCATGGGACGTGCTGCTCATTCTTCTCACGCTGGGGATCGGCGCGTACATCATCCTCGACTACCAGGAGATTGCGCTGCGGGCAGGAATGCCCGATTCTCTTGACCAGATCAGTTGCGTGGTGCTGGCACTCCTAGTGGTCATCTCAGTGCAGCGGACGCTGGGGTGGCCCATGACCGCGGTGACGCTCTTCTTTGCAGCCTGGGTGTTGTTCGGCCACTACCTGCCGCTCAGTTTCGCCCATAGCGGTTACAGCTTTGGGCGGTTAGTAGACATCTTTTTCAATTCGACCGACGGCATCCTGGGCCTGCCCACGGGTGTTTCAGCCGTATACGTTGCCATTTTTGTCTATTTCGGAACGTTTCTGCTAAAAAGTGGTGCGGCTGACTATTTCAAGGATGTTTCCTTCGCGCTGGCTGGCTCTCGCGTCGGGGGGCCTGCGAAGGTTGCCGTTCTGGCAAGCGCTCTGGTCGGCACTATGATGGGCAACGGCATCGCCAACATCGCGACCACCGGATCGTTCACGATTCCCATGATGAAAAGACTGGGATATCAACCTCACTTTGCCGGAGCGGTCGAGGCGGTGGCTTCCATGGGCGGCCAGCTGATGCCACCCATCATGGCGTCCGTGGTGTTTCTCATTGCCGAATACACGGGGGAGCCGCTGTACAAGCTGATGATCTGGGCCTTCGTTCCGGCGCTCATGTATTTTCTTTGCCTGTTTTGGGGGGTTCATTTCGAGGCGCTCAAGCGCGGGCTGAGTACCGTCCCCAAAGAAGAGCTTCCGGACTTCAAGACTGTTCTTTTCAAGGGGCCGTGGTATCTGATGCTGCCGCTTCCCTTGCTGGTCGTTCTGCTCTTTGTCGGTTACAGCCCCTTTTATTCCGCTTTTCTATCGATTGTCGCCATCGTGATATGTGCCTCGTTGCACCCCAAGAGCCGAATGGGCCCCAGAAAGATTGTGGAGGCAATGGTCGAAGGTTCCATAGCGTGCATTGTCATGGGGCTTGCCTGCGCTGCCGCCAGCATTATCGTGGCTTCCATCGAAGTCACCGGGCTGGGCTTGAGTTTTTCGAGTCTGATGATTGCGCTTTCCGGTGGAAACCTCATCCTGCTGCTGCTCCTGGCAATGGTCGCGTCCATCGTGCTGGGCATGGGAATGACGACCGTGGCGGCGTATATCATCGTAGCGACCCTGACCATTCCCGCCTTAGTGCAGATGGGCGTCAACATGATCGCCGCCCACCTGTTCTGCTTCTACTTTGCGATCCTTTCCGGCATTACACCGCCGGTCGCCATCGGCGCATTCGTGGCGGCTGGAATTGCGAAAGCGAACGAATTGAGAACTGCCGTAACGGCTATGAAACTGGGGCTGGTGGGCCTGGTGGTGCCCTATCTTTTCGTCTACGATAATTCATTCCTTTTGATGGGGACGTTCTGGGAGACTTCGCTGAGGTTTGTTTTGGCCATCATCGGTGTCTACGCCCTCTCGTCCAGTCTTAACGGCTATTTGTTGAGCAGTCTGTCGCTCATCGGGCGCGCGGTCATATTTGCGAGCGCTGCCGCGCTGTTATGGCCGCAGTTCTGGGCCGTCAATTTCCTGGGGTTGGCAGTTTTTGGAGCATGTTATGCTGGTTTCAGCGTTGCCAGACGGCGGGCCATGGAGAGACTTGCCGCTGGAGTGTGAAAAATCAGTAGTTCCGTGACGGCGTTAATCCCGGTGTGGTAAACGGGAAACTGAAGGAGAGGCATATGAGGGCGCTTTTAACTGCAAAGGACATCAAGGGCATTGTTGCCATCATGCCGACGCCCGTTAAGGACGGCGCCGACTCATGGGCCAGTCGGGACGTGGTCAATGTGGAGGAGGCTGCGCGCGGGGCCGATAACCTGGTCAAGGACGGCATTGACTGTCTTTTGATCAACGGAACCTTCGGCGAGGCTGCCACGCTCATGTGGGACGAACTGAAGAAATTCAGCGAGACCGTCATGCAGGCCGTCGGCGGGCGCATCCCAGTGTTCCTCGGGGCCACTACGCTTAATACGCGGGATACTGTTGAACGGGGGCGATATTTTCGAGACCTTGGGGCACAGGGGCTTTTTCTGGGGCGGCCCATGTGGTGCACGATGTCTGACGAAATGATCGTACGGTTCTACCAGGACATTGCCGAAGCTTTGCCGGACATGAATATCTTCGTCTATGACAATCACGAGGCCTTCAAGGGGAAGATCTCCACCAGGGTCTATGGCGAAATCGCAAAGATTCCCAATGTAGTGGGATCCAAGTACCGCAGTGTTCTCGCAGCAATGAGCACGGACAATCTCGTGGCCGATCTTAAGGCGGTAGATGGAAAGATGAAGCTTCTTCCCCATGATGCCGATTGGTATTACGCCGCCAGATGGTTCCCCGAAGAGGTTGATGGCTGCTGGTCCAGCGGTGTTGCTGCCGGACCGGAACCGGTAGTGGCGCTCAAGAAAGCCATCAACGCCGCAGACTGGAAACAGGCCAAACAGATTGCCGATGACATCTACTGGGCTTATGAGAATTTTTTCCCCCAGGGCAGCTTTGCCGCCTTTCATACCCATAACATCGGGATCCAAAAGGCCCGATTCGACGCCAGCGGCTATATCAAAGCCGGCCCCGCTTTACCCCCGTATCACGTAACACCGGCTCACATTCTGGAAAATGCCAGAGAATGCGGATTGCGCTGGAAAAAGTTGAGAGAAAAATATGCGCCTTTGCGATTGGTCAGCAATCGATAATGACACGCCAGTCTGCTGTCCCTGGCGCGCTTCACCGCTGGCGACGAGGCGCCCCCTATAAGATTTGGATCGCCTCGCCATTCACCAAAGAACCGCGCACAGCAGTCGCACGCGCTCACTGGAGCCAGTCCGGCCGTTTGCCCCCGCCCGCCGACACGCCAAGCGCGGCGCCGCGCGGGCCAATGCCGGGCCCCTCGCGCTGGAAGTTGGTGCAGTAGGCGAACGATAGATTGCGCTCGCGGTCGCACCAGGCAAAAGCGCCGCCGGTGCCGGTATGCCCGAACGCCTTCATGTTCTCACCCATGGGCACGGTGTTCGGTTCGTTGTGCATAAAGCCGTAGCCCATGCGGATACGGCGCTGCGTCATGATGCAATCGTCTTCCCACACGAGCCTGGAGGCGCGCTCGACCGCATCGGCGCTCAGGACGCGCACACCGTCGATGATGCCGTTGCCGGCGAGCATCGCATAGATGCGGGCCATCGCCCGCGCGCTGCCGTGGCCGCCAAACGAGGCCACTTCGAGCTCGCGAATCTCGCGGCAGTTCTGGAAATATCCCATCTTTGGCGCGGAGCGGAATGCGCGGCCCAGTGGCGTGGACTCGTCGGATGCGATTTTGAAGAACGCGTTCTTCGGATTGCGATGCATGTCGGAGACGCGCGCGATCTCGTCAGGCCGCAAACCAATGTGGTAGTCCGCGCCAAGCTTGCTGGCGACTTCTTCGCGCAGGAAAGTACCCACGCTTTTCCCGGTCACGCGACGCACGATTTCGCCGAGGATGTAGCCGATGTTGATCGAGTTGTAGGCGCCCTTCGTTCCCGGCTCCCACGCCGGCGCCTGCTGTTCGAGGGCGCGGATGTGCACCTTCCAGTCAAACCAGGAGCCGGGCGGCGCGTGATCGCAGTAGATCACGCCGCACGTGTGTGAAAGGACATGGCGCACGAGTACACTCCCCTTGCCCGCGGCGGCGAACTCGGGCCAGTAGCGCGACACCGGCGCGTCGAAATCGACGAGTCCGCGGTCGATCAAGATGTGCGTACACAACGCGCACATGCTTTTCGCCACCGAATTCATGATGACGATGGTGTCTTCGGCCCAAGGGACCGTGCGCTCCGTGTCCTTGTGGCCGCCCCACAGGTCCACCACCTTCTTGCCGTCCTGATACACGCACACGGCTGCCCCGACTTCGCCGCGCTCGCGAAAATTCCGTTCGAATTCCTCGCGCACGGCCGCAAAGCGCGGATCGCACACGCCGTTGATGAGTATCGGTGCATTGGTCATTGCAGTTCCTGCGGAAAATCCAGAAATGGGTTGGTGCGGTGTTACCCTCTCCGCGCCTGCCAGCCACCCCTCTCCCGCACGCGCGAGAGGGGCTGCAGTGAAAGCGCCATGAGACCGTGTGGCAGAATAGAGTACGCTCAATTGTGCCCCTCATTCTGCTACAGATGGCTGCTTCTCCGCCACCCGCCTCCCGTCTGGCTCGCAACCGCCCAGCCGCCACCGAGCGCGCGCACGAGTTGCGCCGCGGCGATTCCACACCGGCCCCCGTCGTCTCGGCCGGATTGAATTTCCTTCTATGAGGGATCTCCGCGTGTCAAGTCTCCGGTAGCGGTTTTTTGCATCTACGGTGGGCGGGTCATGTTTTTTCCTGTAAGCGGTCTTTGCGTTGGTTGGCCCGATTCGATTGTGAGTAC
>Ga0224512_10003123_pt1 | contig 14729 bp, 9 predicted proteins | sample SF_May12_sed_USG_4_FD_169103 | JGI IMG/M metagenome (GOLD analysis project Ga0224512, IMG submission 169103) | Sediment microbial communities from San Francisco Bay, California, United States - SF_May12_sed_USGS_13 | ecosystem: Environmental > Aquatic > Marine > Sediment | place: USA: California...
CCAGGAATGTTGAGCAGCCCGCCGAGAGACACTTCGCTGTGAACGTTACTTGTGATCGTGTAGCCTTCTTCGAAATAGAATTCGCCGTTGCCTGGTCCCTCTCCGGTTCCCGCACCCCCACTCGTGTTCGTGTTATCGGAGCCGTTATTTTCCAGCAACCAGGTCGATCCGCTCTTGTACAATCGAAGCGTGTCACCTGCGGAGACCCCTTCGACGGTCCCGGTGTTCGCGCCGGAATTATAGTTGCCGGTTTGGTGTCCCAGTCTATCCGCCATTCCGAGGATCATGAATCCATTCTGATCAAACTCGATATCAAGAAGCCACGGCTGGGGATAGTACTTTTGGTTCCATGGAACAAAGTCAAGGAGATCCGTGACGTCGTTTGCCCACGGAAGCCATTCAGCCGGTGCGCACACGGTGCCATTATCGGAAATGCAGCCCCGCGTATAGTTGAGTGCGAAATTGGCTACCTGGACCGCACTTCCCGAACCCGACGGATTGAGTTCGTAAACAAATGCCCGCAATTGACTCACATTTCCGGTACTCTGGGCGGTACAGGTCAAACCAACATAGACCTTGTTGCCGACAACTTTAAGCGCACCGGGCCTGAGATTCAGGTTCATTTCACCCACCGGTGTCGAACTGTCTGCCGGACATCCGGTCGCTGATGTTCCCGGGTTTGTCAGTGTGGCGAGATTATAGACCTTCACCTGGCTGGAAAGTGTCGGAGCGGTTGGCGTTCCTGCGCCGAGCGGGACTGCATATAGTTTGCGGTCGAATAGATTTACTACATAGAGAGTACGTTCGTCCGCTGAAAGATCGATGTCGCCGATGCCGGTCGTCCCGACCCCGTCGAAAGCCCCTGTGTCCGTTTCATAATTTGTCGTTTCGTGGGGATTTATGCCAAAGACGTTGCTGCCGAACAGCGTGTTCAGGTTTACAAAGAGCGAACCCGTCGTTCCGGTCGTGTTAGAAATAAAGATCTCGCCGGTAGGGTCGCTGCTGGCCGTTCCCTTATTGTTGTTTCGAAATCCAGCGTGACGTTTAGTAAAGGCAGACGCGAAGATCTTTTTTGACCGCCGGTGATACGCGAGGCCCCAGACCGACCCCAGCTGATTCTGCGGCACCATCAGAGAATGAGATGTTGGATCAACGACGCCGGCACTGCTTGTCCTGCTCGTCGTACCGGAGTTGTACGGAAATGAAACCAGAACCGTATCCGTTGAGTTTCCCGCGACCGTTCCTGCGAAGCAGGTCGTCACTAACTCAGGTGTATTCTGGCAATAGTCCTCGATCGTGATGATGCCGAAATCAATATTCGTACTGTTGCCGTCCGGTATGAAACGGACCGCCGAGGAGTTGTTTGAACCGACTGTGCCCGGCATGTATCCCGCCGGAAGTGAGCTGAATTCAACACGGTAAGGCCCCGTGCCGGTCGCACTAACCGAAAAACCCCCGGTTGCCGAGGAGACGGCCGTCCCACGTTGACTGCCTGCGGCGTCATATACCGTCACGGTAACCCCGCCGATTCCCTTGTCTACAGCGAAATTAGGCGCGACGCCGGAAGTGTCGCGGGTCCCGTTCAGGTTGTAATCCAGAAAGACGGTTCCGGAGATCGTCCCGGCAGCCGAAGCGTTTCGAACCGGGAGCATTAAAGTGCTCGTTGCGATAATCGCGATAATCGAAATCGCGATAAAACTGTAAAATCCGAATTCACGGAGAAGGGTCTTCTCTTTTGTCATTTTTGCAAAATTATCCTCGGGTGTGCGTGGCTACAATATTTGGCGCGCCCTGCGGTTACGGACGGACGGACAGAGAATCCCTGTGCCGCCGGAAACGCAAAGGCAATGAGTTGGGGGCCGTAATTGTTGTGGAAGATTTCTTTGTGAGGCCTGTGAAGAAAACTTCACGCTTCTTAGACTATCAACATTGTTGAACATAGTCAATATATTTTAAGTACCAGCCACCCGCAATATTATCCCGCAGTTTTTCTCATACGGAGTCCGTTTTGTTAGAATCTGGATGTCTGGAATTGCCCAAAAATCATGAGTACTGACCCAAAAAACATTGTGTCCCTCCTTCCCTCTGCAACCGAGATCGTTTGTGCACTCGGACTGGAAGAAAGGCTGGTGGGTGTTACCCACGAATGCGATTTCCCCGAAGACATCGGATCGCGGCCGCATGTTACATCGAGTCATATCAGCCATGTGGCGATGACGAGCAAGGAAATTGACCACGAGGTCCGTTCGCAGTTGGACGGCCACGGTTCGATCTATGGTCTCGACGAAGATCTGCTGAGGTCTCTTGATCCCGATCTGATACTCACCCAGGAACTTTGTGATGTCTGCGCTGTGAACTATGAAACGGTTGCGGCGGCGGCAAAGATCCACGCGGCGGACGCGGCGATTGTCTCGCTCGAACCCACTACGATCGGCGAGATTCTTGAGAATATCGAGACGGTCGGAAACGTGTGCGGTGTGCCCGAGCGTGCGAGGAACCTCACTTCCGTTTTGAAGCGAAGGATTGAAGCGATCCGGAAGCAATCATCCGGAACGCAAACCCGTCCGCGGGTAATGATGCTCGAATGGCTCGAGCCGCCATTTGCGCCCGGGCACTGGGTGCCCGAGCAGGTTGAAATTGCCGGTGGCGAGTGCCTGCTCGGTGAATCCGGCATGAAATCCGTAACTACAACTTTCGAGGAGATTTGCGAATCCAATCCGGAGATTGTTGTGTTGATACCCTGCGGTTACTACATCGACGATATCCTGGGGCAATTGGACCAGACCGTGTTTCCCGAGATCCTGCGCGACATCGATGCGTTCAAAACCGGAAATTTATGGGCGGTCGACGCCGCCGCTTATTTTTCGAGACCCGGGCCGAGGGTTGTCGATGGCGCGGAAATTCTTGCTAAAGTCCTACATCCGGAGATATTCGGAGAACCCAACGGGTCCGAAGCGCGGAGCCTTGACGCGTCCTCTTTTGTCGTTGGCGCCTCCGGATCAGCCTAGATACTTGCGATTATGTATTCAAAATATTTCAGAACTTTTTTGATCATCGGCCTGCTTTCAATTGCAGCGGCGGCACAGGAAAGCGATGCGCCGCTGGCTACGATGAGCGGGCAGAGTTTTACGGTCGCGGACCTTCCAGCCGATGTCGCCAAGGCCTGGCGGGAATTGCCGAGTACGCTCGTCATCGCGCGCAAGGACCTTTTGGAACTGCAGATCGATAACATGTTGCTGCTCCAGGAAGCGAACAAGCGGTCGATCGATGTCGACGCCCTTCTCGATATTGAAGTCACCAAGAGGGTTAAGGATCCCGACGAGAAGACCGTGAAGGCCCTGTACGACGAGAACAAGGCGAGCATCGGGGACACTCCTTTAGCCGAAATCAGGCCTCAGATAGTCAACTACCTGAGAATGGAACCAGAGAAAAAGGCACGCGAGGACTTTTCCAGGAAGTTGCGAACAAGCGGCAAAATCGAGTACGGCAAGAATGTAAACGATGAGGGTTTGAGCCTCAACGATGTCATCGCCACGGTAAACGGCGAACCCATCACATTCGCGATGTACAAGAGAAAAAACGCGCTGCCACTTTATGAATACGAAGCGAACGTCTTTGACCAGCTCGATTCTTCGCTTCGAATGATCGTCGACGCGGCGGTGTACCAGGTGGAGTCGCAGAGCCTCGAGATTCCCGTCAACCAGTTGATCGCGCGCGAGATCACGAGCAAGATGAAGGACTTTACAGCGGACGAACAGAATCGCCTCGAAAAGACGTTAAAGAACAAGCTCTATTCAAAATACAGGGTGAAGTACTTTGTTACCGAGCCAGAACCCTATGTACAAGAAATCTCCGTCGACGACGACCCCTCGTTTGGGGCGGCCAGTCCAAAAGCGACGGTTGTCGTTTTTGCCGATTTTGAATGCCCCGCCTGCGCAGGCGTGCATCCGATCCTTAAACAGCTTTTAAAAAAATACGGATCACAGGTCCGTTTGGTCTACAGGGATTTTCCGCTGACGAAAATTCACGAGAATGCCCTGCCCGCCGCCCGTGCCGCGTATGCAGCATCGAAACAGGGTAAGTTCTTTGAGTTCGGGGAGCTGTTATACGACAATCAGACGGAGCTCGATTCGGCGTCGCTTGAGAAATACGCAAAACAGCTCGGACTCGATCTTCAGAAATTCAACGCCGACCGTAACAGCGAGGAAGCCCTGGCCGAGATCAAAAAAGATCTCGCCGACGGAAACGAGTACGGAGTCACCGGAACACCGAGCATCTTTGTCAACGGCTACAAGATCCGCACCCTTTCAGTTCAGGCGTTCGAACAGGCGATCGAGCGTGCGATCATCGGTGTTTACAATTAAAATCTACCGCCCCGATAAACCTATGAAACTCACTCTCTTGATGACGGCATTGCTGATCCTCGGCTCCTGCGATTCGAAGCCGACGGCGAACGGCAGGACTCCGGTAACGCCCAGCCCGGACAATTCTACGGTAACATCCCCCGGGAAGCTCCCGGTCACGGGCTACGAAGTCGTTGCCTCTTACAAACACGACGGCGACGCATTCACGCAGGGACTCTTCTACCGCGACGGCTTTTTGTACGAAAGCACGGGTCATTATGGGGAATCGACGCTTCGCAAAGTGGATTACAAGACCGGCAAAGCAATTCAAAAACACAGGGTGCCGAAGGACTTTTTTGCCGAGGGCATCGCGGTTGTCGGAAACGAGATCTACCAACTGACATGGCAATCAGGCGTGGGCTTTGTCTACAGCATCGACGGTTTCAAGCTGCTCCGCGAATTCCGCTATACGGGACAGGGTTGGGGACTCACATTCGATGGCACAAACCTCTATCACAGCGACGGTAGTCAGGTAATACGCGTCGTCGATCCGAAAACCTACCGGACGCTTCGGCTGATATCCGTAAACAATGAAAACGGGAAGCCGCTGACAAAGTTGAACGAGCTGGAATGGGTCAAAGGCGAGATCTGGGCTAATATCTGGCATTCCGAAGAGATTGGCAAACCAAACCACATCGCGCGTATCGATCCGACGACCGGCAAACTGCTCGGCTGGATAAATCTTTCAGGGATATCGCCGAAAGACACCGACCGCGACGATGAGAACACGATGAACGGTATCGCCTACGACCCCGAGGGCGACCGCATCTTCGTCACCGGCAAGAACTGGAAAAACTTATACGAGATCAAGCTGTTGGAGTGAATCAGATTTGAGGGTAGGGACCAAATATTGGGGAACCTCTTATCCTGGGGAAGATTGAAGATTGGTCCGCAATAACTCGAACAAGTCGGTCGCATAAACCGGGACGTCGTAAGCCGCCTTTAATTCATCGAACTGCATGCCGTCGATGAGAATCGGTTCGTCGGATTTGATCACGTGTTCGGGGATGATGACGAAGTCGCCGACGACCTGGTCCTTAACCGCGATAAAATCCTGTCCCGACAAAAGCCCGGCGACGGCGACGTCACCACCAAAATACGTGTTCGGAACTGCAAGAACATGATGCTCGGAGCCGACGAGTTTGTTTAGCTTTTCGATCTGTTCAGAGAGGATCGGTGCGAACATCTCGCCGGTCATTATCGTCGCTTTCAGCGACGATAGTTCAAAGTTCAAAGTTTCGTGTTCAAGGTTTTGTTTATCCGGCTTGATCGCTAACTCATTTGTCCTAATGTTCTTCTTCGGGTCTGACTTTGAATTTTGAACTTTGAACTTTGAACCTTGAATCGAGGCCAAAAGGGCCTCGAACTCATTCACAAAAGACCTGACCATTCCAACGCCGTCTTCGATCTGGGGGTAATCGCCATAGTGTTCGCGCGCAGGAATGTCTGCACCGGCCTTGATATAGATCTCATCTCCCAGAAACGCGAAGCGGGTCCCCAGTTTTCCGAAGAATTCCTCCTGCAGCTTTCCGACCTCCGCGATCGTTTTTTGGCAGAACTTCGGCGTCACACGGGTAAGGCGTTCGTCGTTGTTATAACGCGTCAGCGCGACGGGGACGATCGCCGTCGAGACGATCTTCGGGTGATGAGCGGCAAGATCGCGCAGCGTCTTTTCCAGCTGCGCGCCGTCGTTTATTTCGGGACAGAGCACAACCTGCGCGTGAATCTCGATATCGTTTTCGAGCAACCGCTCGAGCTTATCGAAAATATCGGCCCGTTCCTGATCGACGCCCAGCAGGTACGCACGGGTCTTGAGGTCCGTCGCATGCACCGAAACATACTGCGGCGAGAGTCGCTGCTCTATGATCCGATCCATCTCATCAGGTGTTATTGAGGAAAGCGTAGTGTAGTTTCCGTAAAGAAATGAAAGCCGGATGTCCTCGTCGCGCACGAAGAGCGAAGGTCTTGCGTCTTCGGGGTTTCCCTTGCAGAAGCAGAAAAGACACTCGTTGGCGCACTGTCTTGGGACGATCTGTTCGAATTCGAGGCCAAAATCCTCGCCCTCATCACGTTCGAGATCGATTTCCCACGACTCGCCGTTCGTCTTGCGGACCAGGAATGTCATTTCGGTCTCGCCCGAGGTCTGAAACCGGAAATCGAGATAGTCGCGGACGGGCCGGCCGTTTACACGCACGATCCGGTCGCCGGATTCGAGATCCAGTTGATCGGCAATACTTTCGGGTTCCACGCGGTCGACCGTTACTCCCGGCCGACGCAACTGTGTAACCGCTGGTGTGACGGCAAACTCGTACATAAATCGCTATTCAAAGTTCAAGGTTCAAAGTTCGAGGTTTGTATGGCCATGTGTTCTGGTCTTACTTGCAAGTCTGAAAAAACAAACTTTGAACCTTAAACATTGAACACTAAACTATCCTAAACCCCTTTAACCAGTGAATCGAGAGGCGTGTACTCTAGATTCTGCGAGGTCGCGACCGCTTCATAGGTCAGTTTTCCCGCAAATGTGTTGACGCCTTCCGCGAGACCCGGATCGGCCATGATCGCCTCATGAAAGCCGCGGTTCGCAAGCTGAAGCGCATAGGGCAGCGTCGCATTCGTCAACGCAAATGTGGACGTACGCGGCACGGCGCCCGGCATATTCGCAACGCAGTAGTGCAGCACGCCCTCTTCGTAATAGGTCGGGTTCGAATGGGTCGTCGCGCGCGTCGTTTCAAAACAACCGCCCTGGTCGACCGCGACATCTACCAAAACCGAACCGTCGGGTATGAGTTTGAGCATATCGCGGGTGATGAGTTTCGGAGCCGAAGCACCGGGAATCAAGACCGCGCCGATGATCAAATCGGCATGCGTAATCGCTTCCTCGATCGAGTAGCGGCTCGATGCGAGCGTCTGGATCTTCGATAGAAAAATGTCGTCGAGTTCACGAAGCCGTTCAAGGTCGAGATCGATCATCGTCACGTGCGCACCTAGCCCGATCGCCATTTTGGCTGCCTCGGTACCGACGACACCGCCGCCGATAATTACGACATCGGCCGCCGGGACACCCGGGACACCACCTAGGAGGATCCCGCGACCGCCGTTCATTTTTTCAAGATAGGTCGCGCCGACCTGAACCGACATGCGACCGGCGACCTCCGACATCGGGGTCAGAAGGGGAAGACGGCCTTTTTTGTCGGTAATGGTCTCGTATGCGACTCCCGTGACTTTGCGTTCGAGCATTTGGTTCGTCAGTTCGAGTTCCGGGGCGAGGTGCAGGTATGTGAACAAAAGCTGGTTCTCACGCATCCTCGGATATTCGGGAGCGATCGGTTCCTTTACCTTGACGACCATATCGCCTTCGCCCCACACATCGTCGGCCGTGTTGAGTATCTGTGCGCCCGCGTCAACATATTGCTGATCCACAAAACCCGAACCTTCTCCCGCACCTTTCTCGACAAAAAGCTCATGGCCCGCATCGGCAAGGGCCTGGACACCGGCCGGCGTTAGGCCAACCCGGTATTCGTTATCTTTGATTTCCTTCGGCAATCCGATTTTCATTTTTTAATAATCTCCTCACAACACTTTTATAAATCTCAATATCAATCGCTCGATACTATCGGTCGTGTAAGAACCGAACTGCCGCTCCGCCTCCGGGCGCAAGATCCAGCTCTAAGGTATCGCTTGGTCTCACATTTTTCCTGTAAATCCTGTAGGACTTCGGGTTGGTCTCCCAATGCGCATCCTCGCTGTCAGCGTATATTTTAGCCACCTGCTTGCGTTCGCCGTTTGGGAAGCTACGCAAAAAATCCAGTGGGATTTTTATCGTGCGCGCATTTTCATCCGTGATCGCACCAAGGTACCAAAATCCGTTGCCGCCCTTCCTTCTTCGCGCAATAACTATGAAATCTCCCGGCTCCGCCGCGATCACGCGGGTCTCATCCCAGTCGACGGGAACGTCCTTTATAAACTCGAAAGCATCCATGTACTTTTCATAGTTTTCCGGTAAGTCGGCCGCCATCTGCATTGGACTGTACATTGTAACGTAAAGCGCGAGCTGTTTTGCCAAAGTTGTGTGCACCTGCTGTGTTTTTGCCGGATCGTAGAAATTCATCTTGATCTCGAAGATACCCGGTGTGTAGTCCATCGGCCCGCCCATCAGGCGCGTAAAGGGCAGAATGGTTTCATGTGCGGGCGGGTTGCCGGCGCTCCAGGCGTTGAACTCATTTCCCCTCGCCGCCTCGGCCGTTAGCCAATTCGGATAGGTCCTGTGGAGGCCGGTCGGGCGAACCGACTCGTGCGAGTCGATCATGATCTTGTATTCGCCGGCCCTCTCAGCAACATGGTTGTAGTGATTGACCATGTATTGACCGTCGTGGAGCTCGCCACGGGGTATGATCCGGCCGACATAACCGGTCTTGACCGCTTCGTAGCCGTTCTTGTTCATAAACGTGAACGCGCGGTCGAGCCTTCTTTCGTAATTCGTCACCGATGCCGAGGTCTCATGGTGCATCACCAGTCTTACTCTTTTTTCCGCGGCGTACTTGGTCACGGCGTCGACATCGAAATCCGGGTACGGAGTGACGAAATCGAAGACGTTGTCCTTCCAGTTTCCAAACCAGTCTTCCCACCCGACATTCCAACCTTCGACCAGAACGCTGTCGATCCCGTTTTTGGCGGCAAAATCGATATAACGTTTTGTGTTTTCGGTCGTCGCACCGTGTCTTCCGTTCGGTTTGAGGGTTTTCCAATCCACCTCATCGATCTTTATGTTGTTTGTATCCGAGTAGTTCCAGGAAGACTTGTTTACATGGAGTTCCCACCAGATACCGATAAATTTCTGCGGTCTGATCCAGTTTGTGTCCCTTAGTTTCGTCGGTTCGTTGAGGTTGAGTATCGTTTTGGAAGCGATCAGGTCGCGGGCGTCATCGCTGACGAGGACCGTCCGCCATGGCGTTCTGGCGGGTGTTTGAAGATGTGCGCTACTGCCGACGGTGTTCGGCGCAAGCTCGGTCGAAAGGACGAATCGCTTTTTATCGACATTGAGGCAGATCGCCGGATAATTGATAAGGGCAGCCTCGTGGATGTTGATATAGAGACCGCTTTCGGTCTTGAGCATCAGAGGCGTCTGGACCGCACTGCCGCTGAAATTCGAACGGGTCGAAATGGAAACCGCGACCTTGCTTACCTTTTCCGCGTCTATCTCGCTTAATTTTGTCTCGGAATATGGGTATTCGTTTGTGTCGAAGTCCCCCGGAATCCAAAATGCCATGTGATCCCCGGTCAGATCGAATTCCGTATTTTCGCGCACGACCTCGAAATACCTGAGGTCCTTCTGCTCGGGGAATTCGTAACGAAACCCGAGTCCGTCGTTAAAAAGGCGAAACCTGACAACAATCTCCCGATTATTCTCGCCGACACTCTGCACGAACCTCGCTTCGAGCTCGCGATGATGGTCCCTGATCGTTTTGACTTCGCCCCAGACGGGATCCCACGAGCGGTCGCGTTCCGTTTTTACCGAACCATCCAGTTTGAATCCGGTCGACAGGTCATTGCCGCCTTTCAGTTCGAAACCGAGCCGGCTCGTCTCGATCACAGGTTTGTTTTTGTAACTGAGCGAATAGACGGGTTGGCCATTCGTATTGACCCCGACCGTCAACTTTAGATTGCCGTCCGGCGATTCAAGGGTTGCGGAAAAAACGCTGACCGCCAAGATGGCGAACAGCGTCACAAGCTTTAACGTTCTTAAGATTAACCTGATCAATTCAAAGCCCCGTGTCCGGAATCTAGATCTCGACCTCGTCGATCTGCGCTTTTTGCAGCTTGCCGGAATAATCCACATAGATCGACTTCCATTCGCTAAAGATATCGAGGACCTGCGTTCCTGCCTCCCGGTGACCATTGCCGGTTCCCTTTGTACCGCCAAACGGCAGATGGACCTCGGCGCCGATCGTCGCCGAATTGATATAGCAAATACCGGTGTAAAGTTCCTGCATCGCGTGAAAGGCGCGGTTGACGTCCTGCGTGTAGATCGCCGACGAGAGACCGTATTTTATGTCGTTAGCGACATCGATCGCTTCTTCGAGGCCGCCGACCGGGATCACCGTGGTGACGGGGCCGAAGATCTCTTCCTGCGAAATCCGCATTTCGCGTGATGCGTCCGTAAAGACTGTTGGTTCGATGAAGTAGCCGTTGTCGAAATCACCGCCGGTCAGACGATTACCGCCGCAGGCGAGCGTCGCGCCGTCCTCGTTCCTGCCGATCTCGATATAACCCATGATCTTGTCGACGGCCTGCTGGTTGATGACCGGACCGACATCGGTGCTCTCGTCAAGCCCGTTTCCGACCTTCAGGGCCTTTGCACGTTCGACGAGCTTCTCGCTGAACTCGGCGTAGACCCCCTCGTGCACGATCAGCCGTGAAGATGCCGTACAGCGCTGTCCCGAGGTGCCGAACGCTCCCCACAGCGAGCCTTCGACCGCGTTGTCGATATCGGCATCGTCCATAATGATGATCGCGTTCTTGCCGCCCATTTCGAGGCTTACGATCTTGTTGTCCCGGGCACATTCTTCGGCGATCTTTCTGCCGGTACTTGTCGAACCAGTAAACGAGATAAGGCGGACATCATCGTGGTTGACCAGGGCAGCGCCGGGTTCGGCGAATCCATTTACGACATTCACGACGCCCTTTGGAATTCCCGCCTTTTCACATGCCTTTACGAGATTGATCGTGGAAAGAGGAACATCCTCCCCGGACTTGATCACAACCGTGTTGCCGCAAACAAGCGCCGGTATCAGCTTCCAGGAGGGAATCGCCATCGGGAAGTTAAACGGCGTGATCAAACCGCAAAGTCCAACCGGCTGGCGTTCGCACATCGCGTATTTATTGGGCATCTCCGCCTTGGTTGTAAATCCGTGCAATCTCCGGCCCTCGCCCGCCGTGTAATAGGTGCAGTCGATCGCCTCCTGGACGTCGCCGCCGGCCTCGCTCAGAACCTTACCCATCTCCCGCGTCATCTCGCGCGTGAACGCCTCTTTGTTTTCGCGGAGAATCTCACCAAGCCTGAATAAAAGCTCGGCACGCTTCGGAGCGGGGGTCAAACGCCATCTCGAGGCCGTTTCCTTGGCCGCGGCGACCGCACGGTCGACGTCTTCCGCGGTCGATTTAGGAAATCTCCCGACGACATCGGAATTGTCCGCCGGATTGATATTCTCGAACCATTCTCCTGAAGCCGATGCAACCCATTCGCCGCCTATAAAATTGTGGTAGGTCTTTGTTTCCGAAGACTCGATAGCTTGTGACATAGCCGTTTCCTTATTATTCCTCTAAGTACAAAAAATAGTGGTCAATTGAACTATTAAACATAGACCAACTGACCACCATTAATCAAACCGTTTGGGCGTGTTATTTTACCGTAAATTGCACGATTCTCGGCACAATCGTACCGCCATCACGATCAAACGTGCTGACGTGGAGAACGACCGGGTCGCCGGGAGCCAATCCCTTAACAATCGCCCTGAAATTCTCGAGACTTCCAACCGGTTTCCGGTTTATTCTTTCGATCAAATCTCCACGCGCGATTGCCTGTGCACCGTTCGACAGTTTTTCTTCGACCAGAAAACTCGACGTTTCTAATCGAATAATCAAGAGACCTTCCCGGCCCTTGAGATTTCGTTCCTCCGCCTCTTTGCCCGATATTGGTTCGAGCGTCAGGCCAAACGGCAGCTTTTCGTCTTTTTCCTTGAGGGGAAGGGAACGCGGTGTGTCAAGTTCCTCCGGTTCGATGGAGTCTGACGGCCGTTCGTCGAGACGAACGATAACGGTCCGCGGCGTCAAACGGTCTCCCGTTTCCCGCAAGAAACTAACCGATATATCCTTGCCGGGCGGGGTCGATGCGACCTTTGCGATCAGGTCCTGGGCATCTATCACGAGATCCCCGTTAAGCCGCAGGATAATGTCGTTTTCCATGAGCCCGGACTTCGCCGCCGCCCCATTCGGGTCCCTGACCGATGTAATGATCGCTCCCTTTGCCGCCGGAAGCCCGTAAACCTTTGCGAATTCTTTCTTTACCGAATCAAGATAGACGCCGAGATAACCGCGCTTCACTTTTCCGTACGAAACGATCTGGCGATACACGTTTGCCGCTTCGTTCGACGGCAGCGCAAATCCGATGCCGTTGTAATCGCCGGTCGAGGTCGCAATCTGGGAATTCACACCTATTACGTTACCGTCCATATCAACCAAAGGACCGCCCGAATTTCCGCGGTTGATCGCCGCGTCGGTCTGCAAAAGCCGCTGAAAGGGATTTCCCTGAGGCGTCTCGCGGTTGGTCTGCGAGATGATCCCGGCAGTCACGGTTCGTGCGAGGCCGAACGGCGACCCAATCGCAAGTACCCAATCGCCGATCTCGGCACGGTCGGAGTCTCCAAAAGTTATGTAAGGAAGGCGTTTTCCGGCTTCGATCTTGAGTACCGCGAGATCTGTTTCCTCGTCCGCCCCGACGATCTTCGCCTCAAACTCATCGCCGTCGCGTAGTTTTACGGTGATCTTCTCGGAGTCCCTTACGACATGATAATTGGTCAGGACATATCCAGAGGGATCGACGATAAATCCGCTTCCAACCGCATAAGCCGGTCGCGGCGGCAGATTTCGGCGGATGAAATCCTCGAGGTCCCTCGATTTTCCCTCCTGATCGCCGCGTATCGTGACTTCCGGCATCTTGCCTTTTGTATCGATGCTGACAACCGCGGGTTCGACCTTTTTTGCCACACTGGCAAAAGAAGCCGAAAGCCTCTCGGGCCCCACGGTGTCGCTTGTATTTCTTATTGATTCGGGTGGCTGAGCCTGTACCGATCCGGCTAGAAGTGCAATCAGCGATATAAAAAACAGACGTCCGGCGCCACCGCCACGCGTCATCAAATCACGGAAACCAGAAACCCGAATCATAAAAAAACCTCCCGTCCGATCTATCGGAAACAACTAGGAATTATAAGTGTACACTAGCTTCTTGTACAGAAAATTTCCCGCGAGGCGGTTTCACGGCCTCAGAATTACTTTCAAAGCGCCCCGGCGAGAAGCGTGGTCCATTGCCTTGATGCCGTCGGTGAGCGCGAATTCTTCCGCAATCAACTTCTCGAGCGGAAACGCAGGGTTTCGGATGAGGTCGATGACCGGCCGAAACTTGCCGCAACGCGATCCGACAATCGTGATTTCATCAACCACCACCCGCCAGGCCTCCCAAACGGACTTGCCCTGAAAAGTCGATTTCAAGACGACCTTTCCGCGCGGACGGACCAAGCCGAGCGCGGTTTCAAAACCGCTTTCCGAACCGCTCGCCTCGACGACGACATCGAAGTCGCGTCCAAACTTCCCCGCGTCTTCCAGCAAAACACCTTCCGCGTTCCCCAGTTCGCCAATCCTTAATTTATTCGGATGTCTTCCGATCAGAAAAAGATGTTGGGTTTTTGTCGCGAGTGCCCAGGCGCAAAGGATACCCAGCTTTCCATCGCCGATAACTGCAACACGCGTCTCTGGTCGGATCGGCACCTGTTCGGTAATGCCCAGCGCGGCGGCGAATGGTTCGGCAAAGACCGCCCGCTCGTTGGAGATCTCGTCCGGCACCTCTATCAAATTGCGCGCCGGCAGACTCAGGTATTCCGCATGGCTCCCATCTCTCCCCAAAATGCCGAGCACGGTCCTGCCGGGACAATGCCTCGAGTCATTCTCCCTGCACCAGCCGCACTTAAGGCACCCCACATTTATTTCGCCAAGCACACGTTTTCCAATTAAACCGGGTACGTCCGGGCTCTCTTCCACGAGGCCAACAAATTCGTGGCCGATCGTGCCATGAAATCCGGCATAGCCCTTTACGATCTCGATATCCGTGTTACAGATCCCGGATATAAGTACCCGCACCAGAGATTCGCCTTCGGGCGCTGAAAAATCCTTTTCGGCGAGAATTAGTCCGTCTTTTGTCTTCGTCAAAGCTTTCATAAAGCACTCTTGCAAGCCTAAACATGATTCTAAAGCTATAATGCAATTGCAAATTAGAAAAACATTTCCCAAAGGTGATTGATGCGAATCCTCCTTGTCGAACCCGAGCCGCGGAACACAAAGCTGATACGGCGTGCGCTTAAGGCCAGTGCCTACGCGGTCGATTGTTGTAAAGACACCGATGACGCGTTATACCGGCTCGAAATCAACGACTACGATCTGATAGTCCTCGAGATTCAGCTTCCGAATAAGGACGGGGTCGATTTGTGCGAAGAGATACGGTCATCCGGCATCACGTCTCCGATCCTGATCCTGACAGCAAAGGGCTCTGTCGACGAC
>Ga0224512_10003124_pt1 | contig 14726 bp, 9 predicted proteins | sample SF_May12_sed_USG_4_FD_169103 | JGI IMG/M metagenome (GOLD analysis project Ga0224512, IMG submission 169103) | Sediment microbial communities from San Francisco Bay, California, United States - SF_May12_sed_USGS_13 | ecosystem: Environmental > Aquatic > Marine > Sediment | place: USA: California...
CTCGAACAAAGCGGTCGATAATCAGTGAACCCGGATCGATGCCCTCGCCGTCTTCCTCGGCGGTCTGAATTGAAGCCGGCCCGACCAACTCTTCATAATCGAGCTCGTCCGATATGTCGACGACGTGAATGCCCCGGATGAGAAGTTCCGCCCGCACCGCCTTGAGTACGTGCGTCTTTCCGCTACCCCTCGCACCAGAGACGATCACCGTCCTTGCGGCTGGGGTGGATCGTTGGTCGGTTTCCGGAGCTCTGCGAGGCGTCGGATCGCGCCGGTGCACCACTCCGGCACCGCGCTCGTCCAACCGGACTGTGGTCCGCAGGGGATCATTCTCGCGCGCCAGATCCGTGGACACGCGGGCGGCAAATGGTTCGTGCGAGACCGAGGTCGGAGCTTCCGCTGGGCCACCGATTAGACGAATCCACTGCTTGAGATTCGTCGAAAGGTCTTTCTTTCCGATCATGCCCATCGAGTTGAGGTACCCCATACCGCACATCCCGTCGAAGTCGTCGACCTCGTTGGCGACGCGTGCGCCCAGACCACGCCGGAAATCCTCGAACGCCTGGAGTCGTCTTCTCGGGTCGAGCGAGGCGAGTCCACGAATCGAGGCGTTTATCTCCCGGCTTTCCACCATGTCGTCGTCGCACACGATCTCTTGGGTCAGGTGGGCGCTTATCACTTGGTCGGAAGTACCCGTAAAGGGAAGCCTCCTGTGGGTCAGCTCGTAGAGCATGATTCCCAACGAATAGTAGTCGGCAGCTCGCGTGATTTCCGTGTCGCCACGGATGATCTCCGGCGCCATATAGGCGGGGGTTCCGACCCTCGCCACCTGACCGCCTCGTTCGCGACGATAGCTGACGCCGAAGTCAATGAGGGCGAGGAGCGGCGTTCGCTCGTTACTCGGGGTGAGCACCTCTCGGACGAGAATGTTCGCGGGTTTGAGATCGAGGTGGAGCAACCCGTGTTCGTGGATGAACGCCAGCGTTTCGGCGAGCTGATAGAGCACTTTCCATAGATGGCCCGGCTGGGCCGCGACAAACGAACCCAATCCTTCCCCTCTTATGTACTCCATCACCAAGTATCGGGTCTCGTCCCCGGACACGCCGAAGTCGAACACTTCGGGCAGCCCGGGATGGTGCAGTGCGTCGAGGATTCGGTATTCCTCTTCGAACCGGCGCACACTGGGGGAATTTCGGTCCCCGCCGTGTTTCAAGGCCTTGAGCGCCTTGATCGTTCCGTCACGAGTGTCGTGGACTTTATATACCGTGGCGATCCCACCTTCTCCCAACTGCTCGATCACCCGGTATCGGCTGGAGAAGGTCTGAAGCGGGGTCTCGTCGCTCCTTTTGGGCACCGTCCACCTCGGGTGTTGCAATGAGCCATTCGCGGGTCGCGCGGTTTGCCGGCGTCTTCGACCCGTGAGGGCTACAGGCATTAGTTTTCAATCGGTTAGAGTAGCATTTCTGTGATTTAGCAAAATGTACACCAGGTCGTCTGGAGTGACGGGCCTATATCAGCTCGGCGAGCGAACCGGGAGCATTGCCGCAGGATGCCGGACCCGCCGCGTGAGGGCGCAGGGTTTTTGCGGTTGTTTTTCTTTGATGCGAGAATTAGGCTAGCGGTGAGACGCGCGCCGGGGACCGGCACGGGAATCGGCCCGTTCTTTCTCAAACCCGAACGAGGAGGCTCCTATGCGAGGAAAACTGCTACCGGTTTGGGGCGCTGTGTGTGCCTTGATGCTCCTGGGCACCCACGCGCACGCCTTTCGCTCCCTGAAGAACGCCTTCATGCGGGTGTATCCGTCCGCGGTGAACAGCATCCTGGACGACGTGCCCAGCCGTAACGACCACTGCGGTGTGTGCCACTTCGACTTCAGCGGGGGCGGTACGCGTAACCCCTACGGCGAGGCCGTAAAACTAGCCCGCGACTCCGGCAGCTACGCGAACGACGACGAGGCCATCGCGGCCATCGGCGTCGACGATTCCGACGGCGACCTCTACAGCAGCGGCACCGAGATCACCGACCTCGGGGCCTACAGCAACACGCCGACCTTTCCGGGGCTCACCGCCGCGAACGTCGGCAGCGTGAACAACGTCAACGCAGCGGACCTCAGCGGGCGGCTGACGCCCGTTCCCGGCAACCCCGTCGAGCCGTCGACGTGGGGCCGGATCAAGGCCCTCTACGCCTCGGATTAGATCGGCGGAGCCCGTGACGGCGCGGCCCGTCAGCTCCATTGACACTCGAAGCGGCGTCGCTAAACGAATGTCTACTAATCTGATACGCTGCGGTCTCCTCGGCGACAGGGAGAAGGACCTCTACGTCCTGGGCGAACTCCAGAAACGCCGCGAGATCGCGATCGCCTACGTGTACGACCGGGATCCGGCCGCCGTGGGTCTGGAGATCGCCGAGATCCTCGGCCTGCCCCGGTTTGACGACGCGGATGCGCTCGCCCGCCAGGCCCCCGTGGACTACGTCATCGTCGCCGAGCCGCGCACCCAGTTCGAGGGTGAGCTGAGACACCTCGCGGAGAGCGGTGCGCGGGAGCGCGATGCGCATCATCGCGTTTATTACTAACGCCGCGGATGTGAAACGGATATTGGAGCATATCGGGGAAACGAGTGAGCCGCTGCCCATCTCTCCTTCCCGCGCCCCGCCGGAGGAGGAGTTCGAGTTCCATCAGGACCCACCCCCGGATGAGGTATTCGATGTCGACCCGCGTGTCGAGTATGATGACGACACCATGGTGTGATTCGGGGATTCGATGGGGTCAGCCGAGCCCGTCAACGGTCAGGCGTTGGCCGGTCAACCCGGCGGCTTCGAACCGATGGGGGACCTCTGTGCGTTTGGGCACGCGCCCCGGATCGGTGACGTCCACACCGTCCACGTAGTAGCGGTTCTCCATTCCGGTCGCGCCGCTGAAGTTCACCTCGTCGCCGAGGAAACTCTGGTTGGCCATCGGGAGAAGTGCGGAGATGTTGCGGTAGTCACGGTCGAGCGGGAGGTCACCGAATTCTTTGGCTGTGAGGTTGGCGCCGATATCGGTGGTGGTCGCGTCTAGCATCGGCCGCGTGTCGGTGATGATGATCGTCTCCGCCTCGTACACCTGGGTGGACATGGCGAGCTTCTTGAGCGTCGTCGTCTTGCCGAGCGCCACCACCACCTTCTCCACCTTGAGTGTCGAGTAGGACACGTGCGAGATGGTGACCGTGTAGATGCCGGCAGGGAGTTTGAACACGCCGAAGTATCCCTCCGACGTCGTCATCACGCCGCGGTTGCCCTGGAGTTCAGGGCCGGACACCACGACGTTGGCGAACTGGACGGGCTTGCCGTCCTCCCCAACGAGGTGTCCCTCTATGTTTCCGGTAGTCTGCTGAGCAGAAACGGCGGTGGCGAGCAGGAGCAGGATGAGCGCTACGCACCATGTGCGGGGCAACGACAACATCGGGTACCTCCCTATGCGCGGCGGGTCCGTGACGTTGGTTCGGGTCACGTCGAATTCTCAAATGCGAACGAGTAGTACTTCCCGAAATCCAGACCCAGTGTGCTCTCCAAATCATCGACGACGACGGCGTCGTTCAGCGGAATGTCAGGCGGCATGTTACCATGGTGACTCCATTAGCGCTACTAAACCGAAGCCATTCAAACGAACATATTTCTCCTAAGGTTCTTGCATCACTCCTCGACGGTACCAGGGATGACATGCGCGGAAAGAACACGCGTCAACTGGGGAAACCCTCCCGTGCCCGAGCGGAGACTCGGAGGATCGTGGGACGGGGATACCTGGGTGTATCGCTTGAAACGTCCGCTCGCCCAAGGAGAGATGTCCCTTGTTCTCACCCCGCTGGAACTTCTCTCGCGCCTGGCGGCCCTGGTGCCGCCACCCCGGCGGCATAGCGTGTGCTATTCTACGGTCTCGGTCTCTACGGCGGACTTCGCGCGGTGTGGCTGTCGGCAGATCTCCAGGAGACCAACGTCGCCAATCCGGTCGGGCAGCAGCTGCGCAGCTTCGACATGGAGCGGGACGGGCAGGTGGATTTCCTCCTCGGCATGAACGTCGGCACCGGCAGCCAGATCAGCGGCTACTTCGAACTGGGGCTGGTGGGAACGTTCAGCGCCGTCACCGGCCTCGCCTATCAGTTCTGATCGCCTGGCAACAGGCCGGCCGGGGAGACGCAAAATGCCCCCGAGACGACCTCGGGGGCATTTGCATGTTCGTGCCTCGTGTCTCGCTGGCGATCCGTCGCGGCCGGTCAGCCGGTCGGCTCACTCCCCGTAGAGCGCCCTGATCTGGCCCCACGACGACGTCTCCACCGGCACCGGGAGCCCCTCGGCCACCAGGTCGTCGTAGTACACCACTCCGGTGCCGTATCTGCTATCCTTGGGTATCTGCCAAGCGGTGCAGGCTGCGCCTCTACAGCCCCCTTCGATCTCGGAGGAAGGACATGAAGCACGCTTACGTCCCAACGCTCGTTTCGGCTCTCATCATCGGCATCGCTTCGGGTCCGGCAGCGCCGCCGGCGCTGGCCGACCCGCCGGTCGCCGACACCCAGATCCTCAACGGAAGCTTCGCCGGCGCCTTTTTCGGCTTCTCCGTCTCCACATCGGGGGACGTCAACGGCGATGGGTACAGCGACCTCGTGGTCGGATCCCCACGGTACTCCGCCTCCGTGCCCGACGGAGGCCGCGTCCAGCTCTTTCTCGGCACCCCCACGGGAGTAGCCACCGTGCCGGTTTGGACGGTCCAGGGCGTGCGTTCCCAGGGCGACTTCGGCTTTTCTGTCTGCGCGGCCGGCGACGTGAACGGTGACGGTTTCGACGACGTGGTGGTCGGGTCCCCGGGACACCCTTCGACAGGCCTCGACGACGGCGCGGTCTTCGTCTACCACGGCTCGGAAACCGGCCCCTCGGCCACGCAAGACGTCATCCTCTTGATCGGGTGGGTGGGTGCGCGCTTCGGTGAGTCGGTGAGCACGGCGGGCGACGTCAATGGAGATGGCTTCTGTGACATCGTCATCGGCGCGCCCAAGGTCGGGGGCGGCCTCCTCTTCGACGAGCAGGGCTCGGTCTACGTCTACCACGGCTCTGCGAGCGGCATCGGGATGACGTGGAGCACATCTCTATTGGGTCCGGGCCAGCCCTTCAACGGCTTCGGAAGTGCCGTCGCCGGCGCCGGCGACCTGAACGGCGACGGTTTTGACGACGTCGTCGTTGGCGCACCAACCTACGATGCGAGTCCGTTCTTCCCCGACCACGGCCGGGTGCAGGTCTACTATGGTGCGGAGACGGGGATCCCGCTCACTCCCAACTGGTCCCTGAACGGCCCGTACTTCAACTCGAAGTTCGGCGAGTCCGTCGCCACGGCCGGTGACGTCGATGGTGACGGCTATGCCGATCTTCTCGTCGGCGCGCCCGATTGGTACGACGGAGCTACGCAGGTCGGCCTCGCGAGCCTGTACCTGGGCTCCTCCGCAGGTCCCACCACACCGCCGGCGTGGACGGCTCAGGGCTCGCAAGACGAGAACTTCGCTTTCTCCGTCGCTCCGGCCGGCGACGTCGATGCGGACGGCTACGCCGACATCCTCGTGGGCGCACCGTTCTACCAGGGTGGGGGATGGGGAAGGGGACGCGCGGCGCTCTATCGCGGCGGTTCAGGCGGGCCCTCCCTCCTGTTCGACTGGGGCTTCAACTTCGCCAAGGACAACTCCGTCTACGCGCTTGCCGTGGGGAGCGCGGGCGACCTGAACGGCGATGGCCACGGTGACATCGTGATCGGCGCTCCTCAGTACGACACCGGCTCCGGGCAGGACAATACGGGGCGCGTCGAGGTTCTCTACGGCCAGTTCAGGATAGGGGCAACCACCAGCGCCTGGACGGGAGAAGGCGACGAAGTGGATGCCTACTTCGGGGCGCCCGTGAGAGCAGCGGGGGACGTCAACGGCGACGGCTACGACGACCTGATCGTAGGCGTCTTCGGCGCCGACGTCGGCCTCGTGGACAACGGCCGCGCCGACGTCTTCCACGGCTCGCCCGACGGTCCGTCCCCCTACACCGCTGCCGATTGGACGGTGGCCGGGGCCGTCGGAGGAGACGGCCTGGGAGCGGATGTGGCCGGGGCAGGAGACGTCAACGGCGACGGTTATGACGACGTGCTCGTCGGCATCCCCTATCACAGCGCTGGACAGACCAACGAGGGCAAGGTCGTCCTGTTTCGTGGCTCGGCGACGGGGCTGAACACGACTCCCGCCTGGGAGCGGGAACTCGATCTGGAGGACAGCTATCTGTACCGGGTAGCCGGCGCCGGTGACGTCAACGGAGACGGATTCGCCGATATCCTCGTGGCCGCGACCGGCTGGGATGGCGACTTCAACAATCAGGGCAAGGCGTGGCTGCACCTGGGCAGCGGCGCGGGTCCCGAAGACATCCCGGCCTGGTCCTTCGAGGGCACCGATCTGGTCGCCTTCCTCGGGCAAATCGCCACCGCCGGCGACGTGAACGGCGACGGGTACGACGACGTGCTGGTCGGCGTCGGCAACTACACCAACAACTTCCTGGGTGAAGGCATCGTGCGTTGCTTCTACGGCTCAGCCGACAGTTTGCCGGCGACACCGGACTGGGAGGTCGAGGGAGCGGAGCTCGGCGCCCACCTCATTGAGGTGGCCTCGGCCGGCGACGTGAACGGCGACGGCTACGCCGACGTCATCGTGGGATCCTGGTACGGGACCTCGCCGCAAGGAGGCAGCGGCTGGGCGAAGATCTACCATGGCTCATCGAGCGGCCTCGCTTCGTTCCCGGCGGCGACGTTGGGATTGGTGTCAGGCAATTTCCGCTTCGGAGCGGCGGTGGCCGGCGCCGGCGACGTGAACGGCGACGGCTTCAGCGACGTGATCGTCGGCGCGGCCGACTTCGGCGGTGTGGTCCCCGATGGCGGGGCGGCCTTCCTTTATCTCGGCTCGGCCACGGGAATCGATCTCAACAGCCCCTGGAGCGCGTACAACTTCCAGACCGGCTCGAGTTTCGGCCGCTACGTCGCCGGGCTCGGCGACGTGGACGGGGACGGCTACGCCGACGTTGCCGTGGCCGCCACGGTTGCCGACAACCCCGACGCCGACGAGGGCATGGTCTATGTCTACCGGGGCGGGGGCAACCAGTTCGCCTCCAACCCGTCGGGACCCCTCCCTCGCCAGCTCCGCACCGATGGCTCGCCACTTTCCCGAGGCGGGCGCTCCGACGACATGGGTGGCATGAGGCTCGAGTCGCTGGGGCGTTCGGCCGCCGGCCGCACCAGTGTGCGTATGGAGTGGATGGTCGAGACACTCGGGCCCGGCCCACTCCCCCCGGTGGGAACACTGGGATCCTGGACCGACACCGGCGCCATCATGCCCGGTAACGGCAGCGCGGTCACGCTCCAGGAGTCGGTCAGCGGGCTCGACGCCGATACCGAGTATCGATGGCGTCTGCGGGTGCGCTCTCGGTCACCCTTCTTTCCATGGTCGAGGTGGATGGGCGCGGCGGGCTTCGTGCCGACGCTCGCGAGCTTCCGCACCGACGACAATCCCGCCACATCTGTGCCGCGGGACCGTCCGCCGTCGGCCCGCGACGTGGTCATCGAATCCGTCCATCCCAATCCCTTCAACCCGAGCACCTCGATCGTCTTCTCACTGGCGAGAGCCAGCGAGGTCGAGCTGCGGATCTACGACGTGCGCGGCCGACTCGTACGCAAGCTGTTTCACAAGAGCCTGCCCGAGGGGAGGCACTCGGTCTCGTGGAATGGGCTGAACGACGCGGGGCACACAGTCGCATCGAGCGTCTACATCTTGCGCGTCCGCGCAGACGGGAGCACCGCGAGCGCACGCATGGTGCTGGTGAAATAGCAGTTGGCTATTTCGTGTCAGACCGAGTGGGAAAGAATCAAGTGAACCGCTGAAACCGCGGCTCGGACGTCGCGACGGTAAAGGACTTCATGGGGCGCACGGACATCGCGCCTAGCCTCCGGGTTCACTCGATGACGCCCAGATACCGATCCAGCCAGCCCAGGGTCTCCTGGATCAGCTTGTTTCTCGGCACCGCGTGTCCCCCGTCGTAGACCACCCACCGCTTGTGCTCCGCGGGCGTCCCCAGCAACTCGTACAACGGTCGCTGGGATGTTTCCATCGGAAAGAAGAAGTCGTACTGCGCCCCGACCATCAGCACGGGCTGCGTGACGCGCGTGACGAAATTGAACGGGTCGGCCTCGGGCAGGGCGCGCTGAAATTTCAGCCCCGCCACATAGAGCATCCCGACGGCGAGTCGCTTTTCGACGGCGAGCATGAGCGGGCCCATGCGACCGCCCCAGCTCACGCCCCAGTAGGCGAGCTTGGTCGCGTCGATGTCGTCTCTGGTCTCCAGGTAGTCGATCGAGCGCGCGAGATCCTTCGCCCACATGACCACGTAGTCGCGGTAGAGCACCGTCAGGTTCGGCTGATCGGTGGTCAACTCTCCCCCGCGCTCGTAGGTCCCCTTGTAAATGGGAAGCATGAACGCGCGCCCGCTCTTGAGGAAGTAGTCGATGCGGTCTATCGAGAGATTCGGCTCGCTCACCCGTTGATGGATGGCGTCCGACCCGGGGAAGTGCAGCAGGGTCTGGTAGGGGGGCGATGTCCCCTTGGGCAGCCAGAGATAGGCCATTACGCGCTCGTCGCCGTAGGCGGCATCGAACGTGACCATCTGCCGGACCCAGTCCCCCCCGTCGCGCTCGTCCTCGATGCGCGCGTCGAGATCCGTCCGGTCATAGGCGAACTGAGTCAGGATGTACGCGAACGCGTCGTCTCCCACCGGCACCTCGGTAGAGAAATCGCGAAATGGAAGCTCGATCGGGCGGCGGAGCGGATCGTTTGCTGTCGGGGCGTCGACGCGCCGAATGCACCGAAACCCGTTGATGGCGGACCGGTCGAACATCGGCTGCGCGTAGGCGTCGTTGAACGCATACGGGGGATCGCTCCAGCCGCCGCCCAGGATCAGGCGCTCGTTCTCGCGGTTGATCTCGTTCCAGCACCACTCGCGCGCGTTCCCGCCCAGGTTGATCGCGCCCGAACGGTGCATCGGGCCCTCCCGGTGCACCGGCCACGGGCCCTCGCCGGCCAGGTTGGCCATGCGGAGGACCGCCGGCGCGGCCCATGTGAACGCCACGGCGTTCCAGTGGAACACGGTGGGCAGCGCCTTGCCCGCGAACTCGGCGTACGCCGCCGCCTCGTACCAGCTCACCCCGCCCACCGGGTGGTCCGTCGTTCCCTCGGGATAGTCGCCGACCTCCCACGTGGCCGGGCCCGGCCGGCCGGTCCGGTCCTGGAAGCGGCTCATCGCTTCCTCCCAGGTCAGGGCGCGTCCGTCTTCGACGAACGGGTGTTTCCAGTACGCGCGCTCGCGGTAGGCCCCCGCCTCGATGAAGCGCTGGTAGTCCGCGTTGGACACCTCAAAGCGGTCCACCCAGAACCCGGGCACCTCCTCCGCCTCGATCCCCTCCAGGCCGGGCAGCGCGAGCGCCTCGCGCCCGGAGGCCCCGACCCACACCATACCCGGCGGCGTATCCGCTTCGCTCTGGAGCGCCACCGATACCGTGTCGCTCAGCCAGCGCATATTCCACAGGACATCCTGCGCCGGCACGAACCCCGCCCTCACGATCCTCAGGCGCGAGTACCCTCGAGGGAAGCGCACATCCAGCGGCGTGTCGCCCAGGTACCGCCAGGGACCCTCGAGGTCGATGTAGGGCTTCGCATATACGCGCCCACCCTTGGGAATCGATCGAAAACGGATCACGCGCGCGCAGCCCTCCCACAGGCGCTCGAGCAGCGGGTCGCCGGGGATGATCGCCTCGGCCTCGGCGGCCATCTCGGAGGCCCGCCAGAGGTCCGCACTCCCGCCCTGCGTCGAGGTCTCTTCGACCAGGCGCTCGATCTCCGGCAGCGCGGTGCTTCGGGCCCATTCCACACGCGCGCTGCGCTGCCGCTGTTGCACGACAAGAGCGACAATGCCGACGCTCACGATGAGCGACGCGATCACCACCACCACCGCCGGCGGGCGGTAGCGCGACCTCGCGGCGGCGCGCTCGCCACGCTGCCCGCCGGGGGCGGCGGCCAAGGCCCGCAGCGCGGCCCGCATCTCGCCGGCCGATGCGTAGCGCGCCCCCGCGTCCTTGCAGACCGCGCGTTCGATCACGCGCCGCAACGCTTCGGGCACGTCGGGCCGCCGCGTCTCCACGGGAATCGGATCCTCGTGTACGACGGCGTAGGCGATCGCCGGTCCGGCCTCGCCGCTAAAGGGCAGGCGCCCGGTGAGCATCTCGTAGAGGACGACGCCGAGCGCCCATACGTCGGCGCGCTCGTCCACCTCGCCACCCTGGAGCTGTTCAGGCGACATGTAGGCCAGCGTACCCATCGTCACCCCATCGCTCGTGAGCCGCGTCGCGTCGGCCAGTCGGGCCAGCCCGAAGTCGAGGATCTTCGCCTGCCCCCGGTCCGTGACGATGACGTTGTCGGGCTTGACGTCGCGGTGGACGATGCCCCCGGAGTGGGCCGCCTCCAGCCCCGCGGCCATCTGGGCCGCGATATCCACGGCCTCGTCGACGTCGAGACGGCCGCGCTCGAGCCGCGATCGCAGCGTCTCGCCGCCGTAGTGCGCCATCGCGATGAAGGTGGCCCCGTCGTCCGTCTGGCCGATCTCGTACATCGTGCAAATGTTTTCGTGATCGAGCCGGGACGCGGCCCTGGCTTCCTGGATGAACCGCTGGCGGGCCGTCTCGTGCGCGCCGAGGTGCTGGGGAAGAAACTTGAGTGCGACGTCGCGGTCGAGGTCCAGATCGCGGGCGCGATAGACCACGCCCATACCGCCCGCCCCCAGCTCCTCGACGATCTCGAAATGCGAAACTCGCCTACCGATCATGCGACCCATCGATGTGCAACCGCCTTCCCACTAATCGCCGGGAGCGTACCGTTCGTAGAAGAGGAGGCGGAAGGAAATCCGGATGAGCGCTCTCATATGATGCCTCGCAAAGTACTACCTGAATGGTCGATAGAGTCCCCGGATTAGTTCGAAATTGCAGAGCGTGACAACGACCCTTCCGATGTCGTCCTTGGCGAACTTGCCTTCGGGATCCATCGAGAGAAGCATGTGTTTTCCGCTGGCCTCGAGCAACTCACAGTCGACTCCTCTGAGCTTGGTCACTGTGCGTTCCACGATTTCCCTATAACCGGCGTCGCTCAGGAGCCCATAATCGTAAGCCGTCAGCGCGTCGACGGCGCTAAACACTGCGACCTCACCCTTAGTGGTCAGACTGACCTTGCCTCCTTCACCGACCAGAATTACGAATTCGCGGGCGTCGAGCTCTTCGCCCGCATAACCGACCGCGCGCAAACGTTTCAGCATTCGTTGCACGATCCGGTCGTATTCGCCTCGCGTAACCATACCGTCATCGAGCGCCCGGTCCAGATCCACCGCGGCCGACGCCTCCTCGCCTTCCTTTCTAGCTGGGTCGCTTCCTCGGAAGTAATCCCAGATCGTATAGTAGTCGTAATCCGCGATGAGAACCATCTCTGGCACCCCTTCTGGAGTCACGAGGTCGGCGTGATCGGAGAAGCGACGCTCGTCCCTCAGATGCATTGCTCTCATTGAGCGGTGGCCCGTTCGGAAGATGGCGCGCGGGTATGTCGTGGGAACCCCCATCTGCCGAAGGCGCACTGCGATTGCCACTTCCTCGAAGGGACTGTTGTATCCGCAGTCTCGGATCGAGTCTCCTCTCTCGATGAGTGGATCGCTCCGAGGCCTCACGCCCACGCGAGAACGCCGGTACACAACGTGAATACCATCGCGCGTGCACGTCCGGTACACCTCGCTCGTCGGGGAGAGCTTTGTGCGCGGGGTTCGGCGCCATCTCTCGGGAACGAAGAAGTCGAACAACTCCGGATCCTCCCCAACGACCCAGAGCCGGCCGCCATCGGGAGCCCGACCGTACAGATATCTGACACCGAAGATGGACATTTGCTTCAGGTGAGAAGGCAAGGGCGAAGCGGTCGAGGCGACGCCAACGCTCTTGAGGCGCCAGTACTTCTCGCGCTGTCTCGCCTTGTATTGTCGTCGGTGCTCCGAGGTCCTCTGCAGGAGCTCGAAATCCACCAGCCCGTAGGCGAGGCTGCCGTCCCTGTAACGCATCACCCGCCCGTCCGTCTTGGAGTCTCGCAGAATGTAATGCTTCGGTTTGTTGTCCAGGACACGAAACCCCTTGTCTTCGAGGTCGCGGATGACCCGTGGGGAAAGGCTCAAGAACTCCTTCTCTTCTATTTTGCCGGCCTCGAAGCTTTCCTCGGCGTCCTTGCCTTTGATCCACCCGTAAACGAGCACATACATTCTCTTGATATCAAGTTCGATGGCCTTGACCGCGTCTTCCTGATCTTGCTCCAGGAGACGGGTATGGGCTCGGAAACTACTACTGCTGCGACCCAGCTGCCAAAGCTCGAACTCCCCGGGCGGCGCATAAATCGCCAGGGGGCGTTGAGTCAGTATGCGAGGGCGTTTGGGCCCAAACGCCCCGGTCCGTAGCTCCATGACGAGCCCGAACTCTTCCATGGGGCTGTTGAAACGCGCCTCGGCTATCACCTCTGTTGGAACGTCCTCGGGAAACGTTGTCTCCACGACCAGGGGGACATCCTGCGCAACCCTGGAGAACTTCACCACCAGTTCGAGCGACTTCCCGCCGACGGTCGTCGCCACGCGATAGACGTGACCCGTCGACCCCTTGAGCTTCTCTCCTTCCCTCGCGTACCTTTGATTCGTATACCAGCTGCTCGGCAGGAGGTGCCTCAGGAAAGGCCAGCCAAAACCGGTGACGAAGAGATCCCCTCCCTCGGGGGGGCAGACGTGCCCATAGTCTACCCCGAAGGCCTGTACGACCATTTCGGCTGGAAGCCGGTCGAACTCGGTGTCGGCGTCGTACGACCGCCAAAGTGAAGAGGGTTCGCTCGTTGGTGTCATCGCCCGGGCACTCGGTCCTCATACACGGGGTATTCCGGGTACCACATGGATTCCTCCACGACCCTATCTATCTCGTCGTCGGTGAACGCGCGCCCAAGTTTCATGTCGCGAGCCTTCCGCACGACCGCCGCCGCAACTCGTGCGCTCACCTTACGGAGATCCTGGACGTCTGGATAAACCGAAAAACGATCGATCTGATCTTGGCCGACGCAGTCCGCCAGTGCATGAGCCGCAACGAGAAAGAATTCGTCGGGAACTTCCTTCGCCTCGCTCAGGATGCACCCGAGGCCGACCCCAGGGAATACAAACACGTTGTTGCCTTGTCCGAATTCGTGCACCTTGCCCTCGTACTCGACCGGGGCAAACGGGCTCCCCGTCGCTACGATCGCACGACCATCCGTCCAGCGTAGAGCTTCCGCGGGTGTGCATTCGGCCTTGGAAGTTGGATTGCTGAGCGGCATGATGATAGGCCGCTCGACGTGACTGGCCATCTCGCGTACAACAGCTTCCGTAAAAAGCCCCGGAGTCGCCGACGACCCGAGCAGTATCGTCGGTTTCACGCGTCGCAGAGCTTCCATGAGATCAAAAGGCCCGTCTCCGGAGAACCCGTATGCCGTCATCTCTTCGATCGTCAGCGCCGGCTTACGCTTGTGCGGATCCCGGATGAGAGACCTCTCGGTCAAGACCCCCTGGCTGTCCACGAACACCTGCGGGCGAGGCTTCTCTGTCGCTTCTCGTCCCGTTTCGGCCATGGCTTTTTCAACAAGCGTTCCGATACCAACGCCGGCCGCGCCGGCACCTGCGTAGACGATTCTCTGATCCTTCAGTTTCCCACCTGTGATTCGAAGTGCGGAGAGAATCCCTGCCAGCGCCACGGCAGAGGTCCCCTGTATGTCATCGTTGAAGCTCGCGATCCTCCTCCGATAGGTCTCCAGGAGGTGATAAGCGTTGTTCTTCTTGAAGTCTTCCCACTGCAGGAGAGTCCGTGGGAACACTTCGAGCACGGCCTCGACGAAGGCGTCGACAAAGGCGGCGTACTCTTCTCCCCGTAGGCGCCGTTGTCGGTATCCGAAATAGAAAGGATCCTCGAGAAGTTCAGCGTTGTCCGTGCCCACATCGAGGCTGACAGCCAGGCACCGCGAGGGGTGAATACCTGCGGCGGCGCAATACAGGGCGAGCTTGCCGTTCGGGATCCCCATGCCCCCCGCTCCCTGATCCCCGAGCCCCAGGATCCGTTCGTTGTCCGTAACCACGATTAGCCGGATTTCCTCATCTGTAGCGTTGCGCAGAATCTCGGGGATGCGGTCCACGTCGTCGGGAATCAGCCAGAAGCCCTTGGGTCTTCTGAAGATATGGCTGTATCGCTGACAGGCAAGCCCAACGGTCGGCGTGTACACAATGGGCATGAGTTCATTGAGATTCTCCACGAGCACCCGGTAGTAAAGCGTCTCGTTTCGCTCCTGCAGGGCCAGTAGCCCGATGAACTTCTCGAGGTCGTCGTGCTTCTGGCGGATATGCTCCAGCTCTAGCGCCACTTGTTGCTTCATCGTTCTAGGTGTCGCGGGAAGGAGCCCGAGAAGCTGGAAACGTGCCCGCTCCTCGTAGGTAAAGGCCGTCCCCTTGTTGTATCTCGCCGTGTTCAAAAGCTGTTCTCCCATGACTGGCGGCGGAGTCGCCGGATTCCCGCGTCGCCTTTCAATCTCCTCATGCAACGTACAATCCTCCCG
>Ga0224512_10003125_pt1 | contig 14724 bp, 13 predicted proteins | sample SF_May12_sed_USG_4_FD_169103 | JGI IMG/M metagenome (GOLD analysis project Ga0224512, IMG submission 169103) | Sediment microbial communities from San Francisco Bay, California, United States - SF_May12_sed_USGS_13 | ecosystem: Environmental > Aquatic > Marine > Sediment | place: USA...
TTCGTCGAGTTCTTTCCCGGCGATCGCCAGGAGGCGGTGCGCCATACGCTGGCGGGCGTGCTTCGCGGCGCCGTCGCCCAGCGACTGCTGCCGAAGGTGGGCGGCGGGCTGGTGCCCGCGGTCGAGGTGCTGGTCAATACCGCGCGCGCCGCGGACCTGATTCGCGAGCCGTTGAAGGTCGAGGAGCTCGCCGATGTCATCGACGGGGGCGAGGTCCATGGCATGCAGAGCTTCGACGACCATCTGACCACGCTCGTGCTCGACGGTCTCGTCGAGCGCCATACCGCCGTTGGGGCGGCGAGCGAGCCGCACGACTTCGTCCTGAAGCTCGACAAGGCGCGCCGCCTGCGCGAGAACCGACAGGAGCCGACGGCGCTCGAGGACCCCGGTAAGCCGCCGGAGCCCGAGGTGCCGCTGCTGCGCCGGGCCGAGCCGAACGGCGACTCCTTCGCCGCCGAGGCCAACTCCGGGCAGGACGCGTAGATGCGCTTTGCGGGACTACTCGCGGGAATTGCCGTGGGGCTGGGTGGCCTGACGGTCGCGGGCGCCAGTGCGCAGGGACCGGTGTCGCTACCCTCGTACGAGGTGCCGAATGCGCCGGGCTCGATCAACGCGCCGGAGAACATCTCGACGCCGCCTGCGGTTCCCGAGCGGCGCAGTCACGCGGAGCTGGAGGCTCTCTGGCGCGAGGCCGGATCGGCCTACGGCGTGCCGTGGCAGGTGCTCGGCGCCATCAACGTCGTCGAGACCAACCTCGGCCAGAACATGGGCCCGAGCTACGCCGGGGCGGTGGGGTGGATGCAGTTTCTGCCGTCGACCTGGGACCGCTGGGGAATGGATGGCGACGGCGACGGTCTCGCCGACCCCTGGGACCCGGAGGACGCGGTCTACAGCGCCGCTCGCTATCTCGCCGCTGCAGACGCCCACGAGGACTTGAGGCGAGCGGTCTTCGCCTACAACCACTCGAACTCCTATGTCGACAAGGTTATGTCCCTCGCCCAGAGCCTCGGCGGCGGCGACTTCGGCGTGCTGCCGGCGCCGGTGGTCTCGAACCCCTCGGGCGACCTCTGGCAGGTCGAGGGCCTCAGCGAGCGGATCATCCAGGCCGAGAAGGACCTCGAGGACGCGACCGTCGCCCTGGAGGCCGCTGAGCAGGACCTCGACGCCCTTCGCGCACGGCGCGTCGCGCTGGTCGAGCAGGCCGCTGCGGCCGCGACAGGCGAGACGAACCAGAACTTCGCGACGATCGACACGGAGCTGAATCGGCTTGATCTGCTCACCAAGGAAGCGTCGGACGCGGCCGGCGAGCTGCGCGAGGCCCGTCGTCGGGCGCATGCGCGTCTTGGCCGGCGTCTGGTCGAGCTGACCGGCCCGCCCGAGGTCTTCCCGAGCTCCGGCCTCCCCGTCGAGCTCTACGGCCAGCGGCCGCGCATCATCGGCACGCCCGGCGTGGGCACCCACTCCCAGGCGGACTGGCAGTCGCGCAACGCCATCGACATCGCCGCGGAACCGGGTAGTCCGGCGATTGCGGTCGGCGCCGGCCAGGTCGTCAAGGTCAGCGGCCGCGATCCTCTCGAGGGCACTCTCGTGACCGCCACGGGCAAGCGGGTCTACGGACAGTCGGTGACCATCGCGACGGCTTCCGGCCAGTACTTCTACGCCCACTTGGGCGACGTCAGCGTGACGCCCGGTCAGGCCCTTGAGGCGGGTCAGCAGATCGGGGTCGTGGCGGAGTGGTCGTCGGGGCCCGCCCACGTGCACTTCGCGGCGCAGTCGCGTGACCCGCGGGAGCTGATCGACGCGCCGGCACCCCAGCCCAAGGTCTTCGAGGTCGAAGGCGAGGACGTCATCGCGTTTACCACGGGAGGCTCATCGTGACCCATCTCATGTCTGCGTTGATCAAGCGCCTGCGCGGTCAGCGCGGGTTCACGCTGACCGAGCTGGTGACGGTGATGGCGATTCTCTCGATCGTCGTGGGCACCCTCGTCGCGGTCTTCGTGTCGGGATTGGTCGCACAGAAGGTGGCCATGGACAGCGTCGATGCACAGAGCGCGGCCCGCGTGGCCGCCGACAAGCTCCGTCGCGACGTGCACTGCGCAAACGCCATCGTCGAGGCCGGCACCACGGTCACCTTGACCCTGCCGTCCGGCTGCTCCGGGGGCGCTCCCTCAGTGGAGTACCGCACCGAAGCCGTCTCGGCGAACCGCTTCCGCCTGCTGCGCGCCAACATCGAGGTGGCGGACTTCCTGACCAACGGAAGCGTCTTCAACTACACCGCTCCGACGACCACTGAATTGGGTCGTCTGCAGGTGGATTTGCCGGTGAACCTCGAGCCGGGCAAGACGCACACTGAATGGCGACTCATCGATGTAGTCGTCCTTCGAAACTCTCAAAGGGTGACCTCATGAACGCGTTCCTTACTCGTCTCGCTCGCAAACTGACCAACGAGGACGGAATCTCGCTGGTCATGGCCATCGGCATCCTTGGCGTCCTGTCCATTGCCGGCGCCGCGGCCGTCTTCTATGCCGGCTCGAACTCTCGTAGCGCCGACTACTCCAACGCCGACAACGCCGCATTCTCGCTTTCCGAGGCCGGGGTCGCGGAGGGTCTGTCGGTGATCGGCGACGCATCGGACCCCACCGACTCCGCTCTGCTCTCCAGCCCCTCGACCGTGAGCCTCGAGAGCGGTGACGTGACCTACAGCGGCACGAAGTCGACCGCCGGCGATGGGAGCACGATCTGGACGATCACGTCCACGAGCACCGTCGACAACCCGACCGGCCCGAGCGCGTCGGACATCCAGCGCACCCTGACCCAGAAGGTGAAGGTGACGGCACTCGTTCCCGGAGCCGACCCGGCCGATTGGGATCGCCTCTTCCACAATCGCACCGACAAGTGTCTGACGATCGACACCGTGGAGATCCCCACCTCGGTAACCAGCCGTGGCGACATCTGCCTCAACAACCTGGGCAGCATCAAGAAGTCGACGACAGGAAACCCGGTCACGGTCCGGACGGGCGACGACATCTTCATCAATCACGCGCAGTCGAAGATCGGCGACAACCAAGCCATCGACCGCGTGCAGCTCGTAGCGGTCGCAGGCAAGTGCAAGTTCAAGACCAGCCCGGCCACCACTCCGTGTGGCGAGAACGACGGCGTCTTCACCGAGGAGTTCTCCCCCTCCCCGAGCAGTCTCTTCAAACCCCAGGTCGACCACCAGTACTGGTACGACAACGCCAAGCCGGGGCCGAACCACAACTGCACCACCGGCTCCTTCCCCGGTGGCTTCGACAACGACGGCGTGATGAACGGCAGCCGCAGCGGCAGCGGCGAGATCACCCCGAAGAACTCCAGCTACAGCTGCAAGGTCGTCGAGGACGGCGAGACGGTGGGGGAGATCTCCTGGAACCACAACTCGAACATCCTCACCATCCACGGCACGATCTTCATCGACGGCGACATGCGCTTCGACGATGACGGCGATCTCGTCAACTACCAGGGGCGCGCCACGATCTACGCGGGCGACGACCTCGAGTTCGACGAGCTTGTCTGTGCGGGAGGAGACGGCTCGCGCAACTGCCGCAACGACATGGACAACTGGGATCCCGAGCAGAACATGATGATCCTCATCTCCCAAGGCTGGTCCGAGTACGACCAGGGGGGCAACCTCGCCCCCGCGGCCTTCCAGGGCGTGGTCTACGCGGAAGAGTTCTGCCTCATCCACCAGGACATCTACGTCAGCGGACCGATGATCTGCGACGAGATCCGCATCCAAGAGGACGATGAGGACCAGGGCGGCGGATGGCCGACGTTCTTCTCGTGGCCGGAGTTGCAGTCGCTGATCCCAGGGGTCCTCGTCGGCGATCCAAGCAACGCGGCCGACTGGAAGATCGAGCTCTTGGAGCAGACGGGCTGACCAGGTCCACTCGCCTTCAAGATCGGCAGCTACGGCGCCGATAATGGAGACGATGAACTGGTTCGCAGCTGTGCTCGCGCTCCCGTTCGCACTCGCGATCGGGAGCTTCCTCAACGTCGTTGCCGCGCGGCTGCCGCGCGGCGAGTCGCTAACGCGCCCAGGCTCTCATTGCATGAGCTGCGAACAGGCGATCGCCTGGTACGACAACGTGCCGATCCTGTCGTGGCTCGCGCTGCGCGGCCGCTGCAGAAGGTGCGGCGCGGCAGTCAGCTGGCGCTACCCAGCCTTGGAGGCGATCGCCGCTGCGCTCATCTCTGCGGTCGTGCTGCGCTTCGGTTTCACACCTCAAGCGGCCCTCTATGCCGTGTTCGTGGCCGCGCTCATTGCACTCGCGGCGATCGACATCGAGTACCACATCTTGCCGAACCGCATCGTGCTGCCGCTGTTCGGTGTGGTGTACGCGGGTCAGATCGTGCTGCAGCCCGACAGGGTGCTGGAGTGGACCCTTGCCGCGCTCGGGGCGGCGGGCTTCCTACTGGCCTTCGCCCTGGCGTACCCGGCCGGTATGGGCATGGGCGACGTCAAGCTCGCACTGGTGCTCGGCGCGGCGCTCGGCTTCTCGGTGGTGGTGGCCATGATGGTCGGCGTGGTCGCCGCGGGTCTGCTCGGCGTAGCCGTCATCGCGCGGCACGGATCCGCCGGCCGCAAGGTTGCCGTTCCTCTCGGGCCCTTCCTGGCCCTTGGCGCGGTCGTCGGCCTCTTCGCGGGCCCTGAGTTGCTCGACGTGTACACGGGAACCTGGTCATGAATCACGAGCGGCGCGGCGGCGACGACGCCCAAGAGCTCCGCGTGGTTCGTAGCGTCGCGCACGACCCTTTCGCCGCGCACATCAGCGCGCCCGAGGAGCAGCGGAACGAGATCCTCTGGGCCGAGCCGGATGAGCCCCGTAGCCCTGAGCTTGATGACCCGATCAGCGACGGCATCGACGGCGTCGAGATCGTGATCGAGGCCGGCGGGCCCGAACCGCCGACGATGGCCGACTCCGAACCCGAGAGCATCGAGCCGGTCAGCTCCGACCCCCTCCCGACGGGTGGCGCACGTTTCGTGGTGCCCGGCGACGGCATCGCGGACGACCGCGCCCCCGATCCCGTCATAGCGGGCGTCCGCGATCACCCGGAGCTTGCGGCCGCCGAGGACGACCCGTCGGCCGACCTGGATTCCGAGCCGGAGTCCCCGGAAGATGGCGATCGGAGCTCGGTGCCGGAACGCACGTCCCCCCCGGGCGCAGCGAGCCTGTCCGCGTCGGCGAACGGCAACGGCGCCAACGGCTCCAATGGGCACGATGCGAACGGAGAGAGCTCTTCCGATGGCGGCGCCCCGCATCTCCCGATCCCGAACCCGGCACTCGTGGCCGAGGTCATTGGGGCAACCGGCCTCATGGCCGCCGACCGGCTCGCCGACGCCACCGCGCTTGCCGGAACGGGCTCGCTCGCCAAGGCGATCACCGAGACCGTCGGGGGCCCGGAGGAGGTCGCAAAGGCCCGCGCCAAGCACTACGGCGTGCCCTACGTCGACCTCAGCGAGTCACGCGTCAACGCCGACGCGCTCGAGACGATTCCGTTCGGCGTGCTCAAGCGGGTCGTGGCCGTGCCGTACGCGCTGGAGGACGGCAAGGTCCTCGTCGCGGTAGCCGACCCCGGCGACGTCCAGGCGCTCGACGAGCTCCGCCTCGCATCCAAGCTCACCGTCCGTCTCGCCGTCGCCGTCCGCGACGACATCGAGGTCGAGCTCAAGCGCATCTCTCGTGCCACGGAGGCAACCGAGCGCTCGAGCTTGATGGACGTCGAGTTCCGGGCCGAGGACGACGAGCTCGAGGAGGAGGAGGACCTCAGCGCCGAGGACAGCGCGCCGATCGCGCGCCTGTTCGCGTCGATCCTGCAGCAGGCCGCCTCCGACGCTGCCTCCGACGTGCACCTCGATCCCACCGACCAGGGCCTGCTGGTGCGCTTTCGCGTCGACGGCGTCCTGCACGAGGTCCAGGTCGTGCCGAGCCGCTTGGCGTCCTCGCTGACCACGCTGATCAAGGTGATGGCAAAGCTCGACATCGCTGAGCGCCGCAAGCCCCAGGACGGCCGCATCACGATGACCGCCAAGAGCGTTGGGCGTGAGCTCGACGTGCGTGTCGCGATCCTCCCCACGGTTCGCGGCGAGTGCTGCGTGATGCGGCTGCTCGACACCTCCAGCGAGCCGCCGACGCTCGAGATGCTCGGCTTCGCCGAGGACATCCAGAACAACTTCCAGGAGATCGTCTCGCGCCCGACCGGCGCCCTGCTGGTTACCGGCCCGACCGGCTCCGGTAAGTCGACGACGCTCTACGCCACGCTCGCCGAGATCCACAAGCCGGAGATCAACGTGATCACGGTCGAGGATCCGGTGGAGTATCGCCTGAGTGGACTGCAGCAGGTGCAGATCAATCCCAAGGCCGGCCTCACCTTCGCCGGAGCGTTGCGCTCCATCCTGCGAGCCGACCCCGACGTGATCATGGTGGGTGAGATTCGTGACGTCGAGACGGCCAAGATCTCGATCGAGTCCGCGCTCACCGGCCACCTCGTGCTGTCGACCCTTCACACCAACGACGCCCCGAGCGCGATCACGCGTCTCACCGAGATGGGCGTGGAGCCCTTCCTGGTCGGCGCGGCCGTCTCCGGCGTCATCGCCCAGCGTCTTGCTCGTCTGCTCTGCAACGGCTGCAAGGAGGCGTATTCACCGTCCGAGGAGCAGCTCGCTGCCGCCCACGTGCCGCAGGACTGGCGCGACCGGTTCCACGATGTCTACCGGCCGGCCGGCTGCGCCCGGTGCGGCAAGACCGGGTACAAGGGCCGGGTCGGCGTGTACCAGCTGATGGTCATGTCCGACGACATGATCCGGCTTGCATCCTCGGGCGGCACCCGCGACGAGCTCGAGGAGGTTGCCCGCACCGAGGGCATGAAGACCCTCTGGGAGGCCGGGCTGGAGACCGTCGCCGACGGCCGCACCTCATTCGAGGAGCTGCGCCGCGTCCTCGTCGCCTAGGTGTTGTCCCTGTAACGCTGTCAAGGGGCGCGTCGATCGAGCTCAGGCCGCCACGCGCAGTGTGGGGTCGGCCCGGCTCTCAGGTGTCGGCCCCGTCCGGCAGGGTCACCAGGCGCTCGGCGTCGTGCGATAGGGGCACCGACAGGCCGACTCCTGTGTCAGGTGCGGTTGAAGCGCTCCGCCTCGCCGCCGCGCCCGAGCGGGTGGGGCGGATCAGCGGATGCGGCGCAGCGCGCGCCGGCAACCACCCGCGGTGGGCAATCCACTCGACACGCGGGCTGGCACAGCTGCGTGAGGCTGCTCCGGGCACGAGCCACAAGAGCCTCCGATTGACGGTGCGGCTCAGGCCAGCTTGCACCGTTTCCCGACATCTCCGCCGGATGAACAACCTCTTCGCAAGCAGCACCTAGACCGTGGGCTTCCGCCGCGTGCTGCCCGCGTCGCTCGCCGTCGGAGCGAGGCGAAGGTCGGCGGGCGCGGGCCCGCGTGCGGGCCTCAGGCGCGGCGGTCGGCGCCGCGGGAGATCTCGCAACCCAGTATCTCGAGGGTCGCGATCGTCTCGTGAATGAACCCGTCGGCGTGATCGGCGTCGGGGAAGGGGAACGGGCCTACCATCAGCGGCGCCACCCGGAGGGCGCCGACCGGAAGGACGATGCACTCCACGATGCTGCCGCGCTCTTCGTCGCGGCGGCGCAGCGCGGCCACCTGTCGGCCGCCCGTGGAGGCGACGTGGACGCTTGGATCGTCGAGCCGGGCAAGGGCAGTGCCCGCGACGTTCGCCGCGAGTGTGGCTCCCGCCTGCTCGCTCATCGCCGCGCGTTCTGGATCGCCTGAGCGATGACGTCGCGGTCCGCGTAGCCATTGATCTGCGTCTGGATGCCCTTGTCGGCGTCGACGACCAGGATCGATGGCGTAGTGACCACATTGAAGCGCTGGATGAGCTCCGCGGCCTCGCCGGGGTCCTCGGTGCTGAGGGTGAGGAATGGCGCGCTCATCTGACCGGCAGCAGCGCTGGCTTCGACGATGACGAGAGCGTCGACCACGCCCTGAGGAACGCGGGCCACGATCACGGCCGGGCCCTTTTGGAGCGTCGAGTCGATCTTGGCCGCCGCCGCGCTCACGTCGTTGGAGGCAGTGGCGGGGGCGGGGTTGTCAGCGCTTTCCGCCGAGGTGGCGGGGACAGCGAGCGCGATGCCGATCAGGGTGGCTGCGCAGGTGGCGAGGATGCCGCGGTGTTTGAAGCGTAGGTTTCTCACGCCTTTGTTATCGGCGAATCGCTGACCGTTCTTGAGCAAAAAAAAGAGGGGGCGCGCCGATGTGGCGCGCCCCCTCTTTGCAGAGCGTCGAAGCGAAGCTCCGCGTTACTCGATCACGGACAGGATCCAGCAGCGATGGCAGCTGCGGGGCCCGCCTTGTTGAACTCGTCAACGCCGTCCTCGCCGGCCTCGACGCAGTACGTCGTGGCGGTGATGGTGCCAAGACGGATGTTCGAGATGCTGGCGTCGATCGCCTGGAGGTTGGCCAGCGTCATACCCGCGTAGGACGAACCGTTGTCCGTGTAGTAGGTCTCGATAGCGGGAACGGCGGCGCGAATGTTGGCCTCGGCCGCGGTGTCCTCCGCAGTGTCGCGGAAGTTCAGGTACGCCGGCACCGCAATAGCGAGCAGCACACCGATGATAATGACGACAACGAGGAGCTCCGTAAGCGTGAAGCCCTCCTCTTTGCGCGCCTGGGCCGCACGTGCCCGGAGCTTTTCCATCATGTTGTCCCCCTCCTTGGGGAAGAAGTGACGTTCGCGAGCCTTATCGGCGCCCGCCCCCGGCAGCTTGAGCCCACCTTTCGTCTAGGTGCTCAGCCCCCCATTCGTATAGGTGATTCGAGTGCAGGCGGCCGCCCAGGCCGATTTTGAATCGAACCTCAAGAGTTCGCCGTGGGATGCCGATGACCACGGTCGATGGATCACACCTCACATGAACAACATGGCGCCCCGCCCGCTTCCCAAGCGGGATGGCAGTCGCTCGACGACCTCCTCATCCTCGGGGTGGAGGCCGGCGCCTCAGACCTGCACATCTGCGCAGGCAGCCCGCCGAAGATGCGGGTCAACGGCTCGCTTAAGGAGGTCGGTGACCGGCCGCTCTCTCCTGACGAATCTGAGCGACTTCTCTATGCCGTGATGACGACCGAGCAGCAGAAGCGGCTCGAAGCCGATCGCCAGGTCGACTTCTCATACGTCCTCGTCGGTATCTCGCGCTTCCGCGCGAACGTCTTCTTTCAGCGCAACAGCCTCAGCGCGGCGCTGCGGACGATTCCCCACGACATCAAGAGCCTCAAGGATCTGGGTCTTCCCGACCCGATCAGCGCTCTGGCCACCCGGCCCCGAGGCCTGGTGCTCGTCACGGGCCCTACCGGCTCCGGCAAGTCCACGACCCTCGCGGCGATCATCAACGAGATCAACCAGACGCGAGACGATCACATCATCACCATCGAGGATCCGCTCGAGTTCCTCCATGAGCATGGGCGATGCCTGGTGAATCAGCGCGAGATCGGCGCGGACGCCATCGGCTTCCCCCAGGCGCTGCGAGGCGCGCTCCGCGAGGACCCCGACGTGATCCTGGTCGGCGAGATGCGCGATCTCGAGACGATCGAGACGGCGCTGACCGCTGCCGAGACCGGGCACCTCGTTTTCGGCACGCTCCACACCCAGGATGCTCCGGCGACGGTCGACCGCGTCATCGACGCGTTCCCGGCCGGCCAGCAGAACCAGGTGCGCGTGCAGCTCGCGTCGGTGCTCCAAGGCGTGGTCAGCCAGTCCCTGCTGCCCACGATGGACGGCAAGGGTCGCGTGGCCGCAATGGAGATTCTGTTTCCGGACGACGGGACCAGGAACCTGATCCGCTCGAACAAGGTGGAGCAGATCTACTCGATCATGCAGACCTCCAACTCGCGAGGAATGCAGACCCTGGAGCAGTCGCTTGCGCAGCTGGTTACGAGCTCGCAGGTCACGCGAGAGGTGGCGATGAGCGTAACCAGCCGTCCCCGCGAGCTCGAGGGCTTGCTTCCCGACAAACCCGCGACCGGTCAGGTCGCGCCCCTGAGGAGGGCCTGATGGCAACCGAGGTCATCGGTCTGAAGATCGGCGCGTCTCGCCTGGTTGCGGCACGCGTCTCGAACAACGGTGGTCACAGCCTGACCAGCGTCGCGAGTCACGACTTGCCGCCGGGGCTGATCCTGCGCGGCGAGCTGCAAAGCCCGGAGGCGCTCTCGGCCGAGCTCAAGGACTTCTTCAGCGCGAACAAGCTTCCGAAGAAGCGGGTGAGGCTGGGTGTCGCGAGCAATCGCATGGGCGTGCGGACGATTGACATCCCCGGCGCCCTGAGCGAAAGCGAGCTGGCCGACGCGGTGACCTTCCGCGCCCAGGAGGATCTTCCGATCCCCGTCATGGATGCCGCGCTCGACTACGAGGTCATCGATGAGCGCACCACCGAGGACGGCGAGCCGGTGCGACGGGTGTTGGTTGCGGTCGCCTACCGCGACCTGATCTACAACCTCGCCCGCGCCTTCGAGGGCGCCGGAATCGGCCTGATCGGAATCGACCTCGAGGCGCTTGCGCTTCTTCGCTCCCTGACTCCGCCCTCGACCACGGCCCAAAGCGCCGGCACGGCGTCAAGCGCCACCGTGATCGTGAACGTCGGCTCCGACCACACGGTCGTTGCCATCACCGATGGTCGCGCCCTGGAGTACGCGCGCGTCATCGAGTGGGGCGGCGCCAACGTCACGGAGGCGCTGGCCGAGTCGCTTCAGTTGGAACTCGAGGAGGCCGAGCGCATCAAGCGCAGCCTCTCCGACGCGCCCGATGAGCTCCCCAACGGGCTCACCCAGGAGTTCGCCGGCGACGCCCGCGAGTTGGTCGATGGACAGGTAACGGCCTTTGCTCGCGAGTTCGTCTCCACGCTTCAGTACTACCAGGGGCAGTCGGACTCGCTGGCGATCAGCCACGTAGTCCTCGCCGGCGGGGGCGCACGCCTGTCCGCTCTCGCCTCTGGATTGGAGGGGCTCACCGGCGTTCCCGTTCGCCTGGGTGACCCCACGGTCCGTCTTCACAGCCTGCCGAGCGACGAGGCCTTCGTGCCCGGTCCCGAGCTGGCCGTACCGATCGGATTGGGGCTCGGTCAATGAGCAAACTCAAGAGCATTCTCGGCCGACTGAAGGCAGTCGTGCCAACCGGCCGCCGTACCTCCGGTGCTGAGGAGCCCGAGCAGGGGTCCACGACCCCCGTTCACTCGCCCGATGCGCCGTTCATGCGGTCGATCAACCTCCTTCCCGACGAGTTCCGTCCCGACACGCGCCGCATTCGCTGGCACCCGGCCTATGTGGCCGCCGCCGGCCTGATTCCGCTCGTCGCCGTCGCGATCGGGTTGCTGTACGTGTCGGCGTCCGACGAGGCCGACGCCGCCAAGGCGGAGCGCGACGAGGTCGCCACCCGCGTGCAGGCGACTCAGCGCCAGGTCGAGGAGGAGGCGAGGAAGAAGGGCATCTCCGCCCTCGCGTCGGTGGCCAGCGCAGAGCTCGCTACTACCGTCGAGAGTGCTCTCACGGCGCGCATCGCTTGGGACCGCGTGATCGACAACGCCGCCCGCGTGATGCCTGAGGGCCTCTGGATCCGTTCGATGCAGGGCAGCACACTGGCCGAGGAGGAAGAGGACGCGACCGCCCCGGGAACTCTCCGGATCGACGGCACCTCTCGCGGCGGCCAGGAAGAGATCGCCGAGTTCGCCGCGCGCATCAAGACGCTCCGCGACATCGACGGCGTCGTGCTGGACAACTGGGCCAGTACTCAGATCAACGACGAAGAGGTCTACGAGTTCACGATCTCCGCCACCGTGAGGGGCCCCCGATGAGACTCGCGCCATCCCGCACTGTCAAGATGTCCCTTGGATTCGCCTTCCTGGCCCTCCTGGTGGCGGCACTGGGTTACTTCTTCCTTTTGAAGCCGCTCAACGCCGAGACGGCCGACGCCAAGGACGAGACGGCCCAGCTCGAGCAGCAGCTCGTATCGCTCGATGCTCAGCTGAAGGCCCTTAAGGGGCAGCAGAACGCGGTTCCGGAGTTCTATCGCCTCTCGAAGGCGGCACCAGTGAACGTCGATGTTCCGGGCGCCAATCTCGAGTTGCTCACCCTTGCCGACAAGGCGGGTGTCGTCGTCGCGGCCTTCCAGACGAGTGATGCAAAGGAGCGCGACGGCTTCACCGCACCCACCTTCAAGGTGACGGTCAACGGCCAGTTGGACGAGGTCTACGCCTACATGAAGGCTCTCCGGGACCTCGTGGTGGTGCGATCCAACAGAGTCACCGCGCGCGGCAACCTGTACCGCGTCGAGGACTTCGACATCCATCCGATCGACACCTCGACGACCAACCTCGAGGCGGCCCTGACGCTGAGCATCACCGCCCCGCCGAGCGTTTCCGCAGATGAGAGCGGCGCGGCGGCCTCGCCCGAGGGCGACGGCGACGCGCCAGAGGGCAACGGCGACGCGCCCGAGGGCGACGCCCCCACCGAAGAGTCCCCCGATGAAGGAGCGGACGGCTGATGAGCGCCACAATCAAGAAAGGCGCAGGCAAGGACAAGCGCAACAAGATCATCCTGGTGGCCCTTGTGGGCGTGCTCGGCGTGATCCTCGTGATTCAAGGCCCGACGCTGCTCAGCGCGTTCGGTGGCGGCTCGTCTGACGAGCAGGCCGCCGCTGAGAGCGGGGAGGGCGAGACCACCGGAGCCGCGGCGGTCGAGGTGGCCCTTCCGCAGCCGGTGCAGCTCCCGAACTCCGACATTCCGCAGGCGGCCGGCTCCGACGAGCTCGCCACGATCAGCCGCTTCTCGCAGAGCTTCTCTGGTTTCGATCCCCTGCTGGTCGAGGTGAGCAGCGACGAGGGCACCGGCTCCGACCCGACGGACGATCAGCCCACCGGCGACGCGCCGACGGGCGACACCGGCCCGGGCCTGACCGGCGAGCTCCGCGACCGCGGCTCCAGTGCGGAGCCGACCGCGCCGGACGACGACGGCAGCGGCTCGGGCGCCGACGCGGGTGCAGGCAGCAGCGGCTCCGGTGGCGACACGGGCACCCCCGATGCCAGCCCCGAAGGTGGGATTTTCACCTCCGGCTCTGGAGCCGTGGCCTCCCTTTCCATCAACGGCATCACCGAGGATATCGTCGTCGGTGCCAGCTTTCCGTCCTCCAACCCCGTCTTCAAGCTGGTGATGATCGACGGCGACGCGATCAGCGTGGGCCTCGTGAACGGAGCCTTCTCGACGGGCACGACGACCATCGACGTGGAACTCGGCGAAAGCCGCACCCTCGTCTCCCAACCCGATGGCACGCGCTACCGGGTCAAGTTCATAAGCCGCCCCGGAAGGTAGCCACGAGGCTACCTCCGGCCCGCCACGCGGCGGTCGCCCGCGTCGTCGGACCTCAACACTCCGACGCTCGGGCACCGGGCCCCGGCCCGGGCTCGAATCCCTTGAGGATCTCACGCCTTGCCCACGGCACAGGGGCCGGCAGAGCCACGCGGATCGAGCTCGAGCCCGCGTCTCGCCAGCCACCGCCGCGTTCGTTTGCTGCCATCACCACCGATGCATGCCGCTGATCGGCTGCGCGCCAGGTGAGGACCTAAGAGACATGATCTTGCGGGTGATACTCGCCGCGACCGCAGAGCGGATGCTCCGGGTGGGCAGTGGGGAGCCCTTTCGCTGACGTCGCTCCCTAGCTGAAGCAGACGTTCAGCGCCAGCCGGGGGAGCCGGCAAGGACCTACTGTTGCGGATGAGGTAGTGCGTGCTCGAGGGGTCGGTGAGCGCGCCGCTCGCAAAGGCCGGCACGCTCGTACTTCGCGGGCAGCCTTTCGGCCGATCGCGAGCGCTTGCCCCGGACCGCGCCCGAATCCCCAACCACTGCTCACGCCGAGCATGACCGAGTGGGCGCAGCGTGCGCGCCTGGCCGTTTCGCCGCCCAAAGGACAACGGCCGCACGGGATCGTCGGGCGCACCCCGCCGCCTCTCGGGGTGGGGTGGCAAAGCCCGAGCGTTGGATGCGGACCCGTCACGATGTGGTGGGTCCATCGGCCTTGGGGACACCGCGTGGGTCCCGAGCGGGATCTGTCTACGCGCGCAGGACCCTTAGCGGGCGCTCCCCGCCCCTCGCCCTGAGACCCAAGCGGCGAGCGACGGCGGGCAGGCCTTTGCACGGACCGCTCGCCTCGCCGGCGGGCAGGCTGGTGGCAGCGCCATCGCCCACAGAGGCCCTCGCACACCGCGGCCGAGCGCGCGGCCGCTCAGGTGGTGGAATCGGTGAAGATCTGGACTTCGGCCAACTGCAGGTATGTCGAGTCGGCCAGCTGGACCCTGACGTAGCGCCCGGTCTCTTCGAAGTTGATCGTGGTCTGCGTACCGACAGAGGAGGAGACGTGGAACCAGCGCACTCCGGGCTGGTTCAGACTCGTGTCGAGGTCGTTGCTCGTGAACGGGGTCGGGGAGGACATCACGTAGAAGTTCGAGAGACGGGAGCTGCAACAGTCCGTGCGGTTCCACAGCTTGATCTGGCCGATCGCCTCGTTGGCGCCGAGGTCCACCTGCCACCAGGGCTGGCTTGCCCACTGCGTCATGGCGAGCGAGCCGGACGAGCTGTTGCCGTTCGTGTCCCCGTCGACGGCGTTGGATGCGCCGTAGTCGCCGGAGCGGGTGCTGATC
>Ga0224512_10003126_pt1 | contig 14722 bp, 16 predicted proteins | sample SF_May12_sed_USG_4_FD_169103 | JGI IMG/M metagenome (GOLD analysis project Ga0224512, IMG submission 169103) | Sediment microbial communities from San Francisco Bay, California, United States - SF_May12_sed_USGS_13 | ecosystem: Environmental > Aquatic > Marine > Sediment | place: USA...
AAGAGAGGTCAATATCGTCTGGAGTATATGGTGTCAAAATCAGGCGTTGGCTGTGCAGCTTGGGTTTCATTGCAAAATGATCGAACAATTTCGCGCTAATCGCCAGTCGCAGGTCGCCGTTATTGGCCGATAGCTCCCCTTGAAATCAGGGCTTTTCAGCACTCCTGAAGGTCCACTATCGGGACAAGCTGACGTTAGACCAAGAGGATCTGAGATTCGTTCCAGAGTCCCGCAGAGCCGCCTTCCGAGTGTCCGGTATGCGCCCGAAAACAGATATTCGGCTAAACTCGGGATGAACGGCTGCTACTGACCCAAAGCGGTCATTCAAGTCCAACTCCCCAAACTTGCCGTAGGCCGAGCGGGCAGCTGACGAGTGACTATACTTTAAGCAATCAGGAACTCGTGGCATTGGGGAAAAACCATGCGGATCTCAAGAGTTGTCGCGACGGTTTCCGTCTGCGCGTTGATAAGCTATTCATTTGGTATCGCTAGCGCGGCTGATGCGGGAGATTCAGTCCAGCTGGTCCGTCAAGCTATATTTGCCGAGCCGGGCATCGGCGCACCTGAAGTCTCAACAGGAAAGTTGCAACAAATACTTCAGGACGGCAGTGCAGTAGTTTTGGATACTCGTCCGCACCTAGAGTGGTCAATCAGCCACATTCCAACAGCCCTGAATGTAGCGCCCAAACCCGGAGTACCCATGGCACTCTACACATCGGACGTTACAGAGGTCGGACGACTCGTAGACGGGGATAAATCTCGGCCACTGGTACTGTACTGCAACGGCCCATATTGTGGCAAGAGCAAGCGGGTCGCTGGGGCATTGCTGGAAGAAGGATATCTAAACGTCCGCCGCTACCAACTTGGTGCTCCGGTTTGGCGTGCATTGGTCGGAGTCATGGTGATAGAGCCAGACGGCGTCCGACATGTATTTGCCAACGACCAGACAGCTGTGTGGATTGATGTTCGAGACTCTTCTGAATTTGGTCAGGGCAGCATCCCTGGCGCCAGGAACTTGCCTCAAAGTCGTGTGCTAGAAGGAAAGGACGTAGGGGAGGTCTTCGCTGCAAAGAATGACGGGCGACTTCCCATGCAAGACCACAATACTCGTATTGTTGTCTTCGGACGGGATGGCGATCAGGCACGCAAGGTAGCAGAAGCCCTCGCTCGCGAGGCGTTCCATAACGTCACGTATTTCGCTGGCACGTATGACGCGTTCAGTGAGTTGACCGAATGAATGATCGTGAATGGCTGCTTCTGGCCGTTTTGAGACGGTCACCGGGAAGCTGGCCGACCGGCTGCTTCAGGTCGCAAAGCAGCCGGTCGTGAAATCTGAGGTAAAATGACGGCTTCTGACCCAAAGCGGACATTGCGGTTTCCAGCGATTTCCTAGGAAAGTTCAGAAGCTAAGAAATCATATACCGTCCTGACTCGCCGGCTGGTTTTCAGTTCCCGATGAGCGACGAGCCAGACTTCTATTGGAAACGGGTCAAGGCTCGGTAATGCGCGCTCAACCATTGGTTCGGCGTCTCCGACGTCCTCCACCATAAATCCAATACCCAGTCCATGTTTGACCAGCTCCCACTGAACAAGGTGGTTTTCCGTTACGACCGGGAAGTTGCGCAGGGTCAGCGCTATACCACGCTCGTTGAACGCATCGATAAGCACGTTTGTCCTGTCAAAACCGAAAAAGTCGGCGTCGCTGAGATCCTCGGGCGATGTCGGGTTGCCAATACGGCGCAGATAGTCTGAAGAGGCATAGGGGTGGAAGTTTGCACCGCGCACCCTTTTTGCAATGAGATCCGATTGGGTTGGTCGAAAGGCACGTACTGCGATATCTGCCTCTCTGCGTTTCAGGTCGCTCGTACTGTTCGATGCAATAAGCTCGATTTCGATGCCTGGCTCCAGTTGCCGGAGCTTGCCGAGGATCGGCGGCAGGACAAACGCTGCCGTGACCTCTGTGGCGGTGATACAGATGCTTCCCTCGATGGACGTCGATTGACCGGAGGCCGTCAGCGAAAGACGACTCGCCGCATCCCCCATCGCACGCACGTGTTCAAGCAGGTCCAGTCCACTCGGCGTGAGTTCCAGTCCTCGGCCGCCGCGCTCGAACAGCGCCACGCCCAACTCTGTTTCAAGTGCTGTCACTTGGCGCCCTAGCGTCGGCTGCGTCATGCCCAAGGCTCGCGCCGCGGCCGACAGGGAGCCTTCTTCGGCAGTGACGAGAAACGCCCTCGCGCGGTTCCAATCAAAATCTACTGATCGCCAGTCCATGCAAATATGTTTATCTGAGATACGGGATTAAGCATTCTATATTAATTTTCGCATGGTTATGATGCCGCTCCTGGTTGGCAACAGCCCAATGAAACTAAGGAACGCGTATGAGATGCCACACGTTTGGCCGTCGACTCTGGAGTGGATGGCGAGCTTTATCGGCCCGCTCACGGGGGCCAATGGCTGCAGCGAGCGTCATCGCCGGCAGCGTCGGCGCTGTGCTGATGCTGATACCGGCGGGAGCCGCATGGACAAATTCAAGTATCGCAGACTTACTCGCCTCGGCAGCCATCCTCGACTGGGTGAAGGGTCCGCTGGGCTTGATATTCTTGCTGCGGCGCCAACTCGGCACTGCGCACGGAGACCAACAATGACTCACTCATCCGCTTTCTGGGACAAGGTCGCAGAGCGTTACTCGAAGAAGCCGGTCGCCGATGAGGCGTCCTATCAGAAGAAGCTGCGGGTTACCCGTGAGTACTTTCGGCCCGACATGGAGGTGCTGGAGATCGGTTGCGGCACGGGATCCACAGCGATAGCGCACGCGCCTTTCGTCAAGCACCTTCGCGGAACAGACATCTCGGCGAAGATGATTGAGATCGCAGAGGAGAAGGCGGCAGCGGGAGAAATCGAAAACCTTACATTCGACGTATCCTGCATTGATGACCTCAACGTCGCCGATGCGTCGTTGGATGTCGTGCTGGCGCTGAGTGTTCTTCATTTGTTGCAAAACAGGGATGAGGCAATCGCGAAAGTGTACAAGATGCTGAAGAACGATGGCGTCTTCGTTACCAGCACGGTGTGTATTGGCGACACGATGAAGTTTTTCAAATTCATCGGGCCAATCGGGAGGGCTCTTGGCCTTATGCCGCTGGTCAGGGTATTCACAGTGCAGGAACTCGTGGATAGCCTGGTCGAAGCCGGTTTTACGATCGACTATCAGTGGCAACCCGGCCGTGGTAAGGCGGTGTTCATTGTGGCGAAGAAAGCGGATCAGGCACCGTCAGACATCAATTAGACCCCAGGCTTGAGAAAATAAACATGGAGAGGGTTCGAATGAAGCAGGTGATGAAGCAGATTACGATCGGCCTGTATGTGCTGACGACACTGGCTGGGTGCGCCACCGTCCAGCCCGCTGGTCCGGACAACGAGGAGTCGGTAGAAATCGAAGCCAAGTCCCGCACAAAGAGCACACTACTTACGATAGGCAGCATCCTTCTTGTGGGTGCAATCATCGTCAGTGAGGCTGAAGATGGGGCAAAAGACGCCGTAAGAGATGCGGCCCGCCCCTGAACGGCCGCTTGTGGCCGAATCCGGCCCCTAGCAGATTCTCAGCTACAATGACCGGTATTTGGTATGGCCCCACTATTTCGGACCACCTAGTTAAGGCGCCGGTCGCGCCGGCGACTCAAAAGGAACTTCTTGCTGCGGCGAATTTTTTGACGGGGGGAGCAGTGATGGAAGCTGTCGAAAGAACTAAGACCAAGGGCAAAGCCAAAGATAAGTGAAGTTCGCAGCGACTGATGTTTTTTTTCGTCGCTCCTGTGACGGAGTCTCTGCCGCTTTTGGCCGAATCCAGCCGCCCAGGCATTTTGATGTACGATGGCGGCTACTGACCCAAAGTTGCCGGTCTCAAGACAACCCACCATGTGATGATATTCTTCACTCTTGCACACGAATTACTAGTTAGGCGGCATTCTTTAACATGTGCGAGTAGCCAATCGAGCGATGCGATAATCGTTGTTGGCTAGCCAACTTCCGGATCTCAGTATGGTCTATCGATGAGTGACGTCTTCCTTAGCTACGCGAGAAAAGATCGCAACCGAGTCGGCCCTATCGTGGCACAAATTGAGGGTCGGGGATGGTCAGTTTGGTGGGATCCGAAAATCCTTCCCGGCCAGCATTGGCCTGAGGTGATTGAGGAGGCTCTCCGCGACTGCCGAGCGGTTGTGGTCGTTTGGACCAGACAGTCCGTAAAGTCGAGGTGGGTTCGATTGGAGGCCGGAGAGGGGGCCAAGATCGACGGTCTAATCCCCATTCAACTAGATGAAACGGAGTGTCCAATTGAGTTTCGGCACATTCAAGCCGCCGACTTCACAGACTGGGATGGCGAAAGTCAGCACTCTGAGGTGGCCTCCGCTATGGCCGCGCTTGACGGAATATTGCGAAAAGTGCCTGGTGCCGACAGCAATCTCGAACCCCCACGGACTCTTGGTTCTGATACGGACCTGCCTATTAGTCTGAGTCTGTCTCTTGGAGGGGATCTCGGAAGTACGGATCCTAGAGACCAAAAGTGGATCGACTCGCAAGTTCGAAGCGCTGGAAAGAGGGCTGTCCCCGCACTATTGGCTGCACTTGAGTTTCCTGAGCCCGAGAGGAGGGGTCATGCTGCCTACCTTCTCGGCCTGACGGGAGATGCTGAAGTTGTGAATGAACTCACTCCCCTCTTGTCAGATCGGTCCGCAGTTGACATCGTCGAATGGCTACCGACTGTTCGAACTGCGGCCGCCTTGGCTCTCCGGAATATAGGAACATTTGAGGCTTTGCAATCACTTGCTGACGCTTTCGAATAAAACGTACAAACGTGGCGCCTGACAAGGCGCGAGATGAGACATCTGTAACGTCCGCTTGTGGCTGGTTGCAGCCGGTCGGACTCTCGGATTTTTCTCCTTTGGAATGACCGCTATTGAGAAAAGCAGCCATTGTCGCCGTCACTGTTGTCGGATCATTGGCAGTCGCTGCGAGATAGCTTCACGCATCGATTCTCCCGCATCCGAATCGCCATCGAGAATGCTGACAGTGACGTAACCGCGGGCAAAGGAATGCCAGTCCGCATTATCGTCGGCAGCCGTGTCGGGGTCTATCAATTGCAGTCTGATTTGCAGTTGCCCCGTCTCGCCGGTTTCCTCGTAGTTGATACGCACACCGGAATCCCATGTAGCCGGCAAGACCAGAATTCCAGCTATGTCTTCAGGTTTGGCCGCAGGGTAGTTGACACTCAGAATTGTACGCTCGGGAAGCAAGTTGCCATGATCGATACGAGCCTCCTGCAAATCGCTAATCAGTCTCACGGTAGTCTCGGCAGCTCCAGCGAATGCCCTGAACGTACTGGGGAAAGGAATCGGCCTGGCATCTCGCTCAGACGGGTCGATGCCCACCGAAATCGCGATTGCAGGAAGTCCCGCGTACATCGCCATGGTCGCAGCACCAACCGTGCCGGAACTGCCCGCATAGCCAAGGTTTGGGCCGAAATTCGCGCCCGATACGACCATGTCCGGTGCCTGATCGGCCATGATATGGAATAGTCCGACCAGCACTGAATCCGCAGGCGAGCCATCGACAGACCACACACCTGTCGACTGCTCTTTGTAGTCAAGCGTGCCCTGAGTTGTGACGCGGATCCCGCTGCCACTCTGATTCCTTAATGGCGCCACCACGGTGACGTCGTGCCCGGCGGCCACAAGAAACTCACGAACAGATTTGATGCCTGGCGTATCGTAACCATCGTCGTTCGTAAGCAAGATGCGTAGCGGTGTTACCTCTGCGGCGAGCAAGTGCATTGCACGGCCAGGCACGACCAAACCGACAACGATAACCGCGAGAAATAGCGCGTGATTTACGCGCCGTGTGGTGCTCATGATCACTCCTTCTGTCCTGTGTTGAAAGCGGGAACGGCTCATAGACTAAAATCTATTCGGTAGCGGTATAGAATTTCACCGCAGCGGGATCGACTCTTATCTGCGACAAACTCTGAGCCCAGTTCTCCGACCCGGAACGATTCTTCGCCACCAAGGGCATATAGATCTCCAAACTCGCCTGCAGCAGCGCGCCATTGTGTAAAGCCGCCACCTCGTCGCCGTTCAAGCCCGCACGGTGGATCATCCAGTCTTTATAGTCTGCCCGCGCTGACCTCGCGCCGGTACTTTTTATTCCAGGGCCGCCAAGTACGAACCGGCTCGGCTGCAGGCGCTCCGCAACTATGCCGGCAAGCTGGCCATCAACATACAGTAAAGTCTCCCCGCGCGCCGCGTAGTGAGACAGCGTCACGTAATGCCAGCCGTGCGTTACTCCACCGACGGGTGAGGACACAGTGTTGCCGCTTTCCGCGTGATAGGTAACGCGTTCATCGTCAATCCGCAGCAATGCAACAAACCGCTCGTTACTTGGCCTCAGCTCGAGCGATTCGGTATCCCATTCGAATTTGCCGTAAGAGCGACGAAAGATCGAAATATCGTGGTCAAGAGTCTGGCCACTGATCGCCGCTATGACTCCGTCCGCGGCAGGTCGCACCATGAATGTCAGCGCGAAAGATCGCATCGTGTCGTTGACATCAAATAACATCGGAGCCGTGCTGTTACGTTTCACACGAGCAAATCCACTCGCGCTCGATTTATTCGGGACTGGTTTGCCCGCTTCGAGGGCGGCAAACAATGAGGGCACGAATGCATGAAACATTTCATTGTGGCCGGCAGCATTTGGGTGAAACGGGTCGCTCCAGAGGCCCCGACCCCAGCGTCCCTGACCGTCATCGATGGTGCCCAGCAGGTTGACACTAGGCACATCCCAGGAATTGATGAGTAAGTTCATACGCCGCGTGTAGCTGTATTCGCGTTCGAAGAAATCACTCCGCGCGTAGGGAAGCGTGACAATTGGTACGATCCCTGCTTCACGCGCACGCCAAATTAAACGCTGCAAACCGCCGGCAAACTGCTCGAAAATCGCGTCTGCCTCATCCAGCGTTGAAGTGCACCGGCGTGTCTGGCCCAACTGACATTGGGCAATTCCCTCATTACCCAACGAGAGGCCGATGACAACATAAGCAGGGTCAACTTCTGTGAGGTATTCGGTATCGGCCTCTGGCGTTGCGCCAGGTTCGAACCGCGGGGTGATGGTGAGCGTATTGTCGCCATCGCGGGACCGGTTGAACACCTCCCAGCCACGCGATTCAAGCAGCTCTTCAAGGTGCCCGGCATACCCTCCTTGAAGGCTTTCATCGCCGACGCCGTTTGCAACCGAGGAGCCCCAGATGGCAATTCGCCGGTTACGTTCCGCATAAAATTCGGTCGACTGAGCAAATGCCGACGTTGCGAACAATAGTGCAACAGCAGCGACAACAAAGCGGTTTAGATTGGCTATCACTTGGAAAGCATACCTTCTTATCTATGCGAAGCCCGGGCGGCCTTGTGGCAGCCGGGTGCTAGAGTTCTGGCTTGCCGCTGAATTACGCGGCTTCGTCGTCGTCGGTGAGTGGCGTGTAGATTGCCTTGAGTTCGTCCTGCAGGTCATCCCAGGCTTGCTGGTTATTGTCGTGCATGTTCTTCAACTCTTCACGTACAGCGTCTTCGTAAGCAATATTTGCTTCGAACGCTTCGTTGAACGTCTGCGATTCACTAATCACATTCAAACTCGAAATCCGGGCGTCGGAAAGCGACGCGAAGGAGGTCATATTACGTTTCACTAAATCGTCGAAGTACCTGCTCTGGGCGCCCCATGCCGCGGTATTGCTCTTGATCGCGGCCTCCAGCAAGTCCTTGATTTTGTCGGGTGTAACGTCGTTCATTTGGAATGCTCCTGAAATTTATGTTCACAACGACTGTGGCCCAATCTACGCAATGCGTAATCGGCTGTCTGTCACTCCGGGGACACGTGCTTGTCACGGAGGAGACAGGTGTCAAACCCTTGCCGGGACTAGTATCTGTCGAAGCTTTCCACCCTGGCCAAGACCCCGGAAATGACCCAAACCAGAGACATGCAGCCCTCGACGGGGGCCGCGAACCCCGGCGCTGGCGAGCCACTTGAGGTGCTCGTCATTGGTACCGGCGTTTCGGGCGTCTGCGTCGGAATCAAACTGCTCGAGAAGGGCATCCGCAATTTCCGCATTTACGAAAAGTCGCAGGGCATCGGCGGCGCCTGGTACGAAAATACCTACCCCGGCGCAGCCTGCGACGTGCCGTCGCACTTCTACTGTTATTCGTTCGAACCCAACCCGAGCTGGTCCCGTGTCTATTCACAGCAGGCCGAAATTCAGCTGTACATCGAGAACTGTGTGGACAAGTACGGCTTGCGGCCGCACATCGTGCACGGGGCGAAGGTCGTCGAGATGCGGCTGGGCGAAAAGGCCGGCGTCTGGCACGTCAAATTCGCGAACGGTGATCTCGTGCGCGCGCGGCACGTAATAAATGCTGCTGGGGGCTTACACAAACCGTCCATACCGGATTTTGCGGGCCGCGATTCCTTTGCCGGCGCGGCGATGCACACGGCGCGCTGGGATCATTCGGTCGACCTGATCGGTAAGCGCGTCGCGATCATCGGCAGTGCCGCAAGTGCGATCTAGGTTATCCCGGAAGTCGCGAAGATTGCGGAAAAGCTCACTATTTATCAACGCACGCCAAATTACATCGCTCCGCGAGGCGATCGCGCATATACGGACAAAGAGAAGCGCAGCTTTGCACGGTGGCCATGGTTGCCGCGCCTGTATCGCTGGTTCATTTACAAACGTATGGACCTGTTGCTGTTGCCGATTACGAAGAAGAACTCCAAACAGGGACGCCGACTGGGCGGGAAAGTCATGCAGTACATGCGCGCGTCGGTGAAAGCTGCCGCACTGCACCAACGATTGGAGCCCGACTGCGCGATGGGCTGTAAGCGCATACTCTTGTCCGACAACCTGTCGGGCGCGATCAATCGCGACAACGTCCGCATGATCGAAACTGGCGGCATGGAGAAAATGGTCTGCGTCAAGCGGAGCGCAGGATGCGTATAACGAAGACCTTCACGCGGCGCTGGCCGATAGCGTATGGGCGAGCGGCTGTAACAGCTGGTACATCAGTGACAGCGGCAGGATCACCACGCTGCAGCCGAAAAACGCCGGCGCATTCAAACGTCAGCTGGCCCAGGTCAGGCTGGACGACTTCGATTTCATCGAGCCGGTTCGCATGAATCGGGCTGCATGAAGAGACACGACAATGCCTGCAATATCAAGTAACGGCATAGAACTCGCCTACGAAGATCACGGCAACGCCGCCGATCCCGTTTTGCTCATGGTGCAGGGTCTGGGCATGCCGCTGGCCGCCTGGCCTCCCGCGCTGATCGACGCTCTGGTTGCCGAGGATTTTCGCGTTGTCACATACGACAATCGTGATATTGGCCGATCGCAGCTGATGCGAGACATGCAGGTGCCAAACATGCTTGTGCAAACGCTGCGCAGGAAGGTCGGTTTGAAGGTCAAAGCACCGTATCAACTGACCGACATGATGGGCGACGTAGCAGGGCTGATGGATGCGCTGGGCATAGCTTCGGCCCACGTCGTCGGCGTGTCGATGGGTGGCATGATTTCGCAACTGCTGGCGATACACGAACCGCAACGTGTCAAAACCCTGATATCGATCATGTCCACGACCGGTAGCCACAAGTTGCCTGGGCCGAGCAAGACCGTCATCAGGCATGTCATGCGCGGTCCGAAAGCCGCAACGGACGAGGCACGGTGGGCGTACCACTGGAAGCTTTGGCATTTGATCGGCAGTCCTGCATACCCACTTCCCGACGAGGAATTGACACGCTTCCTGCAGCGAGTCTTCGAACGCGGTATGACGGCAGCAGGCACGGCGCGCCAGACGCTGGCCATACTCGCTGCACCCGACCGCGTCGCGCAGTTGAAACAACTCGATGTGCCGACGCTCGTGATACACGGTGAAGCGGACCCACTAATCCCGGTCGCGGGTGGCTTCGCTACTGCCATGGCAATACCGGGTGCGCGGATAACACCGATATCCGGCATGGGTCACGACCTGCCCGAAGCGCTGGTGCCACGTCTGACTCGCTTGATCGCCCAGCATGCAAAAGCGGCGGAGCCGAATGCAGACAGTGACAAAGTCGCTTAGGACTGATAGACGAGGCATGAAGAATTTCTCGGGAAAAGTAGCCGTTATCACGGGTGCGGGGGCCGGCATCGGGCAGGCGCTCGCGGTTCAGCTGGCCGAGCGCGGCAGCAGTCTCGCGCTCGCCGATGTCAACGACACAGGCCTGCGGGCAACGCGCGCAATGGTCACGGCTGCCGGAACAGTTTGCAGTACGCATGTCGTTGATGTTGCGGACCGCGCAGCGGTCGAGGCGTTCGCGGCCGACGTGTTTCAGGAGCACGGCGCCGTACATCTCGTTGTCAACAACGCCGGCGTCGCTATGATCAATACAGCCGAGCAGATTGCCTACGCGGATCTCGAGTGGATCATGAACATCAACTTTTGGGGCGTGGTCTATGGCACCAAGGCTTTTCTACCGTATCTGCGTAAGGCCGACGAAGCACATATCGTGAACGTCTCGAGCATTCTCGGTCTGGTTTCGGCGCCGCTGTCGTCCGCGTACAGTGCGTCCAAGTTCGCCGTGCGCGGGTTCACGGAAGCATTGAAGTTCGAGCTTGCAGGCTCGCCAATCAATGTCAGCGTTGTTTATCCCGGAGGCATCAAGACAAGCATCACGAAGAACTCGAGAATCGGCGAGGGCGGAGTAGCGAAAAGTAAACAAGAGATCAACGCCGAATTTGACGAGCGCGCCATCACGACGGCGGAAAAAGCAGCTGCGGCCATTATTCGCGGCATTGAAAGGAACAAGCGCCGCATACTCATCGGCAGTGACGCGAAGCTCGCGGACTGGATAGGCCGCCATTTTCCCGGGACCTATGAAAAAATCATGGGACTGGAGAAAGAAGTACGCCGCCGCGCCGAAGAGCGCGCCGCATCAAAGCCGTAGCTTCGCGATTCCGATCGATTGCTCGGCACGGCCGGCGTAGAGCAGTTACTTCTGACCGTCGTCGTCTTCGAACACGTATGGGCCGCGCAGTTCGTTAGCTTCTTCGGCCAGCTCGCCGCGCTTCGAACGGGCCCGCCGCATCGTCATTGCGAAACAAGACGCCCGGCATGCCTAGCAAGTAATGCTGGCCGCCATAATCGAAGCTTCGCCGGTTTGGGCTCGGGATCGTGCCGTCGAGCGGCGAGAAAAGAATGCCATCGCTCGACTCGGCGCCGCGGGACAAATGCGGCACAAAGAAGAACGTCAGCAGCACGCGAACCAGAATGGCGAAACCCAGAAGCCACGCGAACAGCCCGTATTCATCCAGTCCGGCCGGCGGAGCGAACAGGAGGTACAGCGCAAATCCGAAAGGTATGGCGCCGACCAACATGAACGGATGGCGGCGGCCCCAGCGAGACTTCAGCCGGTCGGACATCTGACCGACCATGGGGTCTGTGATCGCGTCAATGATCAACGCCAGCAACTAGGCCATGCCCGCGAGGCTGCCCAGTACGCCAAGTACCTGGTTGTAATAGAAAAACAGAAATATGCTGAAGGCCGTGTTCTTGACGCCGGTACCGATCTGGCCGATGCCATATCCCAGTTTGATCGATGTCCGCCTAAGATCGAGTCCGCTCGTTACGACAGCAATTTCTTGTTGGTTGGCCGATTACGGTACACGGCGGGGACCCGCGTAGCTGTCGCCTGTGCGACTACAACTTAGTCGTCGTGATCCTTGAGTACCGTCTCAGCTTGCAGTGCCTCCATATCACGAATCAGGTATCGGTTGTGGTCGAGCTCGAGGATGCCCTGTTCCCGCCACTCACTGAGAATCTTGTTGATGCGCTGGCGTGAGCCGAGGCTGAGTTGCGCGAAGTCGTTTTGGCTGAGGTGTACGTCAAGATAGATGCCCTCATCCTCTTGCTGGCCATGTTCCTCGATGAGATACAGGAATCGGCCAGCCAGTCTGGACCGCAATGGGTAAAAAGCCATGCCGAGCAGTAGCACGTAGATACCCTGCGAGCGCAGAATGTTGTGGAAGAAGAGCTTCTTAAACATCTGCGGGTGTTGCTCACCCACGGCAAGAACCACGGATCTCGGAATGACCAGGACGGTGGCGGCTTCGTTGATTCGTGCATCGATCAGTGTTGGCCGCTCGATCGCGAGAAACTGCTCGCCCAGCCATTCTTCGGACTGCAGATCCGTCATCGCATATTCCTGCCCGAGAGCACTCGATAGCAGCAGTCGTATACGCCCTGACAATATGCAGTAGACGTCACTGACGGATTCGCCGACCGTATACAGGTAGCTGTTCTTGCGATACGAACGTATGCGGGCAGCTTCGGCAAGGCGCTCGTGGGCATTAGCGGGCAGGCCTTCGAACCAGGGCGATCGCGAGATAATTCCCACGATATCGTAGTCTCGTGCGTCTGCGTTCATCGTGTTATTCAGGTTCCCGGTTTGCTTGTGATGGTGGACCACAAATAGAGGCTGTTCAAGCGCTTAGTATCGTGTCACGTGCGTGACAGGATTCGGGCCGCGACTGCTGCAATATGAACGCTGTCAAACAAACGTACTGGTATCCTGAATCATGCTTTCAAAAACAGAAACTTACATCAAAGATTGCCTCAGGGAGCTGGACCGGCCCGAGATTCCGAGCCTGATAGCGGGTTTCGAATTCTCGAGCGAGATTCACAGCGAACAAGAGGCCTACAAATGCCTCGGAAAATCGGTGACCTATGCAGAAGTCGCAGCGTTGAGCCGCGATTTCGCTGCTTTCCTGCTGCAGAAGTGCGGCTTGTCGAAAGGCGATCGCATTGCCATTCAGTTACCGAATCTCGTGCAGTACCCGATCGTGGCCTGGGGAGCGCTGCGAGCCGGGCTGGTCATCGTCAACACGAATCCCCTGTATACGAAGAGGGAGCTCGTCTACCAGTTCAACGATTCGGGCGCCAAAGCCCTCGTCTCGCTGAGCGACAACCTCCCGATTCTGGAAGATGTCGTGCCGGAGACGGGAATCGAAACCGTAATTGCCACGAACGCCATCGACATGCGCGATCCGCAGCCGTTGCCGAAGTCGAAACTGCGGAGCGCCGTATCGTTGCCGGACGCACTGGCGAAAGGGCGCGAGCTGGAGCTGCCGGAAGTGAATCTGACACTCGATGACATCGCTTTGCTGCAGTACACGGGCGGCACCACCGGGGCGCCCAAGGGCGCGGTACTGAGCCATGGCAACCTGTTCTCGGCTGTCCTGATGTCGCCCCGGTCTTTCGGTGCAGATATGACGGAACTCGAGGTCAGTATTGCGCCGATGCCGCTCTATCACATCTATGGCTTTGCGGTGACGCTGATCGGTGGTTACCTCAACGGCAGTTTCTCTATCCTGATTCCGAATCCGCGAGACCTGGATGGCCTGATCAATGTCATGAAAGCGGAGCCGTTCACGTCTTTTGCGGGCGTGAACACGCTGTTTGCGTCGCTGATGCACCACCCGGAATTCGACAATGTCGACTTCAGTCACCTGCGCTGGACCATCGGCGGCGGCGCTGCGACCGTGCCCGAGATTGCTGAGGAATGGAAGCGGCGCACCGGTGCCAACATCCACGAAGGCTATGGCCTTTCGGAAACGGCGGCCATGGCGACCGTTAACACGTTGACGAGCCGGGAACTCGGCACAATCGGGCCGCCAATGATCGGCTCAGAATTCAAGGTCGTCGATAAGGATGGCAATGAACTGCCGGTGGGCCAGGAAGGCGAGCTATGCATACGCGGGCCGCAGGTCATGCAAGGCTACTGGCAGCGCGAGGAAGCGACGGCCGAAGTCATCGACGCCGAAGGTTGGTTTCGAACCGGAGACATCGCGATCATTCAGCAGAATGGTCATATCCGCATCGTCGATCGGGTGAAAGATATGGTTTTGGTGTCCGGCTTCAACGTGTACCCGAACGAGATCGAAAACGTCGTCTTCACGCACCCTGACATCGTCGAGTGCGCCGTCATCGGCGTGCCGGACGAGAAGACGGGCGAGGCCGTCAAGGTATTTGCGGTTACAAAAAACAAAAACCTCGACGCCGATAAACTGCGCCGGTTTTGCCGGGAGGAACTTACGGCGTATAAGGTACCTAAATATGTCGAGTTCGTCGATGAACTGCCAAAATCAGCCGTGGGCAAGATCCTACGGCGCGAACTTCGCGACCATTGAGTCTAGGCAACGAATAGAAATACCAATTTGTCTTGATTTCGATAGCGCGCGCCTTCCTAGCCGGTTCCCGACACCCGAGCATGAACAATAGCGATCGCAGCTGCGGCGCTTTTTCGATAATGAGGTTGTCCCGTATGCCGAAGAATGGGACGAGCAAGGGCACACACGCATTCGTGATCGGCATGGACGCGACGGGCAAGATGATGCACAACTTACAGGATCCCAACAGCCGATACAGCACGACAACAAGCGCCACCCGCGTTGGGGACCGGCTCTATCTTACGGGTCTCAACACCGACGCTATCGGTGTTATTAATAAAATAAGATCCACCTAGCAACGATAAATAATTATTCTGTCCGAGGGGGATCCGATGACAAGACTATTTACTCGCCTCGCCGTACTGATCATGGGATTGGTTCCGCTCGTCAGTCGCGCGGAGCAGACAGAACTTACTTTGGATCTCA
>Ga0224512_10003127_pt1 | contig 14721 bp, 10 predicted proteins | sample SF_May12_sed_USG_4_FD_169103 | JGI IMG/M metagenome (GOLD analysis project Ga0224512, IMG submission 169103) | Sediment microbial communities from San Francisco Bay, California, United States - SF_May12_sed_USGS_13 | ecosystem: Environmental > Aquatic > Marine > Sediment | place: USA...
CTTCGCCCCGTAATAGCGGAGAGAGAGGGATTCGAACCTGTCAAGCCTTAACCATCAGCCGGACAACCGGCGCCCTAGGGCGCCCCGGTCCATGTGGTCGTGGATGTAGCAGCGCGCAACTTCGCCCCGTAATAGCGGAGAGAGAGGGATTCGAACCTGTCAAGCCTTAACCACAGCCGGGCAACCGGCGCCCTACGGCGGCCCGGTCCATGTGGTCGTGGATGTAGCAGCGCGCAACTTCGCCCCGTAATAGCGGAGAGAGAGGGATTCGAACCCTCGAGGAGGTGTAAACCCCCTACTCGCTTAGCAGGCGAGCGCCTTCGACCACTCGGCCACCTCTCCGGATTGCGCCGCGGCGCAATGCAGGCGACAGGATATCAGTCGTACCCGTGGCGGGATCGACTCGCCGCCATTGGGTGCCATCGGCGGTAGGGCGGCGCCCGGTACCATCGGCGGATGGCCTCAGAACCCGCACTGTTCACCGCCGTTATCGGTGCCGGGCCTGCCGGGCTTCTCTTCTGTTTTGTTTCCCGGTTGCTCGAATCCGAATCCGCCCGGTGGACGATCGCACTGTTCGACAAACGAGACAGCTACGAGCGGACCCACCGGCTGCGGATGGATCCGGAACCGTATCGAGCCATCCAGGCGGATCTGGCTGACCCCCGCTTCGACCGGTTCATGGAGTTTCTCGACGAGGAGGACTTTCGCCCGACAGCCAATCAGCTCGAAACCTATCTGGCGGCCGCAGTCGGAGAGCTGGGCATTCGTCGCGAGCGGCTGACAGTGGGCGATGGCCCCGGGGAGCTCGGTCTGGTCGATCTACGCTTGCACCTCGAAGGCGAGGGGCGCTTAGCCGCCGGAGCGACGATGACGATTGTCGGCGCCGATTCGGTCAACAGTGCGGTGCGCCGCCTGGCCGGTGCGGACGCCGGCCTGGTGCGACAGACCCATCAGTCGGTGGCGCGGCTCAAGCTCGAAGCTACCAACCTGCCGCGCCGGCTCGGCCGGGTCGAACAATTCAAGATGGCGAAGCTGCTCGGATCGGTCCTCGACTATCGCCTCAATCCGAATGGCTATGCCGAAGTCGACCTCTTCCTGGCCGCCGAAGAACACGGCCAGGTCAGCGAGCTCGGGGCGGTTCCGGCCCAACCGGTTTCTCTCGACGCGGCAACGCGCGGGACGCTCGAGGCGCCGTTCTTCCTGTCGATCGTTGACCACCTGGCCGCCAACATTGGGGAGCCGCCCGGGGCAATAGCCCTGCAATCGACGTTCCGCCTGGAGCATCAGTACAGCCCCCAGGTGACGTTCGTACGGCCGGAGTCAACTGTGTTTCTGGTGGGGGACGCCGCCATCTCGCTGCCATTCTTCCGCGGGATGGCGAGCCTCGGGGCCAACGTGCACTCCCTCGCCGTTGCTCATGCCGCAATCAGCGCCGGCGGCGACGTCGGCGCCGTGTCCGCCGAGTATTCGCGCGCCGCCAGGGAGGTAGCCGAAAGGGAGGTGGGCACGGTGCAAGCCCGGGACCGGATGGTGCGAGCCGCTCGCGAGGTGGTGCGCGTTAGTGCCATGGTTCCGTTCCCGATCCAATCCTGGCTTCTCAGCGTCGATACAGAGCAAGAAGCCGGCGGCCGGATGACCAAGGGCGTGATGCTCAACGCGATGCTGGCGATCATCGCGGCTGCAATTGCCGTGGCCGCTCCGCTGCTCGGAGGCTACGTGAGCGCGCCTCTGGGTTGGCTGTGGCTAGCTTCGCTGCCGGTTGAGGCGCTCGGCGGTTTCGCTTTCGCCGCAGTACGCCAGCTCGAGGATCAGCCCAACCGCTGGCTATCAGGGGTGTGGCAGGTCCAGATCGCCCTGGTCCTGGTGGCCGGCATTCCGCTGACCGTCATGAGCAGCCGGGCGCTGGGACGTCCCGCCCAGGTGTATGCCCTCGTTGCCTGGTTCTTCCTCGGCCTGGCCTTTGTCGGTGGGATGTACGCCTTTGAGCGCCGCCGGTGACCTCGAAACGTACGAGACCCCCCGGCCTGGCGCCGAGGGGTCTCGGAGCTTGGCGCTGAGGTCAGCGCCAAGCGGGTTCGAGGTCGGACCTCGATTGTCCCTACGTCGGATATGACACGTCCCGCTCCGGAAAGTTCTCGCTACAGAATCTCGCTGGCGAAATAGAAGTAGACGAACAAGGTCCCCAGTGCGGCAAAGATGTGCCAGAAGCCGTGCCCCTGCCATACGGAATCGTGATCGCACCAGGCCTCCCACACAGCTCCAGACGGCATCCAGCAACCGAATGCGAACGCGAAGGCAACCAGGGCGGCGATAAACCAGCCCGTGCTGCGGTCGAAGCCGCCGGCGTTGTCGGTCCAAACGACGATCATCGTCACCAGCTCGATGACTACCCAAACGCCGGCGGTGATGATCTGCGACATCCGGCGGCTGTCCCTGTTCACAGCCGTGTAGATCCCCCAGAAGATGATGATGAGCGGGGCTAAAACGACCAACGGCCACATGTTCCAATCCCAGGCGGCGACGCCAACCCGCGCCAGCGTGTAGCTGAGGCTGAAGGCGGCCCAAATGATGATCGACATGTTGTCGAACCACCCACCCCAGTCCTTCATCGAGGCGTGGAACACTGCGCTGGCGGGTCCCATGAAGATCGCGATGAGCCCATATACCAGCGGGATCACGGAGGCCGGGTCGGCCATGGGGTTGAGGCCGGCCGGCGAGCGGATGCCGGCGGCCAGCACAACCGTCAGCCCGGCGGCGACGAACGCCAGATCGGTCCAGACGGCCACCGGCTGCTTGATGGCGCCGGTCTCGTAGCCTTCGCAGAACACGATTTCGCCCGCCGCATACGCGGCGTCGTCATCGGTGTTCGGCAGCCAACCTGCCGCACCCATGATGAGCATGAAGGCAGCGAGTGCCGCGGTCCAAATCAGGGTCGGGACCCAGTAGTCGGCCTCGACTGCGATCGGGAGAGCAATGATGAGCCCAACGCACAACGCCCCGAATGGCAACGCGTAGACCAAAAGAGATTGTTGCGATTTTGTCGACATGGGTCCCCCCGGCTTCTGCACCAAAGCTGCGTATCTACAACTGCTATCCGGTAGGACGCGATTCAGGTGCGCCTTGATACACGCCGCCAAGGCCGATCGTTGTGAAGGTCCACCTACTGGGCGGTTGTCGTCCAGTCGGACACCAGTTGGGCGAGAAGGGGCAGCGGAACCGAGCCGGACCCGAGGACGATATTGTGGAAGCCCCTGATGTCGAAGCTGGCGCCCATTTCCTGTTGCGCCATAGACCTGAGGCGCATGATTTCACGACGCCCGATCATGTACGCCAGCGCCTGCCCCGGCCAGCCGATGTAACGGTCGATTTCGGTCTCGATGTTGTTGTGGGCTTGCGGGGAGTTGGCTGTCATGTAATCAATTGCCTGCTGGCGGGACCAGCCGAGGCTGTGCATTCCAGTGTCCACCACCAGGCGGCCGGCCCGCCAGGAATCGAAAGACAACATGCCCATTCGCTCCAGGTCACCGCTATAGAGGCCCATCTCATCGCAGAGGCGCTCGGTGTAGAGGCCCCACCCTTCGACATAGGCGGTTATCAGGGCATGCTTCTGGAACTTGGGGATGCCTACCAGCTCCTGAGCGATCGCAATCTGGAGGTGGTGGCCCGGGATCGACTCGTGAAATGCCAGGGCCTCCGACTCGTAGCGGGTGCGGGTCGTCGGTGCCGTCGTATTGACGAAGTACGTTCCCGGCCGGGCCCCGTCGGTGGCGGGCGGCAAGTAGAACGCCAGCGGGGCGGCCTCCGCTCCCAGCTCCGGGATCTCGGCCATCACGCACTCGGCGATCGGGAGTCGGCCAAACCAGTCCGGGATCGCAGCCTCGGCTCGATTCATCGCGTCCTGGGCGGCGGCGACGATCTGATCCGATGTCTCGAACCTGAGTTCGGCGTCGTTGCGCAACCGCCCATAGATCTCTTCCAAATCGGTCAGGCCGAGCAGGCGAGCACCTAGGAAGCGGTACTCGTCGCTGAGGCTGTCGATCACTTCGAGACCGACCTCATGGACCTCGTACGCCTTCAGCTGCATGGTCGTATGGCGGCGAATCGCCTTGTCGTAGACCTCTTCACCGTCGGGCAGCCAGCACAGCCCCGTCTTTTCCGGTGGGCGAGCCTTGGGGAGCACCTCCTCGACGAGCGCCTGCCGGTAGAGCTCGTAGCCGGGCCGGATCGACTCGACTATCTGGGCTTTGAGCCGATCCCGCCACGTCCCGGTTTGGTCGTCGGTGAAGGACGGCGGCGCCACAACCGCAAGGAACGGATCGTCTTCGATGGGCACGGCAAGATAAGCATCGATCTGTTCGATGGATTTCTCGACGCTCACCTGCGGGGGTGTGCGATCGAGGGCGAGTCCCTGACGTAGTCGGTGGACAGCCTGCTTGAAAGTAGGACCAATTCGGGACCACTTGAGGATGATGGCGCCGGCCTCATCGGAGCCGGCCGGCCGTAGCTGACCGGCGAGCTGGGGGAGCTGGACGTGGAGGCCCAGGGAGGGATTCACATCGAATTCAGCCATCCGCGATCGCAGTTCTTCGGCGTTGGCATGGGCTTCCTCGATGAGCACGGCCCGCGTAGTCGCATCGGATTTGGAGAGGTTCGCCGGGTCAATCGCCTCCGCCCTGGCGACGAAATCGTCGAGGGCGGCGATGGCGTCGTCCTCGGTGGCGCGGCTCAGATCCTCCATCTGATCGTCGTATTGGTGCTCTCCCATCAGCAGCGCGGCGGTTGGATGACGGCGTAACTCGTGCTGCCAGTAGTCCTCTGCCAGCGCGGCGATATCAGTGCTCATGGGGCGATGGTAGGCAAGACTGGGCCCAGGTGGCTTGATACCGGAACCGGGTACCGAGCAGAGTCGTTTCAAGAAGGGACGAGGAGCGGCGAGATGAGAACGAAGTCGACCATCATCATCCTGATTCTGGTGGCTGCTTCCTGCGGCGGCACCGCTCCTGAACCGCCGCCGGCCGATCCGGCAACGACGACCGGGCCGACAGCAACCGTGCCCGATGCCACCACGACATCTTCAACGGCTGCTCCGGGAACGACGGCCGGTGCGGGGCTGCCAATCCCGCTCAACATCCCCCGGCTCGAAAGCGGTCTGCCGGCCACTTTTGTCGGCGTGACGGAAGGCTGGGAGGCGGTTGAGGTCGACACGGCCTCCGGCGACATCGTCCGCAGCATCGGTCAGATGGAACGCCCCGGCGAGGCCGACGACGAGGGCGGAGTCTTCGCCGCCATCGACCAGGTGTGGCGCACGTCCGACCACCTCTGGTACATCGTCAGCGAGTGTTGCGAGCCGGCGGCCGGGATGATCCATTTCCTGGACGCCACGACCAGGCTCACGTCGGCGAACCATGATGAGACGATCATCACGGACGGCTGGACGATTGCGCCTTCACCATTCGATGGCCGCCTCGTGAAGCTGGGCTACAGCGTCGAGGTGGCTCCGGTAGGTGTCGAGTCGGAAGTCTTGATCTGGCTCGATCAACCGGGTGGACCCGGCTTCGCCGATGGGGCGGCGGCGTGGGACCGCACGGGTACCGCCATCTCCTGGTTGTCGCATGACTTCGAGACCGGTGCCGCCACACTCCTCCATCTAGATGTGACCGCGGGCGATGACGATCCGACCATGGTCGAGCTGGCGTGGGTGGGTTCGGACCAGTGGCTCGATGGGATGGGAACCCAAGAGAGCGGCAATCACGTTGCATTTCTCAACACTCGTGACGACACCGACCCAGAGGCGGCGACGGTGGTCGTCACCGAGGGCGTGGTGTTCTCGGCCCAGGGTGAGCTGATCGCGACCTTCCCGGTGGAGACCGGCTCCCGGTGGGGAAGCTATGACCCTTCCGGCCGCATGTTGATCTACACCGACGCCGACTTCACCGTCCGCTGGCAGGGTCTCGGCCAGAGCGGCGTGCTCGCCGAGGGCTTTGTGCACGTCAGCTGGTAGCCGGCGCGGCTCAGGCGAAGTTGAGCTGCGTCCGGCTAGTTCCGGCTCATTCGATGACGCCGACTACGGCAGCGTGCGGTCCCAGCTCGACGACGCCGTCGATCGTTGCCACCTGCCCGAGCGCCCACAGCGTTTCCCCAGGATGGTGGCCGGGTTCCACACCGAGCTCGACGGTGGTCGCCCCGTTGTTGATCGCAATGAACAGGGCGCTGTCGCCTAGCCGGCGCACAAAACTGACACACTGGTCAACCACCGGGAGCACAGTGATGTCGCCGAGCCGCAGGGCATCGTGTTGGCGGCGCAGGCATGCCAGGCTGCGGACCGATTCGTGATGAGGATTCCCGACGCGGTCCCAGTCGAAGGCACGCCGATTGTCCGGGTCCTCCCCACCGCTCAGCGGCAGCTCGTCGCCGTAATAGATGCCGGGGGCGCCCGGCGTCGTCAGTTGGAATGCAGTGGCCAGCAGCAGCTGGACCTCATCCTCACCGGCCACGTGAAGGAAGCGTGCCATGTCGTGGCTGGAAATCAGATTGTGGCTGACAGCAGTGACGGCGGGCGAGTACATGGCAAGCATCCGGAGGTAACCGCCCACAAAGCTGTTGGCATCGATGGTGTTCTTGGCAAAAAAGTCGAGACAAAGCTGGCGGAAGGTGTAGTTCATGGTGGCGTCGAACTCGTCGCCCTGGAGCCACCGGCTGGCGTCTCCCATCACCTCGGCCAGCAGGTACGCGTCCGGCCGGATTTCTCGGACCGCCTTGCGGACGTCCCCCCAGAAGTTGTGGTCGATGTAGCGCACCACGTCCATCCGCCAGCCGTCAATGCCGGCGTCACGGATCCAATGTGTCGTGACGTCGATCATGGATTGGCGTGCCGGGGGGTGCTGCAGGTCGATCCGGGGCATGTACGGGACGCCGTACCAGGTCTCGTAGGTCGGCTCCACGATGGGCCCGGTAGCAACCGCCTCGATAGGGATACCGGTCTCTGCCTCTAGGTGCGCCAGCCGGTCCTTCCAGTAGGCGTTCTCGGCAACCAAGTCAGGGCGATAGCGGACCTTCAGTGGGTATTCGGTGACCTTGAACCAGCCGTCGTATTCGGAGTCGGGACCCTTCGCCAGCAGGTCCTGAAACGGCGTTGCCATGGGGTGGACGTGGTTAAGTGACACGTCGAGGATCAGTCGCATCCCACGGGCATGGACCGCCTCGACCAGGCGTTCCAGCGCGGCCTCGCCGCCAAGCATCGGGTCAACTTCGAGGTAATCGATCGTGTCATAACGGTGGTTCGAAGGCGCCCGGAAGATCGGGTTGAGGTAGATGACGTCCACCCCAAGCTCATCCAGATAATCGAGCCGAGCGGTGATCCCGTCGAGATCTCCGCCCTGAAACCCGCGACTGGTCGGCGCGCTGCCCCATTCGTCGAACCCGGTCGGCGAGGTGTCACGTTCGCCGCGGGCGAACCTGTCGAGAAAGATCTGGTAGACGACAGAGCCGCGCATCCAATCGGGCACATCGTGAACGGCAATGTCGGCGACATCGACCTCGATACGATCGATCCGCTCCACCGCACTGGTGACGCCGGTGACTCCGACATATACGGCACTGTCGTCGTCGAGGAGCAGCGCCAGGCTGTAGACCAGCCGTGGTCCTGTCGGCTCGAATCCAACCTCCCAGAAGGACACATCGGCGGCCGCCCCGACCCGGTGCATGACATGGCCGCGGATGTCTACGTCGTCGCGGGTGACAACCATCGCCTCCGTAGCGCCAGAAGGGGCCAGGAAGCGGAAGGTCACTCGACCTGTCTCGTCTCGTGACAGACATGCCGGGTCCGACGGGTCGAAACCGATCGCGTGGGGGCGCAAATTCCCGATCCGGGCATAGGCCCACTGGTCGCTCTCGAGCCGGCGCACCTGGGTCATTCTGGCGGTCCCTTCCCGTGGTCAGGGGTGAAATCCCAGCTTACCGAGCACCTGACGCGGTGACAGAGGCTCAACTGCCGGACCGTAGACTTGTTGTGATGCGCCGCTCTACGACAGCCCTCGCCGCCTTCGCCGTTGTTGTCGCGGCGTGCAGCTCCGCAGACCCCGCGGCCACCCTATCCGTGGCGCCCACCGTCTCCACCACTGCGGCGCCCGCTTCGACGACCACTGCGGCTCCCGAAGCGGCCGCCCCCTGGTGGCAGGGAAGGGTCTTCTACGAAGTGTTCGTCCGCAGCTTCCAGGACAGTGACGGAGACGGGATCGGCGATCTGGGCGGGCTCATCGATCGGCTCGACTACCTGAACGACGGCGATCCAACGACAGCCGACGACCTCGGTGTGACCGGAATCTGGCTGATGCCGATCATGTCGAGCCCGAGCTATCACGGCTACGACGTGACGGACTACCGCAAGGTGAACTTCCAGTACGGAACCAACGACGAGTTTCGCCAACTGCTGGCGGCTGCCCATGAGCGCGGCATCGCCGTGATCGTCGACCTGGTCCTGAATCACACTTCGAAGTCGCATCCCTGGTTCAGCAAGTCCTTCCTCGGCCAGGACGGCTTCGACGACTGGTATCTGTGGGAAGACAGGCCGCCGGGCGCTGGGTGGCATGGCCTCGGAGATCTCTCGTACTTCGGTCTGTTCTGGGAGGGAATGCCCGACCTCAATCTCGAGAATCCCGAGGTCACCGCAGAGCTCAACGATATTGCCGACTTCTGGCTCACCGACATGGGGGTCGACGGCTTCAGGCTCGACGCTGTCAAGCACTTCATCGAGGACGGTCCCGTCACTGAGAGCACGCCGGCAACGCTCGAGTGGGCGGCAGGCTTCAACGACCACACAGAGTCGGTCAAGCCAGGCGCGCTGACCGTAGGTGAGATCTGGAACGACACCCGCATCGTGTCAACCTACATCCCGGATTCGGTCGACCTGGCCTTCGAGTTCACGTTCGCAGCAGAGGTGCTAGGGGCGGTGCAGGCGGGCAGCGCCAGGACCCTGGCGGTGGCCATGCAGACGATCCTCGACCTGTATCCGCGGGGCCAGTTTGCTCCGTTTTTAGGCAACCATGATCAGGACCGGGTGGCCAGTGTGCTCGTCGGCGACGCCTCCAAAGGCAAACTCGTCGCATCGTTGCTGCTGACCAGCCCCGGCGTCCCGTTCATGTACTACGGCGAGGAGATCGGCTTGCGGGGCCGCAAGCCGGACGAGCGGATTCGCACCCCGATGCCGTGGGACGGCAGCGCCAACGGTGGGTTCTCGGCTGTCGCGCCATGGGAGCCGTTCGATTCCGACCCCGGTGAGGTCAACGTTGCGGCCCAGCACGACGATGCCGGGTCGCTGCTGAACCACTATCGGGCCCTGATTCAACTGCGCAACACGGTCCCGGCGCTGCGGGCAGGTTGGATGACGATTATCGAGAGCGGCAACGACGCGGTGTATGCCTTCACCCGCCAGACCGACGAACAGACGGTGCTGGTCGTCGTCAACCTCGACAAGGATCCGCAACCCTATGAGCTGGCCGTGTCCGTAGCCGGCGGGAGGCAGCTGTTCGGAGATCCGTGGGCGTTCGGAACCGAACTGCCCGGTCGGTCGACAACGATCGTCGAACTTCCCTAGCCCTTGACCGAGCCGGCAGTCAGGCCGCCCACGATGTGCTTTTGGGCCGCGAGCATTACCGCCAGGATTGGGAAGCCGCCGAGCACGCCGGCGGCGGCCATCTGGCCCCACCGGGCCGAATATTCGCCGAGGCTGAACAGCTGCAGCCCAACCGCGAACGTCGTCTGATTCCTGTCGCTCAGCAGGAGCGACGCCAGGATGTACTCGTTGTAGATGAAGACGAACGTGATCACAAAGATCACGGCGAGCACGGGACGCGACAGCGGCAGGATGATCCGGGCAAAGACATCCCACTGGGTGGCGCCGTCGACCTTGGCCGACTCGTCGAGCGAGAACGGGATCGAGTCCATGAAGCCCTTGATCAGCCAGGTGTTCACCCCGATGGCGCCCCCCAGGTAAACGAGGATGATGCCGGTGTGGGTGTTGAGGCCGACTCCCGGAATGAACACTGTCTGTTTCGAGGGGTCGAGGAGAGCCAGCACGACGAGCAACCCGCCGACGGCGATCAATCCGAAGCCGGCGATCCGGGCCATACCGCCCTGCAATGTCTTGCGTACGACGTACAGGCCGGCAACAGCGAGGACCGCGCCGAAGCCGATCCACACCACGCCACGCGGGCCGTTGGCGCCGCTCCCCGCGATGTCGCCGAGCTGGTCGAGCAGAAGGAACACGGCGATGAAGGCGAGGAACTGGGGGAACGTCTGGAGCAGCAGGATGAGCATGAGCCCGGTGCGGCGGCCGCGCCACCGCAGACGCGAGAAGGAGAATGCCGCCATTGCGGACATGAACAGTTGGAGGGTCGACGCGATCAAAGCGATCTTCACCGAGTTCCAGATCCAGGTGGAGAACGGCAGCGTCTCCTCACGGAAGAGCTCCCGGTAGTTCTCCAGTGTCATGCCCTCCGGAATGATCGAGGTGTTGGTTGACAGCGAGTCGAGCGGGTTGATCGACGCCGAGATGATCCACACGATGGGGAACATCGCGAACAACACCCCGAGAAGCCCAACGATGTGACGCCAGCCGAGATCGCGCATCCACACCCGGAACGGCCGTCGTCGTCGGCCGATCGGAGCAGCCCGTCCGTTGGCAGTCGTTGGAGTGGGCCTAGTCAGCGCCATAGATGGTCTCCAATCGACGGGTGAACCGGAAGCTGACGGCAGAGATCACAACCACGATCAAGAAGATGAGGAAGGTGAAAGCGGAGGCGAGCCCAAAGTTCTGGCCACGTCCGGACGCTTGGGCAATGTTGTAAGTGAATGAGATGAGGATGTCCGTCTCGCCCACCGGCAGGTCGTAGCCAACGAGCGGCGGGCCTCCTCGAGTCAGCAGGAAGATGTTGATGAAGTTGTTGAAGTTGAACGCGAATGAGGCAATCAGGAGCGGCGCCGTGGAGATCAGCAGCAGGGGCATCGTCACCTTGCGGAAGGCCTGGGGTCCGGTGGCGCCGTCGGTCTTGGCGGCTTCCTGGAGATCCTCCGGTATTGCCTGGAGGGCACCGGATATGACCAGGAACATGTATGGGAAACCCATCCATAGGTTCACCAGGATGATCGAGAAGCGCGCCCAGAACGGGTCCTGTAACCACGAGATCGGGCCAAGGGAGAACAGTCCGAGGAGCTGGTTAGCCGGCCCGAAATCGGTGCCTTGGAGCAGCCCGCGCCAGATGATGATTGAAATGAATCCCGGCATTGCCCAGGGGATGATCAACAGTGTCCGGTACAGGGTCTTGCCGCGCAGCCGGTCCTTCTGGAACGCCAGGGCCAGCATCAAGCCGAGACCGAACTGAGTCGCTACCGAAAGGACGGCATAGACGATGTTCCAGGTGATGACCCTGGTGAAGGGTTCGCGGACGCGGTCGTTTGTGACGATGTCTGAGAAGTTGTCGAAGCCGATGACTACGCGCCACCCGATACCGACTGCGACTCCAGTGGCGGCGTCGCCGCATATGAAGTTGCCGATGTCGTTGTCGGCGACGCAGTCGACTCCAAGCTGGTTGTCCACGAGGACGTCGCGAGTCTCGTCGTAGGCGAAGCGGAATTCCTTCAATGAAGCCCGGTTGGCCTCCAGGATCGCCTGACCCACCGGGGTGTCGAACGCCAGATCATCGATGTTGGGGATCTGCAGGATGGCGGCCAGGTTGAGCTTGGCGTAGTCGCCAACCCGTTCGGGAACTCCGTCACCGTCGTCATCGACGACATCCAGCTCGGCGAGATCCTCGGCGGCGTCTTCCACCACCGGCTCGTTTTCGAGCCGGGGAGCGCCAAAGTACTGATTCCCGCTCTCATCCTCGAGGAAGACCTTCAGCTCACCGTCCGGGTTCTGGTAGTAGGCAAGGGAAAACCGCTGCGGCTCCTCGGGGAGAAACGTGTCGCGCAGCGTCTGCTCGATCGCCTGCTCCTTGGGCAGCACGTGGCCCGTCTGCCAGTTGGTGACGGCGACGTAAAAGGTGTAGAAGATCGGGTACACCAGCATCAGCATCAGGAAGATCATGCCGGGGACGAGCCACCGCAGCGGCATAGCCGCCTTGACCAGGAAGACGATATTGATGCCGACTGCGGCGACGATCAACATGGCCACGATGGCCCACTGCTTGTCCGTCACAAGGAACGGGATGGCGACGATGACCAGCCCATTCAGGATGGCGAGGAAGCCGAGTTTCAGGATGAACCCGGTGCTCCACTCTCGCAGGTTGCGGAAGGTCCGCCGCTGCGGTTCCTGATCCTGATCAGGTCGAGTCTCGGTCGTCACGAACGGACCTTACATGTCGACTCGAAGCGCCTGCCAGTTGCTCGTTGTTGCGATGGCAGCGGCCCGGTGGGGGCCCGGAAATGACTGTGGGGAGGGCAGATATCTGCCCTCCCCACCTGTCAAAGTTGTGTCGCCGCGTTAGGTGCCGGCGATGGCGTTGCGAACCGATTCTGCTGCCCGGGCCATGACGGCTGCCGGGTCCGGAACCTCGTCCGTGTAGGCCTGGTTGAAGATGACCGTGAACGCATCTCCCATGGCGCCCCACACCGATGACATCTCAGGGATGTTCGGCATGAGCAGGCCGGGGTCCGCATCGATCAGGGTGAATGCGCCGACCTCGGGATCCGCCGCCAGGGCGGCTTCATAGCTGGAGATGTGGGCCGGGCCACGGAGGCCGGCTTCGAACAACTCCACCATGAAGTCCTGAGTGGCGACATAGTCGGTTAAGAACAGCTGCGCCGCCACCTGCTGCTCGCTGAACGCGTTGACCATGAAGGCCTGGACACCCACGAACGGGATCGGGGTGCTGGTGCCAACCGCGGGGAATGTGGACACTGCGTAGGGAACGCCGGCGTCGCGGACGGTCTGGAGGTGCCAGGGGCCCTGCCACAGGAACGGGGCTTCGCCGTTGCCGAAGATGTCGTTCATGTTGTCCCAATCGACGTCAGCCGAGAGGTAGCCGCCCTTGACCGCGCCGTCGAGCCAGGTCGCTCCGGCAACCGCTCCGTCGTTGTCGAGCCCAACGTTGGTGGCATCGAAACCGGTGGCGGTGTAATCGAAGATGTAACCGCCGAAGCCCTGCACGAACGCCTGATTGGCGAATGCATCGCGGGCGGGAGCGGCAACACAGACCGTGATGTCGGTCAGGCCGTCACAGATCTGGGTGATCTCGTCCCACGTCGCCGGTGCGTCTGGCACCAGGTCGGTGTTGCGGTACAGGCCCATGCTCTCGATGGCGTATGGGACACCGTAGAGGGTGCCGTCCAGCGAGAAGGCGCCGATGGCGTTCTCGTAGAACTCACTCTCACGGCCGGCCAGGTCGACCTCGGCGAGAACGCCGTTGGCCTGGAGCTCGCCGATCCAGTCGTGGGCGCCCACGAAGACGTCGGCGCCCTCACCGGCGGGGCCGGCGACCTGGATGTTGTTGCGGATGTCGCCGAAGCCGACCAGCTGAACATCAACTGGAATGCCGGTATCCGCGGTGAACTTAGTGGTGAGCGGGCCGAGTACCCCGGCGCGCGTGTCGTCCGCCCAAATGACAAGTGGGGGAACCGTCGGTGCCGCCGTAGTCGTCGGGGCCGGGGCGGCAGTAGTAGTCGTCGTTGTGGTCGTCGGAGGCAGCGTCGTCGTTATCGGTGCCGCGACTTGGGTTGTGGTGGTGTCACTGCTGTCGCCGCAGGCGCCGGCTACGAGAGCCAGGGCTGCCAGCAAGGCAATGAGGCCGTATCGGGATTTCACATCCGCTCCTATGGTTCGTGGGAGAACGACCGCACTGTGGTGATGTGTGCGGTCGCGCCCACCAAGTCTGGCACGCTTCGCGTTTCTGGCGCAATCGGATTGAGCCGGAATCCGCCGTCGACGGGTGTCGCTGTGCCTACGTGAAGACGCTAGGCGCGTTCGTTGCCCCGCTTGTAGTTGCCGGTGATGCGCGCCATCAGCTGTTGGGCGTCGCGGGTCTCGACATCCGCCAGGAACTTGGCCGCCATGGGGCCGCGCAGGATCACGGCCGGGCGACCGTGATGCGAGATGGCCACCTCGCCGTTCTTGCGGCGAACAAACGTGAATCCGACGGGATCCGCCATAGTGTCCTACCCGGGGCCGCTTAGCTTTCGGTCCACTCCAGCACCATACGATCCAATGTCTCCATCGGAACCAGGCCGCTGCTGAGAACTGTGTCGTGGAAGCCTTTGATGTCGAATGCATCGCCCATGGCCTCTTCGGCCTCGGCGCGCATCCGCATGATCTCGAGGCGCCCGATCATGTATGCCAGGGCTTGGCCGGGCAGGCCGATGTAGCGGTCGACTTCGCCTTCGATTGAACCCAGCGACATCGGTGAGTTGGCCAGGATGTAGTCGATGGCCTGTTGCCGGGTCCAGCCCTTGGCGTGAATCCCGGTGTCGACCACGAGGCGGCCCGCCCGCATCGAATCGGCCGACAGCATGCCGATGCGTTCCAGCGGCCCGCTGTACAGGCCCATTTCGTCGGCAAGCCGTTCCGTGTAGAGGCCCCAGCCTTCGGCGTATACCGTGACCAGGGCATGTTTCCGAAATTCGGGAACCCCGACCAGCTCCTGGGCGATTGCCAATTGCAGGTGATGGCCGGGGATACCCTCGTGGAAAGCCATCGCCTCGATCTCGAAGCGGCCCCATCGTGCCGGGTCG
>Ga0224512_10003128_pt1 | contig 14715 bp, 12 predicted proteins | sample SF_May12_sed_USG_4_FD_169103 | JGI IMG/M metagenome (GOLD analysis project Ga0224512, IMG submission 169103) | Sediment microbial communities from San Francisco Bay, California, United States - SF_May12_sed_USGS_13 | ecosystem: Environmental > Aquatic > Marine > Sediment | place: USA...
ACTCCGGCCCGGTGAGTGCCAGCCATGTACGGATCGCAGCCCCATATGTCAAGGAAACTATGGCCTTGCGCCGCCCGGCGCGGTTGGCAGCACTCTCGATATTCGGCTGCTAATCAACTGAAATTAATGTATTTTTCACGATTGCAACGTATGCTCTAATAGCCGGAGAAGCGATTTTCACGATGGCCGTGGCGGGTCCGTCGCAGGAACCGAGGCGGCGTATCCCGCGGACCGTGGCACGGGGGCCTGGGTCAACAATTGGGAGCAGAGAGCTCATGAGCAACCTCGAGAGCCAGCTGAAAGGCTATCGCCTGACGACGGCCGAGATTCTCTATCACATGCCGGACCATCCGGACCTGTTGCAGAGCTTCGTCTGGCAGACCCTCGACATGGCCCCGCGCTACCCCGTGCTGCGGAAATTCCTCGACTATTGGGAAAACAATATCGAGGGCCGGCTCCATTCGGTCCGCATCGCGCAGCGGGGAATCGTAAGCGCGGCGGAACTCCGGTTCGCCGGCGCGGAACTCACCCTGCACTAACCGGCGCGCCCTGGCGCCACAGATTACCCGGCAAGGAGCGGCAATTCGCCGCGTGCCCTGCAGCCGTGGCGGCGTTGGCCGGACGGCACTGCACGGTCTATAGTCGCGCCGTTTCCCACCGACAGGATGGCGCCGATGGACGCGGCCGCAGACATTTCAAGCGCATCCCGGATCAACCGCCGCAACATCGCAATCTGGCTGCTCGCATGCAGCGGCATGGTCGCGGCGATGGTGATCATCGGCGGCATCACACGGCTGACCGAATCGGGCCTGTCGATGACCGAGTGGCGGCCGCTGATCGGCTGGATCCCGCCGCTGAGCGAGGCCGAATGGCAGCGCGTGTTCGACCGCTACCGCCAGACCTCGGAATACCGGATTCAGTTTCCCGGCATGGATATCGAAGGTTTCAAAACGATCTTCTGGTGGGAATATATCCACCGGGTATGGGGCCGGTCGATCGGCCTGGTCTACGGCCTGCCGATGTTCTGGTTCCTCCTGCGCGGGCGCGTCGAGCGCCCGCTGGTCCCGCATCTCTGGGCCCTGCTCTTCCTGGGCGGACTGCAGGGGCTGATCGGCTGGTGGATGGTCAAGAGCGGCTTCGTCGACCGCGACGACGTTAGCCAGTACCGGCTGACTGTCCATCTCGGCATGGCGATCGTCATTCTGGGTTACCTGCTGTGGGTGGCGTTCGGCCTGCTGTCGCGCGGCGACAGGGAAGCGGCCCCGGCGGGCCTCAGGACCCTTTCGCGAGTCATGGTCGGCGTCGCCTTCGTCACCATCCTTTCGGGCGGCATGGTCGCCGGCATCAATGCCGGCTTCATCCACAACACCTGGCCGCTGATGGATGGCGGGCTGCTGCCGGACGATTTCGCGGCGCTCGATCCGGTCTGGCAGAACGCGTTCGAGAACCACGCGACGGTCCAGTTCGAGCATCGCATCGCCGCCTACGTCACGGCCGCCGTCGCCGCGCTGTTCTGGTTCCGCATGCGCGGCGCACCGTTGCATGCGCGCGCACGCCTGGCCGCGAACCTGCTCGGCGTAGCGGTCATCGTGCAGTTGATCCTCGGCATATCGACGCTGCTGCTGGTCGTGCCGATCACGCTGGCGGTACTCCACCAGGCCGGCGCGGTCGCACTGTTCGCCCTCGCCCTGTGGTCCAGCTGGGAGCTGTCGGCGCCGACGGCAGAGACCTGAATGGCCGATTGCACGGTCGAGCAGACAAGAGTTAATTTTTGCGTTGCAGCGGGGCATGCAATTTCCGCATAGCAGAATTCCAACGTGTTGATTTATTTTCTGCATTTTATTCTTGCACTGCGAAACCCTTGATGCCATATGTTGCATTGCAATATGGATTTTCATCCTGTTGCCCTGCGGCGTGGCCATGCGCCAGCGCCGCCGCCCTTCCTGGGCGTTTCCTCCCTTATAAGACTTAAGGCCGCGCGTTTTACGCGCGGCCCTTTTTTTCGTGCGGACGGCCATGCCAACACCCATATCGCTGTCATGCGACGCGCCGCTTTCCTCCTCGCCATCCTCTCTGCTCTCTTGCTCCACGCCGGGGCCGGTGCCCGGGCCGACGAGGAGGCACCCCTGTCCTGCGCCGAGCTGGCGGAACGGCGGGCGGCGCGGCAATACGCAGAGGACAGCGCGGCGCTCGAGGACCGGCAGGCCGGCGGGTTGCGGGACAGCGCATTGCAGCGCGACCTGCTGCGCCTGGACGCGGATTCATACAGGGCCAGAGTCTACGAGGACTGCCTGAAACAGCGACGCGCGACCGAGCCCTCGATAGAGCCGGCGCCAGGCGGCGATTGACCCGGTCGACAGGGCCGTTGGCCGCGTCGTCCCCGGCATGGTATATCAGCGGCGGAACCTGTCGGGGCACGACCTTGAGCGATAATCAGCAGCCACATCCGACGCCCGCGTCCCCGACCGCTCGGCGCCCGGGCAACCCCGCGCCGGACGTCGGGATCACACAGTGACTGTCCAGAACTTCCGGGTCGATCCGTGCAATTGCTGAAAAAGATCCTGCAGAGCGATACGGCGATGGGGCTCGCCTGCTTCATCGGCGCACTCTATATCCGCCTGGTCCAGTACACCGGGCGCTGGCGCATCGAGGGCGAGGATATCCCGGAATCGTTCCGGATCGCCGGCAAGCCGTTCATTCTCGCCTTCTGGCACGGGCGGCTGATGATGATGCCCTATTGCTGGCGGCGCACGGACCTCGTGAACATGCTGATTTCAGGACACCGGGACGGCCGGCTGATCTCGCAGACCGTCAGGCATTTCAGCATCGAATCGGTGGTTGGCTCGACGACAAGCGGCGGCGCCCAGGCGATGCGGCACCTCATCCGTCTGATGCGCAAAGGCGGCATCGTGGGCATCACGCCCGACGGACCCCGCGGGCCGCGCATGCGGGTCGGCGAGGGCACGGTCGCGCTGGCCCGCCTGTCCGGGGTGCCGATCGTTCCGGCCAGCTTCGCCGCCTCGCGGCGGCGCGTCATCGGCAGCTGGGACCGGTTCGTCCTGGCCCTGCCATTTTGCCGCGGCGTCTTCCTGTGGGGCGAGCCGATCGAGGTGCCCCGTAATGCCGACAGCAAGACCCTGGAATCCATACGGCAGGCGCTGGAGGACGCGATGAACGACCTGGCCGGCCGGGCCGACGCCATGATGGGCCAGACCGCCATCGAGCCGGATCCTCCCCTGTCCGCAGACCGCCCGGCGCAAGCCGGCGCCGGCGGCTGAGCCGCAGCCGGGCCGTCGGGATGGGGGCTCTTGCGATCTATCGCGCGGTGACCGGAATCGCCGGACCGCTGGTCCGGCTTTACCTGCGCCGCCGACTGGCGCGCGGCAAGGAGGATCCATCGCGCCTGGCGGAGCGCCATGGCGTTGCCTCCGCGCCGCGCCCGGACGGGCCGCTGGTCTGGGTCCACGCGGCGAGCGTCGGCGAGGCGCAGTCGGTGCTCTCGCTGGTCGGCCGGCTCCTGAATTCGCGCGACGACGTGACGGTGCTGGTGACCAGCGGCACCGTGACCTCGGCCAGCCTGATGGCGCGGCGACTGCCCGCGCGCGCCCTGCACCAGTATGCGCCGGCCGACCTCGCCGGCTGGGTGCGGCGCTTCCTCGCGCACTGGCGGCCGCAGCTGGCGCTGTTCGTGGAGTCCGAATTGTGGCCCAACCTGATCTGCGAGACCGCGGCAAGCCTCTGTCCGATGATCGTGGTCAACGGCAGGATGTCGGCGCGGTCCTTCGCCCGCTGGAAGCGCACCCCGGCGACGGCCCGCGCCCTGCTCGCCCGGTTCGCGCTCTGCCTTGGCCAGACCGCTGAGGACCGCGACCGCTTTGCCGCACTCGGCGCGCCCCGCACGGACTATGTCGGGAACCTCAAATATTCCGCCGCGCCGCTGCCGGCCAGCGAGACTGACCTCGCGCAGCTGCAGGACGTCGTGGCCGGCCGGCCGCTGTGGCTCGCCGCCAGCACCCATCCCGGCGAGGAGGAACTCGCCGCCGCCGCGCACGAAACACTGACCGAAGACTTCCCCGACGTGCTGACCATCATCGTGCCGCGGCACCCGGCCCGGGGCGACGAGATCGAGGCCATGCTGACCTCGCGCGGGCTGAACGTATGCCGGCGCAGCACGGGCCGACTGCCCAGGCCGGACGATGCGGTCTACCTCGCCGATACGCTGGGCGAGCTCGGGTTGTTCTACCGCCTCGCCGGGATCGCCTTCATCGGCGGCAGCACGGGGACGCTCGGCGGTCATAACCCGCTGGAGGCCGCACAGCTGTCCTGTGCCATCCTGTACGGCCCGGACATGGCCAATTTCCGGACCGTCGCGGCGGATCTGGAGGCGGCGGAGGCGGCGCTGCCGGTGGCCGACGCCAACACGCTCGCCACCGCGGTCGCCCGCCTGCTCGGCGATGCGGCGGCGCGCCAGCGGCTGGCCAACGGCGCGCGCAAGGTGAACGCGGCCAACGCGGCGGCGCTCGACAATGTCGTCGCGGCGCTGGCGCCGTTCATCGACGCGCTGCCCGCGCAACAGGGGGGCTGAGCCCGTGCGCACCCCCGCCTTCTGGTCCCGCCGGTCGCCGCTGTCGACGCTACTGCTGCCGCTGGGCGCGCTCTATGCCGCGATCGGCCGGCTACGGCGGCTGATGGCAACGCCGCAGGATGCGGGCGTGCCGGTCGTCTGCATCGGCAACCTCGTGGCCGGCGGCGCCGGCAAGACGCCGGTCGCGATCGCGGTCGCCCGGCATCTCTTGGACCGGGGACTGGACGTCCACTTCCTGTCCCGCGGCTACGGTGGCACGCTGCCGGGGCCGGCACGGGTCGATCCCGGGCGCCACGACGCCGCCGGGGTCGGCGACGAGCCGCTGCTGCTTGCCGAGGTCGCGCCGTGCTGGATCGCCAGGGACCGGGTCGCCGGTGCGCGTGCCGCGGTTGCCGACGGCGCGCAAATCATCGTCATGGATGACGGGCATCAGAACGCGCACCTGCGGAAGACCGTCTCGATCGTCGTGGTCGACGGCGAGACCGGCTTCGGCAACGGGCGGCTCTTGCCGGCGGGGCCCCTGCGCGAGCCGGTCGCTGAGGGCTTGGCCCGCGCCGACGCGGTCGTCGTGATCGGCGAGGACCGCGCCGGCGTGGCCGGGCAGCTGCCGGCGGACCTCGCCGTCCTGCACGGCGCGCTGGAGCCGGCCGGCGAATCCCGCACGCTCTCGGGCGAAACGGTCTTCGGCTTCGCCGGCATCGGCCGGCCCGCGAAGTTCCGCGCGACCCTCGAAGGGCTGGGCTGCACCGTTTCGGGCTGGCGGGAATTCCCGGATCACCACCCGTACCGCCGGGCAGAGATCGAGGCGATCCTGCGCGACGCCGATGCCGCCGGCGCGATCACGGTAACGACCGGGAAGGACGCGGTGCGCCTGCCGCCGGATCTGCGCGACTCGATCCGGACGGTGGCGGTGCAGGTGGCCTGGCGCGACCCGGCGCGTCTCGACGATGTGTTGCCGCGGGTCACGCGGAATGGCTGACCGCACGCCGCTGCAGCGCAAGCTGATCCGCTGGTTCCTGCACCCGCCGCAGACCGTCGGGGCCTTCCTGCTGTATGGGCTGCTGCGCATCATGCCGGTCGACGCGGCATCGGCCTTCGGCGGCTGGCTGCTGCGCACGGTCGGGCCGCTGACGCGGTCCGACGCCATCGCCCGCCGCAACCTGGAGCGGGCGTTCCCCGACAAGGACCGGGGGGAGATCGACCGCATCGTCCGCGGCGTGTGGGACAATTTCGGCCGCGTCATCGGCGAGTGGCCGCATCTCAACCGGCTCTACCGGTCCGGCTTCGGCGGCCGCGTCGAAATCCTTGGACGCGAGCATCTCGAGTGCGCCCGCGACGCCGGCGGCCCGGTCATCGTCGTCACCGGCCATCACGGCAACTGGGAGCTCACCGGCGCGGTCTGCGCCGCGCACGGCCTGCCGTTGACCGTCATCTACCGGCCGACCCAGAACGCCCTGGTCAATTACCTGGTGCTGTGGGCGCGGCGGCATTTCACCGGCGGCTTGCTGCCCAAGGGCAAGGAGGCCGCGGTCGGCGCCCTCGCCCTGCTGCGCGAAGGCGGCAAACTCGGCGTGCTGATCGACCAGAAACTCAACGAAGGCGTCCCGGTGCCGTTCTTCGGCCGCGACGCCATGACCTCGCCGGTCGCCGCGCGCCTCGCCGTCGGCTTCCGCTGCCCGGTCCTGCCGGTCCGCGCCGAACGCACCGCCGGCGCCCGCTATCGGGTGACGATCTATCCGCCGATGGCGATCCCCGACAGCGGCGACCGCAAGCGGGACCAGGAAACGGTGCTGCTGGACATGAACCACATGCTCGAAGGCTGGGTCCGCGAATGCCCCGAACAGTGGTTCTGGGTCCACAGGCGCTGGCCGGATTGAGCGAGGGCGGATCGTCATGCCGGCACAACCCAGGCGCATCCTCGTCGTCCGCAATCCGGTGGCCGGGCAGCGGCGTGCCGCCGACTATGCGCGCGCGATCCGGGTCTTCGAAGAAGCCGGCTGCAGCGTGAGCGTGGCCGAGACGACAGCGCGCGGCGACGCCGTACGCATCGCCCGTGAGGCCGACACGCAAGCCTTCGACGTCGTGGTCGCGGCGGGCGGCGACGGCACCATCAACGAGGTGGTGAACGGGCTGGTAGGCGGCGCGCTGCCGCTGGGTCTGATCCCGCTGGGCACCGCGAACGTGCTGGCGCACGAGGTCGGCATCGGGCCGGATGCGCGTCGCGCCGCTGGGGTCATCCTCACAGGGCGGCGCCAGCCGATCGCGCTCGCCAACGCCGGCGGGCACTACTGCTGCCTGATGGCCAGCGCCGGGTACGATGCGCGGGCGATCACCCGGGTGCGGCCGGTCCTGAAGCGCCTGACCGGCGAAGGCGCCTATTACGTGGCCGGGTTCGAGGAAATGCTGGCGGGAACCCGTCGGCTGCTGCAGGTCGAGATCGACGGGGTGGCGTACGAGGCCGCCTCGGTGGTCGTCGCCAACGGACGGCTCTACGGCGGGCGGTACCTGATCGCGCCCGACGCAGACATTCGCGAGCCGGTGCTGCACACCATCCTGCTGCAACGGCCCGGGCGCTGGAACATCACGCGCTATGGCATCGCGGTGATGCGCGAACGGCTGCATCTGCTGCCGGACGTCGAGATCGTGAAGGGCACCACCGTGCGTCTGGCCGCGCCCGCCGGCGAGCCCTGGCAGAGCGACGGCGACCTGATCGGCGAATTCCCGGTGGACATTACCGTCGAGGCGAGCGCGATCGAACTGATGGTGCCGGGGGAGGACTAAACGCCGAGCAACCTCATACTTCGAGACGGCTGCTACGCAGCCTCCTCAGCATGAGGCTCCAACGTTTGTGCCCTCATGCTGAGGAGCGGCGGAGCCGCGTCTCGAAGTATGAGGTCGCGCCGCGCCCGGCCCTCTAATCCGGCCGAGGCGGCATGACGAAGAAGGGGTCGAGCCGCGTGTTGAAGAGTTGCAGGCGCCAGTCGAGATGGGGGCCGGTGACGCGGCCGGTGGCGCCGATCTCGCCGATCTTCTCGCCCTGCTTCACGAACTGGCCCACCTCGACCGTCACTTTGCTCATATGCATGAAGGTGGTGGTCAGGCCGTGCCCGTGGTCGAGGAACACGGTGCCGCCGGTGTAGTACATGTCGGTCTCGGCCAGCGCCACCAGCCCGTCGATCGGGGCGATGACGGGCGTGCCGGTCGGGCCCGCGACATCCAGCCCGTAATGCGGCCGGCGCGGCTCACCGTTGAGGACCCGCTGGCTGCCGTAGACGCCGCTGATCCGCCCCTCGGCCGGCCAGATCCAGCTGCCGAGGAACCAGGTCTCGGGCGTGTCGCGCTTGCGCACCTTGCCGATCTTCACATTATCGGCCTTGATGCGGGCGTAGGTCTCCTCGGGCGGGGTCACCATCTTATTCGGCAGCCCGTCGATGCGCTGGATATCGTATTCGCGCTGCCCGACCTCCAGCACCTGCACTTCCTCGTGCCCGTCCGGCAGACGCACCTTGAGCGTCGCCGTCGGCTTGGCGTCGCGGCCGAAGCCGATCAGGAAGATTCCGTCGGGCGAGACCCGCACCGCGCGGCCCTCGAACTCGACCACGGCCCTCGGGTCGGTGCGGCCGATCACCAGGCCGCCCTGCTTGAAGGTGCCCTCCAGGGTGAGGATTTCCTGCGCCGCGGCACCGGAAGGCCACAGCACCGCCAGGATCAACAGAATTCCGGCCATGCGCATCACAGCAGATTCCCTTGTCGTGTGTCCTTCGCGCCGCCCTTGCGGCCCGCCGTCTTCTTCGGAGCCTTCGCGGGCGGCGCGTCCGAGATCACGGCGCCGACCTTATCGTCGCTGAACTCGATCGACACCGCCTGGCCCGGCGCGGTGGCGGCGGCCAGAATCACGGGTTTGCCGGCGCCGTCGCGGACGACGGCGTAGCCGCGTTGCAGCACGCGCCTGAACGACACGCTCTCCAGCAGGTCGCCGAGCCGCCCGAGCCGCGCCTGTTCGTCCCGCAACGAGCGGCGGGCGCCGTGGTGCATCAGCCGCCAGCCCGCCGCAATCCGCGCCGCGAGTTCCGCCAGCAGCGCGCGCGGCTCCTTCAGCTTCGCGGCCCGGTTGGCGACCCCGTGCCGGCGGTCGGCGATCAGGCTGCGGACCGCCCCGGCCATCCGTTCACCGGCCCCGTCCAGCCGCTGTGCCGGCACCGCCAGGATCGAGTCGCGGGTCGGCAGGCCGCGGCCGAGCCCCTCGACGCGCACCCGGCGCTCCGAGACGAGGCGGGCCGTGGCGCGCAGCATCCTGCGTTCCTGCGCCAGCATCTCCGCTTGCAGCTCGGCGCGCACCGGCACCGCCATCTCGGCCGCGGCGGTCGGCGTCGGCGCGCGGCGGTCGGAAGCGAAATCGATCAGCGTGGTGTCGGTCTCGTGCCCGACCGCCGAGATCAGCGGAATGTCGGAGGCTGCGGCGGCGCGCACCACGATCTCCTCGTTGAAGGCCCAGAGATCCTCGAGGCTGCCGCCGCCGCGGGCGACGATCAGCAGGTCGGGGCGGGGCACCGCGCCGCCCGGCCGCAGCGCGTTGAACCCCTCGATCGCGGCGGCGACCTGCGCGGCCGCGCCCTCGCCCTGGACCAGCACCGGCCACAGCAGGACATGGCGCGGGAAGCGCTCGGCCAGGCGATGCAGGATGTCGCGGATCACCGCCCCGGTCGGCGAGGTGACGACGCCGATCACCCCGGGCAGGAGCGGCAGCGTCTTCTTGCGCGCCTCGTCGAACAGGCCCTCGGCGGCCAGTTTCTTGCGCCGCTCCTCCAGCAGCTTCAGCAGCGCGCCCTCGCCGGCCAGTTCCAGCGATTCGATGACGATCTGGTATTTCGAGCGTCCGGGATAGGTGGTCAGCCTTCCGGTCGCGATGACCTCCATCCCGTCTTCGGGTGCGAGCGACAGGCGGCCGGCGACGCCGCGCCAGCACACCGCGTCCAGCACCGCGTTCTCGTCCTTGAGCGCCATGTAGAGATGTCCCGAGGCGGCGCGCTTGAAACCGGAGATCTCGCCGCGCACACGGACCCAGGAAAACCGCTCCTCGACCGTGCGCTTCAGCGCCTGGCTCAGCTCGCTTACCGTGTACTCGGCGACATTGCCGGGGGTTTCGGGTGAAAAATCGGTCATCTGTCCTGCCACGCCATGATATGAAGATCGCCGCTAGCCTGTAAAAAAACCATGAACGATCGTTACGGAACAGTCATAGCATGAAAATCCTTGTTGTCGGATCGGGCGGCCGCGAGCATTCGTTGTGCTGGGCTATCGCCGCCTCGCCGCTGTGCGACAAACTCTGGTGCGCCCCGGGCAACGCGGGAATCGCGGAAGAGGCCGAATGCGTCGACATCGCCGCCGACGACGTCGACGCGCTGGTCGCCTTCGCGACGCGCGAGGCCGTCGACCTCGTCGTGGTCGGCCCCGAGCAGCCGCTGGTGATGGGCCTCGTCGACCGGCTGACGGAGGCCGGGATCAAGGCCTTCGGCCCCAGCGCGGCGGCGGCCGAACTGGAAGGCTCCAAGGGCTTCATGAAGGATCTGTGCGCGAAATACCGCATCCCGACCGCCGCCTACGGCCGCTTCACCGACGTCGCCGCCGCGCACGCCTTCATCCGCGAGCACGGCGTGCCGATCGTCGTCAAGGCCGATGGCCTCGCCGCCGGCAAGGGGGTGACCGTCGCCCGCACCCTGGACGAGGCGCTGAACGCGGCCGAGGACGCGCTGGTCGAGGAGAAGTTCGGCGCCGCCGGGGCGGAAATCGTCATCGAGGAATTCATGGAGGGCGAGGAGATCAGCGTGTTCGCGCTGTGCGACGGCAGGACCGCGCTGCCGCTGGCCACCGCCCAGGACCACAAGGCCGCCTTCGACGGCGACAAGGGCCCGAACACCGGCGGCATGGGCGCCTACTCGCCGGCCCCGGCGATGACCGATGCGCTGCTCGCCAAGGTGATGAAGACCATCGTCCAGCCGACGATCGACGGCATGGCGGCCGAGGGCCGCCCCTATCGCGGCGTGCTGTTCGCCGGGCTGATGCTCACCGACGACGGCCCAAAGCTGCTGGAGCACAACGTCCGCTTCGGCGACCCGGAATGCCAGGTGCTGATGATGCGGCTGAAATCCGACCTCGTGCCGGCGCTCATCGCCACGGTGGACGGCGTGCTCTCCACATTCGGCCTGCGCTGGTACGACGACGCGGCGTTGACCGTGGTGATGGCGGCAAAGGGCTATCCGGGCACTTATGAGAAGGGCACGGCGATCCGCGGCGTCGAGGAGGCCGGCGACGCCGACGAGAACGTCACGATCTTCCATGCCGGCACCAGGCGCGCGGCGGACGGCGGGCTGCTCGCCGCCGGCGGGCGGGTGCTCAACGTCACCGCGCTGGGCCGCAACGTCGCCGAGGCGCAGGCCCGCGCCTACGAAGCGGTCGACCGCATCGACTGGCCGCAAGGCTTCTGCCGCCGCGACATCGGCTGGCGGGCGGTGGAGCGGGAGACGGCATGAGCCGAGTGCGGGTGTCCAAGGCTTCCCTGTATACGTCAACGGGCAGCGAATGACCGCCGGCGCCAAGATATTGCTGGACGAACGGGTGGCTTCCACGATATGCAGGCCATCCAGCCGACGATCGCCTGATGATCAAATTCCGCACGATCCACGACCTCACCAATCCAACGGACCAAAAGGCCTTCGCCGAGGCGCGGGCCCTTTTCTGGGATGCCTTTCCGAGCGAGCCGGAAGGCATCGACCGGATCGAGCGGCTGCTGCGCAAGCGTGCGCGGCTCGATTTCGACCCGCTTCTTCTGGTTGCCGAAAACCGGGCCAGCCAGGTCATCGGCATCAGTTTCGTATTCTATTTTCCGGAACTGAATATCGGCTACCTGCAATATCTTGCAAGCGACCCGAAACGCGCGGCCCGCGGCATCGGCGGCGCGCTCTACGAGGCGATGCGCGAATTGCTGGTCGCCCGCGGCGGGCAGGGACTGCTGCTCGACGTGCCGCCGGACGATGCCGAAATCGTTGCCGACCGGAAGTCGCTTCCCCTCAACCGCAGACGGATCGGCTTCTACGAGCGCTACGGCGCGCGGGTCGTGGAGGGCAGCGAGTGGGAGGTGACTCCCAACCTGCGCAACGAGTATTTCCTGACCATGCTGATGTTCGATCCGCTGGGCAAGGCGCGCCGGCTGCACCGCGCCAAGGCGCGGGCCGCCGTGAAACGCATTCTGGTGTCGCAGTTCGGCTTCAAGGCCGGTGATCCGTTTGTCGAGCGAATCGCAACCTCGTTCCGGGACGATCCGGTCCGGCTTCGCCCGGCACGCGGGGCCGACACGCCGAAGCCCGTCGTCGCGGGCACCCGGATCAAACCGATCTCCGTCGTCGCCGCCAAGGGCCACGAGATTCACCACGTAAAGGCAAGAGGCTACGTGGAACGGCCGATCCGGGTCCGCCAGATCCTCAAGGGCCTGGAAGAACTGCCGATCGTGGAAGTGGCGCGCAAGCATTTCCCCGACCGGTATGTGACGGCCGTGCACGACTCGAAGCTCGTCTCCTATCTGCGGGCGGTCAGCAAACGCCTCGACGACAAGACGATCGTATACCCGGAAGTGTTTCCCATCAGGCGACCGGAGCGGGCACCAAAGGCGCTGGAGGACCGTGCCGGGTATTTTTGCGCCGACACCTTCACGCCGATCACCAATACCGTCTACGCCGCCGCGCGGCAAAGCGTCGACGTGGCGCTGACCGCCGCCGAACTGGTGCGTGAAGGCGAGCGTTTCGCCTATGCGCTTTGCCGCCCGCCCGGCCATCATGCCGAGCGGCGCATCTTCGGCGGCTTCTGTTATTTCAACAATGCCGCGATTGCCGCAAATTATCTTTCCGGCGGCGGCAAGGTCGCCCTGCTCGACATCGACTATCATCACGGCAATGGCGCCCAGGACATATTCTATGCGCGCGACGACGTTCTGACACTGTCGGTCCACGGTCATCCGCGCCATGCCTACCCCAATTTCTCCGGCTATGCGGATGAGCGCGGCGACGGCGCGGGTCTCGGTTTCAACCGCAACTGGCCGCTGGAGCCGCCGGTCGACGACACCCGCTACTTGAAGGTTCTTGACGAGGCGCTATCGGTTGTCCGCCGTTTTCGGCCGCGCTATCTCGTGGTTTCGCTCGGCTTCGATATCATGAAGGGCGACCCGACCGGCAGTTTCGACGTTACCACGGGCGGCTTGCAGGAGATCGCGGCGCGCATCGTGCGCATGGGTCTGCCGACGCTCATCGTCCAGGAGGGCGGATACGCCGTCCGCAACCTGCGCATAGGCGCCCAGCGGTTCTTCGCGAGCCTCGCCGCCAGCTGGTTTGCCGAGTGACGCCAGAGCATTTCCTGATTTCGCGGGCCCGGCACTGACTCGGATCGGTGGCTTGACCGAAGGGCGTCCCACGCGGACCAATACCGGGACGCCGGGGGCCGATGACACGAACGCAACGGCGTTGCGAACAAGGGTCACCGCGCAAGCGGACTTCCGCTTCTGCCGCCTGCGGTTCTCGCCTACAGTATCCGGGAAAGCGTAACGGAACGCGGAGACCGGCCGATGCTGCGGCGCTTGATGATATCCGTGGCCCTGGTGGCAGGCCTGATTGCGATCGCGGCGCTGGGGCTGATCGCCTTTCGCGTCGCGCTGGCCGAGGCGCTGTTGTCGTCGCAGCTGGCGTCTCTCGGCATTCCCGGGGTGCGGCTCACCGTCGCGGCGCTCGATCTCCGCCATATGGTCGTCACCGACATCGCCCTTGGCGACGACGCGGAGCTTCGCGTCGATGCCGTCACGCTGACCTACCGCCCCGGGGCGCTGCTGGCCGGCAGGCTCGAGGATGTCGCCATCGATGGCGCCCGCCTCCAGCTCGATCTTACAGGCGCGGGGCCGCCGCTGGGCAGCCTGCAGGCGCTCGTGCAGGGCGGGGACGGCGGGGGCGGTGGCGCCGGGGCGATGCCGGCAGAAATCATCCTTTCGCGCGGGCGGATCGAAGCGGTGGCGCCGGACGGCGAGATGGCGGCAGGCGTTACCGGACGCTGGCGGCCCATGGACGGGACGGCGACGCTGATCGTTGCCGATTTCACCCTCCCGCATGTCGTGCTCGAAACGGCACGCCTGGAGGTCGAAGCGACGCCGGACCGCATCACCGTGATGGCGGTGGCGCGCGGAACCGGCGAGGCGCTCGACCTCGACCTGCGCGCCACGATCGAGTCGTGGCGGGGCGACCCGACGCTCGCCCTCGCCATGGAGGGCAGCCTCACGCCGGCGGCGTGGCGCATCCCGCCCCTGCCGGCGGTCGGGGACGGCGCGATGGCATTGTCGTTCCGACTCGACGGGCGGTTGCCGCCGATGCAACAGGCGTCACTGAATACGGCCGCGCTGGAGTGGTTTCCCGGCGCCGACCTGCGCGGCCGGCTACAGGCATCGTTGGCAGATATCGGCTGGCGCGGTCGGGCGCAGGGGATCACCGGCACGCTGGACCTTGCCCTCACCGTGGCGGATGGCGGTCTGGACGTCGAACTTGCCGACGAGGGGCGCATCCGGATCGCCCGGCTCGATCCGGCGTGGCTGGACGCAATCGGCGGCGCGGCGCTGGCGCCCCAACTGCGCGATTCCGAAATAACCGCGGCCCTGCCGGTGCGCGACGCCCCGTTGCGCGTGCGCCTGTTTCCGACCGCCGACGGCGCCGAGCTCGCGGTCTCCGGCACAGCCGAAGCGACTATGGCCAAATCCGCTTTGGAGGTCCGCACAGATGGCTCATTCGCACTGGACAAAGGGTTCGCCGTGCGGCGGGTTTCAGTCCCGCGGGCCGATGTGCGACTGCGCGAACTCACGGTGAGTGGGCACCGTCTTCGAGATCTGTATTTGACCGGCGCGATCAACGGCCCGCCGGATGACCTTGAGGGGACGGCGGATCTCACCGCCGAACTGGGTGCCACCCGCATCGAAACCGTGGCGGTCGGTGCCGCCAAGATGAACCTCGCCGCCGATTTGCACTGGGCCGGTCAACGTCTCGACATTCGCCAGCGCGGCGACGGCGCCGCGTCCGTTGCCTCCCTCGGTCTGGGCGAGATGGCGC
>Ga0224512_10003129_pt1 | contig 14714 bp, 12 predicted proteins | sample SF_May12_sed_USG_4_FD_169103 | JGI IMG/M metagenome (GOLD analysis project Ga0224512, IMG submission 169103) | Sediment microbial communities from San Francisco Bay, California, United States - SF_May12_sed_USGS_13 | ecosystem: Environmental > Aquatic > Marine > Sediment | place: USA...
ACGTCGGCGAAGTCGTAGGTAAACACGGGCACCCCCCCGTGGTCATCCTGGGTTCCGGAGATGACGGTACCAATCTGCACGCCGCCCTCAGGGTACGTCGGTACCACCCCGAGGCCTACGTCGTGGTGCGAAGCTTCCGCACCTCTCCGTTCACGTCCGAGGTCGCCAAGGAGTCCGGCGCGCACGAGGTGAATCTGGCCGCGCTCATCGGCAGCAGCATGCCGGCGAGTTGGTTCTAGGGCGTGACCGCAGACCCTCTGTGCCGTTCGCGCTTTGTTGGCGCCCACGGCATCTTCGGCCTATGAAAAAGATCGTGATCTTGGCGGCAATAGTGTGCGCCACGGCGACGGACGCCCTCGCCCAACAAGGCGCGGAGCGAGGCGAGTGGCGGGTTTTCGGAGCGGATGCCGGCGCTACACGGTTCTCACCGCTCGATCAGATCCACGCGGGGAACGTCGCGGAACTCGAGGTGGCCTGGCGCTGGAGCGCCAGGAACTACGGATCACCTCCGCCGTCCCAACGCATGCAGATCAGTCCGCTGATGATCGACGGAGTGCTCTACACAACCGTGGGTAATCAACGCGACGTGGCTGCGATCGATGCTGCTACCGGCGAGACGATGTGGACCTGGCGGCCGGGCGAGGCCGAGCGGAGGTGGGGGGACATCATCGAGCCGCTCACGAGGAGCGCGGGCCGCGGCGTGAGCTACTGGACCGACGGTGCGGGAGACGAGCGCATCTTCGTGGTCACGCCGACCTATCAACTGGTCGCTCTCGACGCCCGCACAGGATACCAAGTAGCTGGCTTCGGCGAGGGCGGGGTGGTGGACATGATGGACGATCTCCGCTGGGACGAGCGACCGGGGAGCGTTCGGGAGGGTAGGGTCTCCAATTCCTCACCGCCCGCGATCCTAGGGAACGTTGTTGTTCCCTCCGTCTCGATGCACACGGGCAGCATCCCCACGCGGTCCTCACCCAATGAAGTATGGCCCATGAACATCCCAGGGGATGTCGTGGCGTACGACGCCCGCACCGGTCGCCGACTCTGGCGCTTCAACACGGTTCCGAGCGACGGCGAGCTGGGCGTGGACACGTGGCTCCCGGCGGACCCAAGCATGTGGGACGTACCGGTGGGCACCCACCCATGGGTCCAGGAGCGGCCGGAGCTACTCGAGGCGTCCTGGCGGTACACAGGGAACGTCGGGCACTGGGCACCCGTGACGGCCGACGAAGAGCTGGGCCTCTTCTACGTCCCGACCGAAACGCCCACCAACGACTACTTCGGTGGGTACCGACCCGGCTCCAACCTGTTCGGGAACTCCGTCCTGGCACTCGACGCGGAGACTGGGGAGCGCGTGTGGCATTACCAGCTCACCCATCACGAGCTCTGGGACTACGACTTGCCCGCGGCGCCCATCCTGGTCGACATCGAGGTGGACGGGATCCCTATCAAGGCGTTGGTGCAGCTTTCGAAGCAGGGCTTCGCGTACGTCCTCGACCGCGAGACCGGAGAGCCGGTATGGCCAATCTTGGAGCGTCCGGTGGCGCCGTCGGATGTGCCCGGGGAACGGGCCTCGCCCACGCAGCCTTTCCCGACCAAGCCGCCGCCATTCGAGTCTCAGGGCATCAGCGAAGACGACGTGATCGACTTCACGCCGGCCCTCCGCGCAGAGGCGTTGCAGGTGCTCGAGAGCTACCGCATCGGTCCCCTCTACACCCCGCCGTCCTTGGTAGGCCCTGGCAACAACGGTACCCTCTCGCGTCCCGGCGCCGCGGGTGGCGCCAACTGGCCGGGCGGAGCGGTCGACTCCGAGGAGGGCATTCTCTTCGTCCCGTCTCGGTCGCTGGTCTCTCGCTTCGGGCTGGTTGAAGGGACGGAGCGCACCGGAGTGCGCTACCACGTCGCGGAGTCGCGTGCCGCACCCACCCTGCGGGGCCTGCCCATCCTGAAGCCGCCCTACGGACGCATTTCCGCGATCGACCTCAAGACCGGGGAGATGCTCTGGCAGGTGCCGCACGGGGAAACGCCGGACTACATTCGCGACCACCCCGACCTACGGGGCGTCGATGTGGGCCAGACCGGTCGGCCGACCATCGGATCGGGACTCCTGGTCACCTCGACGCTCCTGTTCTCAGGGGATGGACCTGGCGGAGCCCCAGTCCTGCGAGCCTACGACAAGGCCACGGGCGACGTATTACACGAAGTACCCCTGCCGGGGGGTGCGACGATCGGCTTCCCGATTACCTACGAGGTGGATGGACGGCAGTACATCGTGGTCGCTGCGGTGGACGAAGAGTCCGTCTCGGAACTGGTCGCGTTCGCTCTTCGATAGGCTTCTGTTTAGAATCGGCACAACAAACACCGGAGGAGATTCGATGAAGGGGAAGGGAGGCACTACAGCGATCGTCGCGGTAGGCGCAGTCATGATCGCCGTTCTTGGGTGGGTGTATACGGCCCCTTATCCGGGCAATACAGGCCTTTCGCGTACGCCCGGGGTGATCATCGGGGGTACGGACACGCCACCTGTAAGCGATTGGACGACAGTCGACGAGGGCGGAAATCTGATCATGAAGATGGCCGGCTTCCCGCCATTCGTGGTCTACCTCAATTACGCAACGACTCCTGAGGGAATAATTACGGCGACCCGTCCGGACGGCGGATACTGGGCGCGACGCGTGCGAGAACGTGGTGGCGATGGGTGGCTGCGCATCGGTGATGCGACCTATGCCATGACTGCGACCGAGGTCCTTGGTGACGCGCGCCTGCCCATGCTACAGCTATGGGCTGGCAGCCCCGACGCGGACATCAGCAGGCCCCTCGCTGGCGTCGGCGAGCCGCTGGACACGTGGGAAGTCTTCTTCTGGACGCCTAGGTAGGCTCGCCCTCGAGCTGTTCGCGGAGTGACTCGAGCGCTGCTTGGTTCGCAGCGACCAGCTTTTCCCTCAGGTTTCTGGCGAAGGCCGCGCCCAAAGCGCTCCGGATTTCCGGTTCCGCCCTCGTGAGTTGCCGGAGGACGCGGGCGTCGATCGACCAGTAGCGGGAGGTCTCGGAGAGCACGGCAGTGCCGGTGGCTGGCTCTTGCGTGAGGACGGTCATTTCGCCGACGAACGCGCCTGCGTGGCAGGCCGCCACGCCGATTCCACCCACGGTGATCAGCGCTTCGCCAGAAGAGAGGTACACGAGGTCGTTCACGGCCTGGTCTTCACGGGTCAAGATGGTCCCGGGCGCACCCGTGCTCCAGACTCCGGCATCCAGAAGCTTCCGCTGGAGACGACCGCTGAGCTCCGGCAAAGCCTTCTCAACGAGACTTGTTTCTTCCGCTGAGAACGTGGCTCTCCGGCTCTCCAGATGCATGAAGCCGAGCTGCCCGACGTTGACGGTGAGAAGGAGACTTTCCCAGAAGACTCCGACTGGATCCGCCAACACCCAGAAGGCGTACGCGATGCCCGCGACCGCTGACAGGATGGCGAGCATGCGCAAAGCGCCGATGTGGCGCATGAGCATCGAGAGCACGAGCAGCAGGTAGGAGAGGTGCCCCACCCACCCGCCGACAGACAGGATCGAGTCGATTGTGAATTCCACGGCTTCGCCTCTTGGTGGGGCAGTTGGGGGAGCGGTCTCGTCGTGGCAGCTTCCACCAGACTCGCTGGCATCTGGCTGAGACTATGGGGGCTCGCGAGAATGGGGCAAGCGAACCGTCACAACGCACACATCGAGCGGGCGGTAAGGTCGCTGGCCCGTGTCCGAGTCGGTGTAGTAGCTCTCTGAATCCCGTTCTTGCCTCGGGCCGCCGTTGTAGGGCATTGCCCTACGACAGGTCTCGCGATCCTCCCGACAGCCTCATCCCGCGGTGCGGCTACATTTGATATGCGTCTAACGCGACGCCCCAGCGATTCGAGACGGTTGCGGCTGGGACATCAAATCTGCGAGCCGTCTGGGGGTCCCGAGGCAGCAGCAGCGCGGGGCCCCAAGTTTTTGTGGGGCATTGAGCTTCAGCGGCTATGCCTTCGGCACCCTCAGATCCGTGAGGATGGCCTGAAACCTGGGGTCGTCACGAAGCGGGTCCAGATCTGAGTCGTTCTCGGCCCATTCCGCGATCATCAGGCCGTGCAGGCACGCCCGCTGCAGGCAATCAATAGCCCGGTCCTTCTCGCCCATCATCGAGAAGCCACAAGCCACGTTGTACAGGGAGTCCGCGTTGGTTGGGTCGAGCGCCAGCGAGCGATCCGCCCACTCGACCGCCAGGTCCCTCTCTCCTAGATCGACCAGACCACCGAAGCCGAGGTTGAGGGCGCGGGTATCATCCGGGTTGAGCCTGAGATGTAGTTCGGCGCGCTCCACGCCACGTCGCGCGGCGGCGGTAGCTTCGTCGCCTCGCCCGAGGGCCCGATAGACTTGGCGCAACAGAATCGGAGTCTGGAAGTCCTCCGGCCTCGCACGCTCAGCGCGCTCGTATAGAGCGGCCGCCTGCTCTAATCTGCCCTGCTGGACAGCCACCCTTGCATAGAAGTAGAGCGCCTCGAAGAGGTGGGGATCGAGCTCGAGTGCTCGCCCGAATCTTGCCTCGGCGAGTTCTGGCTCGCCCCGAAGCACGTGGTACAAGCCGCGGGAGACGTGAGCCTCGGCAAGATCGGGGGCCAGGGCGAGCGCTTGTTGGCTGGCTCGGTCCGCGCCTTCGAGCTTCACCTCGTCGGCCTCCCAGTACATGCAGATCATGGCGTAGCTGTCTGCAAGGGCGGCCCATCCGCGCGCATAGCCAGAGTCCATCTCCACCGCTTTTTCGAACATCTGGACGGCGAACTCGACGTTCCTCAATCCCCAACGACGGAAGTAGTGCCCTCCCCTCAGGAAGAGCTCATAGGCTCCTATGTCTCTCGTGGCGTAGGCTTCGGGGACCCGCGCAGTCAGCGTCACCTCGAGAGCGCCTGCGACGCTGCGGGCGATCTCCTCCTGGATCTCGAAGATATCTTCGAGCTCACGATCGAAGCTCTCCGCCCACAAGTGGTAGCCGTCCGATGCGTTGATCAGCTGCGTGGTCACGCGAATTCGCTGCCCCGACTTGCGCACGCTTCCCTCGAGGACCGCGTCCACGTGCAGATGACGAGCGATCTCGCTCACGTCGGTCCGCTGCCCCTTGAACTGAAAAGAAGAGGTTCGGGAGGCCACCCTAAGCTGTTCGATCTGGACGAGGTAGTTGAGGATCTCCTCAGCGATTCCATCACAGAAGAACTCCTGATCCTGCTCGGGGCTCATGTCCTCGAAGGGGAGGACCGCCACTGAGGGGCCAGGGGAGCCATCGTGTGGTGCCACTGGCAACTGGTGGACCGCTTCACCCGGTGTCACTTCGTCCTTCTTAACTCCACCTGGCGTCAGATCGAACACCCAGGCGAGCACCACTGTGACGGGGAAACCGGCGATCGACAGGACCACTACCAGCGTGAGCGCCCAGTCCGGCAGCCCGAGGGGCGCGAAGGTGATCTCCGCGACCTGAAGGAGGACGAAGACCACAACGGCGTAGCTCACCACAACTGGGATGACCTTGCGCCGGTTCAGTTCGCCAGGCAATCGAGAGAAGAACGACACGAGCGACATGGGCGATCCCCAACCTCACCCGCCGACGGGAGCCAAGCTTCCTGCCATCCCTTCGCCGCTCGGGTCGTCGATCACGAACAGCCAAGTGCCGTCGGGTTGCTTCCGTACGACCTCGACGCTGTGGAAGGGCCTCGTGACAGATGCTCCATCCAGGCCTGGAATCGTGACGCTGCCCTTGGTGCGCGTGACCGCGACGGATCCGTCGGCACTGGGGACCGCCGTGACCGCCTCGATGCTACCCGTCGACTGCTCCGCCATCGCCTGCAGGACCTCTCGGATCGCGGCGTGGCCGGTCACGACTCGCTCCGGAGACACTACGAAGGTGGCGTTCGGCTCATAGAGGGCTACTGCCGCATCGAGGTCACCCTCCTCCACGGCCTTCATCAAGAGTAGATCACATTCCTCGGGATTCCGCGCTGGCATGGGTATTCCTCCTCCTTGTCGGCCCGTCGGCGTTTCGACGGCAGCCAAAGACAGGTTAATGAACTCCGGGGCTGGCGTCTGTCGGATAAGCCCGGAAAGAAGCGTGGTGTGATTTGCGTGCCGGGGGACTGCGGGCGCGTATCCCTACAGCCCATTTGGGGGTTTGGCCGATACCGGCGGCCCGCCCGTGCGGGAAGATTCTGGTGTGGCATGACCCGCCAGCCACGTAGGGTGGGGCGGTGGGTACCGACTCCCGGAGGCACGGTCGCCAATGATGAAACGAACACTTCTTCTCGGGCTCGCCTGCGCCGGTTGCGTCACGGTGAGCAAATCCGTGCTGATGGACCGGTCGATGTACCCAGTGCCTCAGCGGGCAGTCCAGGTCTTCCTGGAGGGCGACAGCATCCCGTCTACATGTGAGCGAGTCGCACTGTTACATGCATCCGGCGACGAGGACTTAACAGACGAAGGAGACATGTGGGACAAGCTCCGAGAGGAGTCCGGAAAGCTCGGGGCCAACGCCGTTCTGATCCATGCCATCGAGGAGCCGGGGACCGCCGAGCGCATCGCCTCCGAGCTCTTCGGAACCGAGTCGGACCGAGATGCGGACGCCATCGCGCTTTGGTGTCCGGACGGGACCCGAGTCGACTAGGCCGGCGCGAGCCAGGCCCCATGAAGCACCGGAGCCTCCTTCGCTTCGTCCTGGAGGGCATCGAGGGTGTCTGCGTGCTTCTGAGTGTGCTCTGCACCTGGCCACTTTCTAGAGCGTGGTTGGGTAATTGGGGCGCCAGTCGGGCGGAACGGGAACGTATCTGGCCCGGGGACGCGCTGGTGTCCCCAAACCATGACGCGTACACGCGTGCCGTGACCGTCTCGGCCCCGGGTGCGAGAGTATGGGAATGGGTCGTTCAGTTCGGCCTGGGACGTGCAGGCTTCTACTCCTACGAGCTTCTGGAGCGCCTCGTCGGCATTCCGGTCAAGAACGTCGAGAGCGTCGAGCCCTCTCTCCAGTCCCTCTCGGTCGGAGACGAGATTCAACTGCACCCGAAGGCTCCCGGGATCCCGATCGCGCTCCTGGAACCCGGTAGGCACATCTGCTTTGGAGTCCCGGATGACTCCAACGCCACTAGCGCCCGACCAGATCCAGCCCGGTCGTGGTCGATCTACATCGAGCCCCTCGGGGCCGATGGCAGCCGACTACTTCTTCGCGGCTGCGTCGAGCCGCTGCGCGAGCCCACGCTAGTGAAGCGCCTGGCTCTAGCCGTGGAAGGCCCGATCGACTTCGTGATGGAGCAGCGCATGCTCCGGACCACCCGTCGGCTGGCCGAAGCTGTGGTAAGACAGAGGAGGGGTCGGTAAGACGGCCCCACCACCGCAGGCGACCTCGAGCTTGCCGATTTGCGACTCGTCCAATTCGAGCACGACATCGATGTCACGCGTGAATCGAGGACCGCCGTACACGACCGCCGCCACGCCCCCCGTGACCATATAGGAGATCCCGACTTCTCCGAGGGGCCCGGTGAAGAGCGGGACCCTGTTCAGGGAGCTCGGGCGCCTTCAATCCGATCCACGCAGCCTTCAGGTCGAAGGCTTGCTGAATCAGTCCCTGCATCACAGCGAGCTTCCGCTCGGGGCTGAGGGCCCGGAGGATCTCGACCTCTGTATCGGACATGGCTTCCATGACGTGAATCTCACTTGGAGATTGCGGCCGAGCAACGCGGTTGAGGTCCCCCCCAGCACGTCTTCTCCATTATCACGTGAAGTTCTATCGTCGTCCGGACCGGGCGGTCGGTGACCTCAGCCCGATCCCAGGATCCCGCCCGATGTCACGCGGTTGTACGCCGGATCGTCTATTCTTCGCTGGCGACTACAGCGGACGCTGTCCGCCTCGACGTATGTCGAGGCCCCACTCGCGTGGAGGATACGATCCATGAAGAACAGTTCAGTTCGTAGAGTTGCCGCGATCGTTTGCTCAGGGCTGTTGGTCGCGTGCGGCGACCTGACCGGCCCCGGTGGGTCACTCCATCGCATGGGCATCTTGCAGATGGAGAACGCCACGACGCTCACGGTTCAGGTCACCCCCGACGAATCGATCCGGTGGAGTGTTGCGCCGAGCGAGGGCGCCATCTATCCGCCAAGTGTGATCGAGGCGCCTGATACGATCGCCATCAATCAGACGTTCGAGGTTACCGCCTACACCGTTGGGCCGGACGGTTGCTGGACGGCGGGTGGCATGGACGTTGCCCAGGCAGGCCGCGTCATTGAGCTCACGCCGTGGGACCAGAAGTCCGATGCCGACCTGTGTACTCAGGTCTTCGGGTACCTTGCTCACACGACGAGTCTGAAGCTGGATCAATTGGGCGAGTGGACGCTCCGCGTCAGGGGACGGCGCGTCCGGGGTAGCGAGCTCGCGGACGATTCGGTGACGGCCGACCGGACGATCGTCGTAGTCGCTGGCTACTCCTCCGAACAGCGGAGGGAGATCGTGCTCGCGCCAGGCGATGAGATCCTCGTGGACGGCATCTTTGGAGTCCTATTCAGCGAGGTGACCGAAGACTCTCGTTGCCCGACGGACGTGGTGTGCGTCTGGCAAGGCAATGCGGCGGTCGTGATCGGGTTGACAATGGGAGAGGGACCCACGTTCCCGTTCACGTTGAACACCGGCTCTGGTCCGAATGCCGCCACACATGCTGGCCACCGCGTCCAGTTGCTCGACTTGACCCCATATCCCAGGTCGGATTCGGCCATCGCGCAGCGGGACTACCGGGCGAAGCTGCTCATCGAGTTGGTGGACCCGCCCGGGACATGGGGTTCAGATCAGGCCAGCCTGACCATCGACGGTAACGGTGCGACTCTCCTAATCCTGGCGTCCGGAGGCTGCTACGGTTCCTTCGGGACCTTCGATGCTCCGCCTGCGAGCGGGGCGTTCTCCATCCCAGGTACATACACGCAGTTGACTGGAGTTGCCCCGGGCAGGGTTGAGTCCGCAGCGCAGTTCTCAGGTACCGGCGGGGGCCAGGAGATCTCCCTGACCGTCACCGTGCCAGCCGTGCCAGCTGCGCTCGGCCCGTTTACGCTGACCCGGGGCGTGACCGAGGCATGGTCGGCTTGCCTGTACCCTTAACCCGTCATGAACGCTGCCGGGCCCTCGCCTCAGTCCCGAAAATTCAGTCGCTGCAATTCGTCCTCTAGCCGTTCGATCTGCTCGGCCTTCTCCCTCGGACGGCACCCCCGCATGCACCACGTCGGACCCGACGGGCCGTTCCGGATCGATCTCCGGGTCGACATCGACGTCAAGCCGCACGGCCTCAGCGGGTTCACGAGAAAGCCGGTCGGGGCACGTTCGGGTTCGACAAACAGCCGCTCAGTCGATCGCACTGGGCGATCGGGGCCATCAGCCATCCCAATGAGCAGGAGCCGCGGGTACCTCCTCGCCGCGGCCGAGGCTTCCGCAGCAGCCTTTAGGGTGAGGCACGTGCCGTCGGACTGAGTCGTTTCACGGATACCTCCGCGAATCAGCCTGGCAAACTTGGAGCAGGCGGGTCAGCTCCGCGGATTCACTGTGTTTTCCCCATAGCGCACCACCGATGACCGGCGTATGCTTTCCGGTCCCATTTAAGGGGGTGGGTTTCGCATGGGAAGGGAGCGACCCCCGTGTCACGGACAAGACCCGAGTTTACAGACAGCGATTGGGACGTCCTCCTGGACCGGATCCAGCAAGGGGACGTGGTTCCCATCATCGGCAGCGACTTGCTGACGATTGAGCGTACGGGCGAGCAAGGCTTCGATCTCGATCAAGAGCTCGCGCAGATGCTTGCCGAAGAGCTCGGGATCGAATCGAGCAGCGCCGAACCTACCTCCGTGTCTGCCGTAGCTTCCGAATACCTGAGGTCCGGCCGCAAGCGAAGCGACTTCCAGCAGACGCTCGACCTGCTCATGCGGAAGTTCGAGGATGAGCCCGCCCCTGCTCCCTCGTCGAGGTGGCAACTCCGTAACGAGACGCCTCGTTGGACCACGATTCGAACTGACGGAGCGAGGGTCTTCTTGACCTGACCGGAGATTGTGGTATCAGGAGTATCTGACGGTTTGACGTAATGCCTGGGTGCCGGGAACTTCCGCTCCTCGAAGCCGACTCACACGAAACGACGGAACGATCATGGAAGGGAAGGGAGATAGCAGCGCAGGCGAGTGCCCGGTGACGCACGGTGATGGTGCGCGCACGAGCGCAGGCGGTACGGGCAATCGCGACTGGTGGCCGAATCAGCTCGACATCTCGGTCCTTCACCAGAACTCGCCACTGTCCGATCCGATGGGCAGCGACTTCGTATACTCCGAGGAGTTCAAGAAGCTCGACATCGAGGCCCTCAAGCGGGACCTCTTCGCCCTGATGACCGACTCGCAGGACTGGTGGCCGGCCGACTACGGGCACTACGGTCCCCTCTTCATCAGGATGGCGTGGCACAGCGCGGGCACCTACCGCACTGGCGACGGTCGCGGTGGCGCGGGCTCGGGCACGCAGCGCTTTGCGCCCCTCAACAGCTGGCCCGACAACGGCAACCTCGACAAGGCCCGCCGTCTCCTCTGGCCCATCAAGCAGAAGTACGGCAACAAGATCTCGTGGGCCGACCTCATGATCTTCGCCGGTGACTGCGCCATGGAGTCGATGGGCTTCAAGACCTTCGGCTTCGCCGGTGGGCGCGAGGACGTTTGGGCACCCGAGCAGGACATCTACTGGGGAGCCGAGACCGAGTGGTTGGGCGACAAGCGTTACTCCGGCGACCGGGAGCTCGAGAACCCGCTCGCCGCGGTGCAGATGGGGCTGATCTATGTGAACCCCGAGGGACCGAACGGGAAGCCGGATCCGGTGGCGTCGGGACGTGACATTCGGGAGACGTTCGCGCGCATGGCGATGAACGACTACGAGACCGTCGCGCTTACGGCCGGCGGACACACCTTCGGCAAGATGCATGGTGCCGGCGATGCGGCGCTCGTCGGCGCCGAGCCCGAGGGCGCGAGCATCGAGCAACAGGGCCTCGGCTGGAAGAGCAGCCACGGAAGCGGGAAGGGTGGAGATGCGATCACGAGCGGCCTCGAGGGCGCCTGGACGCCGACGCCGATCGAGTGGGATGGCAGCTATTTCGACACGCTTTTCGGCTACGAGTGGGAAGTGACGAAGAGCCCCGCCGGGGCCTGGCAGTGGATCCCGAAGGATGGCGCCGCGGCTGACGCGGTACCTGACGCGCACGACGCGACGAAGCGGCACGCGCCGGTCATGACCACGGCCGACATGGCGATGCGCATGGATCCCATCTACGAGCCGATCTCTCGACACTTCCATGAGAATCCGGACGAGCTTGCCGACGCATTCGCTCGCGCTTGGTTCAAGCTGACCCACCGCGACATGGGCCCGCGCTCCCGCTATCTCGGAGCGCTCGTCCCTGCTGAGGAGCTCATCTGGCAGGACCCGATTCCCGGCGTCGATCATGAGCTCGTCGACGCCGATGACGTCGCTGCACTTAAGGCGAAGGTCCTCGACTCGGGACTCACGATCGAGGAGCTCGTGTACACGGCGTGGTCCTCGGCCGCGACCTTCCGCGGCTCGGACAAGCGTGGTGGCGCAAACGGAGCCCGCATCCGGCTCGCGCCGCAGAGCGGGTGGGAGTCGAACCAGCCGAAGCAGCTCACTAAGGTGCTGGAAACCCTCGAGGGAATCCGGGGCGAGTTCAACGACACCCGGTCCGGCAAGAAGAGGGTCTCTCTTGCAGACCTCATCGTGCTGGGCGGCTGCGCCGCGGTCGAGCGGGCGGCGAAGGACGCCGGTCACGCCGTGGAGGTTCCGTTCACGCCCGGACGTATGGATGCCTCGGAAGAGCAGACCGACGCGGATGCGTTCGACGTGCTCGAGCCGATCGCGGATGGCTTCCGCAACTACCTCAAGGGCGCATACACGGTCTCGGCAGAGGAGTTGCTCGTCGATCGGGCACAGCTCCTGACGCTTGGTGCACCCGAGATGACGGTACTCGTGGGTGGCATGCGAGCATTGAACGCGAACTTCGCGCAGGCGCAGCATGGCGTCTTCACCGACCGTCCGGGCCAGCTCACCAACGACTTTTTCGTGAATCTGCTCGACTTGAGCACCGAGTGGCGGGCGACGTCCGACGCGGAAGGCGTTTTCGAGGGGCGGGATCGCGCGACGGGCGAGGTTAGGTGGACCGGCACCCGAGTGGACCTGGTCTTCGGGTCGAATTCGCAGCTCCGTGCGATCGCCGAGGTCTATGGACAGGATGATGCGGGGGAGCGCTTCGTGCACGACTTCGTCGCCGCGTGGGACAAGGTGATGAACCTCGACCGGTTCGACCTGGTCGAGCGACGGGATCGTTGAATCTCCGGGACATCGACTTCCCTTCGAGTGACGAGCCTTTACGTCAGGACGTCGGACTGCTCGGCGACCTGGTGGGTCAGATCATTCGGGAACAGGGTGGCGACAAGCTGTTCGAGTGCGTCGAGACGGCACGACACGCCGCGATCCGTAGGCGAGAGGGTGTAGAGGGCGCGGTCGGACAGGTCGAAGCAGCCTTGCAGGACCTCTCCGCCACCGAGGCGGCCGAGGTCGTACGGGCCTTTTCAACGTACTTCCAGGTAGTAAATCTGGCAGAACGGGTGCACCGCATCCGGCGAGGACGCGATCTCGCTCGAGAGGGAGCTGCGCCCCAGGAAGGGTCTCTCGCGGACACGGTGCAGAGGCTCAAGGCGCTCGGAGTCGACGGGGACGGAATCCTCGATCTGTTCGCGAGTTCGCGGGTCGAGCCGGTGTTCACGGCGCACCCGAGCGAGTCGACCCGCCGCATCATCCTCGAAAAGCAGGAACGAATCGCGCGAGAGCTGATCGCGCGACTGGACCCGACCCGCACACCTCATCAGGAGCGTGTGTCCCTCGCCCGAATACGTGAAAACGTGACCGCCTCTTGGCAGACTGAGGAACACCCCTCGGTCCGCCCGACGGTGTCGGACGAGCGGGAACACGTCCTGTACTACGTCACCGAAGTGCTTTTTGACGTGCTCCCCGCTTTGCACGAGCGCCTGGACGACGCGCTTCGTGGCTGTGGAGTTCCGGAGGTAGGTGATGGTCCTGCACTCGTCCGCATCGGCTCGTGGGTCGGTGGCGACATGGACGGCAATCCGAATGTCGATGCGGGAACGGTCCGCGCGACGCTTCAGCGACACCGCGACCTCGCCATGGGGGCGTACACTCGTGAGATCGAGAAGCTGGCCCGCGGTCTGTCCCAGTCGGCTTCTCGCGTCGGCTGGAGCGACCAGGTCACACAGCTGATCGAGCGGTACGCCGCGTGGTTTCCCGACGCGGTGTCCAGCGTCTCTGCGAGACACGCCGGCATGGGGTACCGCACCCTCCTCGAACTCATCGCGGCCCGCCTCGAGGCCACACGTGCTGAAGCCCAGCACGGCTACGCTGGTCCCGCCGAGTTCCTGGCAGATGTCACAGCGATCGCCGAAAGCCTGGAGCAAAACAGGGGCGCGCACGCGGGACTCTTCGGGGTTCGCCGCCTGCTGCGTCGTATACGCGCGTTCGGCTTCCACATGGCCGTGCTGGATGTGCGTCAGGACGCCAGGGAACTGCGAGATGTGATGGCCGAGATCCTCGACGACCCCTCCTGGCCCGTGCGGTCTTCCGAGGAACGCGCTGAACGGCTGAGCGAGATGCTCGGGGCGGGAAACGCCGGTGGGCGTACCGGGACAGGCGGTTCGAGCGAGCGGGTGGCGAAGGCGATGGACGTGTTCACAGCGATCGTCGAAAGCCGAAGCAAGCACGGACCTGATGCGATCGGGCCGTACATCATCTCGATGGCACAGGACGTCGACGACGTTCTGACCGTCATGTGGCTTGCGGGTTTGGCCGGGGTCGGTCCGTCGGATGAGTTGCATCTGGACGTGGCCCCGCTCTTCGAGACGGTTGCCGACCTCGAACGGGCTCCCGAGGTGCTCGAAAGGCTGTTCAGCGATCCAATCGTCGGTCCCCATCTGAGTCGAAGGGGCGGCCGCCAGATTGTGATGGTCGGCTACTCCGACTCGAACAAGGACGGGGGTATCGCGTCGGCCAGGTGGGCCCTCCAACGCGCGCTCCAGGGGATGGCACGGGTCGCGGCCGACCAAGCGGTGACCCTCACGGTATTCCACGGCCGCGGAGGCACGGTGTCACGCGGTGGCGGATCGGTGCATCGAGCCGTCGCAGCGATGCCGGCCGCGTCCATCGGCGGGCGATTGCGCCTAACGGAACAAGGCGAGGTGATCGACGCGAAGTACGGACTCCCGTCCATCGCCCTCCGGAACCTGGAGCGGATGCTCGGATCGATCGTCCTTCGTGCTGCAAAGCCCGAGCGTCCGACGCCACCGGGCTGGGAAGCGTTGGCAGACACCATGTCGACCGCGGCGCGAGTGACGTACCGCTCTCTCGTACACGAACATCCGCAATTCACCGACTACTTCCGGGCTGCCACGCCCATCGACGTCATCGAACGCATGGCGATTGGGTCGCGGCCCGCGTCGCGCCGGTCGGGAGCCGGCGTCGAACATCTCCGGGCCATCCCGTGGGTGTTCGCCTGGACCCAATGCAGGGCGATGCTCCCCGGTTGGTTTGGACTCGGAAGCGGGCTCGAAGCTGCCGTTCGGGAGCACGGGCTGGA
>Ga0224512_10003130_pt1 | contig 14714 bp, 14 predicted proteins | sample SF_May12_sed_USG_4_FD_169103 | JGI IMG/M metagenome (GOLD analysis project Ga0224512, IMG submission 169103) | Sediment microbial communities from San Francisco Bay, California, United States - SF_May12_sed_USGS_13 | ecosystem: Environmental > Aquatic > Marine > Sediment | place: USA...
AGGGCTTCCCTCGTTGACGATCTCCTTCAACGGCGACCCGCTGGATCCCGAGGTGGTCGACAACTTTGCCTTCGAGATGCACCAGCGCTTCCGTACGAGGAGACGCGAAGCGACTGGATCTTTCTTGGACGCGATCACCGAGACCCCGGTCGGCAAACCGGACCGCGAGGCCCTGCGCGAGGCCGAGGTGCAGACGGCCGAGGCGGCGGAAGCGGTCGAGGCCTGAGGCGCCGGCCGTTCGCGTGGCGTGCGGGAAATCAACCGCGTCCGGGCGGTCTATCCCTCCAAGGGCAAGGCCCCGAGGGGCCAACCCCCGCCGAAAGAAATTTCGGGGGGATTTGGGTTTCTAGAGCTGCTCGACAAGTCCGCAGTTCCGCAGAAAGCCGCTTTTGATCGATCCGGCTCGGGACGGAGAAAAGTGATCCAGCGTAGACGAAACGCTCCAGCAAGAATCGGATAGCCCTGTCTTCCGTTACATGGCTTCTTAACTCCTGCTCAATGAAGGAGTCGAAGATGGTTTTCCGCATCAAAGGCCTGTCGCCAGAACCGTTTCGCCACCTTTACGGATTGAGCGACGAAGAACTGGCAACGGAAGGAGTGAAACGCTACGTCGCTGACAATAAGCCAGATTTTCCAGATCGTGTAGAAATGCGAGATGGTGAGCCGGGGGAAACATTTCTTCTCATCAATCATGTCTGTCAGCCCGCGAATACGCCATATCGCGCAACTCATGCCATCTTTGTTCGTGAGGGAGCAGAGCAGACCTTTGACCAGATCGACGAGGTACCCGAAGTTATGCGCGTCCGGCTTTTGTCGCTTCGCGCTTACGATGAGGAGGATATGATGGTGGACGCCGATGTCGTCGACGGGATGGAAATTGAAAGCCTCATAGAACGGCTTTTTTCAAATCCGAAGGTGGCATACATTCATGCCCATAATGCCAAACGCGGTTGCTTTTCCGGCCAGATCGATCGCGCATAAGCGCAGCCGTAGCCACGTGGACTGTTTCGAAGTTACCGCACCATCGCACCTGACGCATCAATTCTGTTGGTAGCTTCTGGCTATACCCTGCTGTTCCTGACCGTGACCTGCCACGGCAGGAATACCCTCAACACCGGGTGCTCAAGCCCGAATGTCGGCTTCCTGGTCAAGTGCTTCAGCAACACCCCGGGCTGCGGACGTTCATTGGTCATGGCCGGACCGGGAACTTGTGACCGATAACGGGCATACAAGCTTTGCAGGTGGCTCCACGCTTCCCTTTGAGTATCAGCCCAAAAGATCGAGCTCTGTCGGCCATGGTCGTTCACTCCTTCCACCGCGTCAGTCGTTGATGATGGGCTCCCGAGGAAAGCTGCTCGGGCGCGCGCCGCCCGCCTCGGTTGCGCTGAGCGTTTCGCTGATATGGGTATCCCGCTCTCCTGCCTAAGTACCCGGGATCGGGTGAAATGCCATGTTGTGTTCGCGCCAGACACGTGCCGGCGTCGAGCCTCCGGCACGCGCGCGAAATGCCCCGCGGTCCGGGACGTCCCAGCGCGGCGTTCGACGAACGGCGTGCTCGGTGTTATTGTTGCAACTCGCAAACAGTCGCCCTGGAGGACGCTCCGATCGCGATCGGGCACCATGCAGGGGACCGATCGGCGGAAAGACCGCCGCCGAAAGGACAACTGGACAGACGCGGGGATTGGGACGACGTGACCAATCGACCTGTGCGCATATGCGGTGCCCTCGCAGCGATCCTGTTGCTGGGGGTGGCCGCCCTTCCGGCGCACGCCGGTGCATCGGCTGCCGTGCGGATCGCCGCCGTCGAGGCGGAGGGCAGCGCGAGTGCCGAGGCGAGAGTCGCCGAGCGGCTCGATGCCACCGACGCCTATCGTCTGGCGTTGCTGAACATGAAGGGGCACCTCAGCGTCGCACGCGCGCTCGTGCAACTGCGTGCCCCGGGGGCTGACTACCATATGCGGCAGCCCATGCAGGACATCTTCCGGCCTATCGAGGCCGAACTCGAGCGTAGGAAAGCGCCGTTCACGGCGGACATCCTGGTGCAACTCGAAAATGCGGTGACGGGCACGCCAGCGATGACCCTCGCCACGATCGAATCGGCGGTCTTTGCAATCGATGGCAGCTTCGCGCAAACCGGCGCCATGGACGCCCGCTCGGTGCTCGCCCTTTCCGAGTCGCTGCTCCGCGAGGCCGTCGAAATGTACGCCGAAGCGGTATTCGACAACGAGGTCGTCGATCTTCGCACATATCAAAGTGGCCGCGGATTTGCCACCGTGGCCGAGGCTCTTGTCCGCCATTCCAGCCGGCTCACGGGAAGGCCGGGTCACGACGACCTGCTCAAGGCGGTGGTTCTGATCAGACAGGCTTGGCCGGCCGTGATTCCGCCGGCGATCGTCCTTGATCCTCCGAGCGTTGCCGAGTGGCTTGACAGGGCCGAAGCGGCGATGGACGACCTGAGGTGATGGGGAGGTCAGGGCGCAGGTCCGCCCCGCGCGACGCCCTCTCGGTGCGGCGGCGCGAAATCCCACAGGGACGACAGCCGGGGCGCGATCCCGCGCCGTACGCGGCGTCGAAGGCTGACTCCCTGTACGCTGGTGGGCTTTTCTGCTATATCCGGTGACGCGGTGTGTCCATGTGACCTGCGGCGAAAAGAAGAAGAGAAAATGAACTAGACAGGGAGAGTGCGATGATGGGACGTGTCTTGATGGCGGCGGCGCTGACGCTTGGCTTGGCGCTGTCGCAGCTTGTGGGGGCGACGAGTACGATTGCGGCCACGTTGTTGGAGAAGGCCAAAGCGGGCGAGGCCATTCGGATCGGCTTCGCGAACGAGGTGCCCTGGGCCTATCCCGGCGAGAACAACGCGCCGCTCGGCTTTGCCAACGCGCACGCGGTCGGTGTCTTGAACGCCATGGGGATCACCAACATCGAACCGGTAGTGACCGATTGGGGCGGCCTGGTCCCGGGCCTCAAGGCCAACCGCTTCGATGTCATCACCGGCGGCATGTATATCCTTGGCAGCCGCTGCGAGAACGTCAACTTCGCCGAGCCGATGGGCGTATTCGGCGACGCGTTCATCGTGGCGCCTGGCAATCCCAAGGGGCTGGAGAACTATCAGGACATCAAGAACGCCGGGGCCGTGATTGCGACGGGCGCCGGCTACAACATCGTCGAAGCCGCGAAGAAGGAAGGCGTTGCCGAAGAGAACATCATGCAGGTGCCGGGCCCGACCGAGATCCTGGCCGCCGTGAAATCCGGCCGCGCAGACGCCGGCGGCGTGACGTTCTTCACGGCTCAGAACCTGGCGAAGGAGAGCGGCGGCGCGGTCGAGGTCACCGACCCGTCGAAACTGCCCGAGTGGACGCTGAACTGGGTCGGGATCGCCTTCCGGAAAAGCGACACCGACTTCCTGGCGGCCTTCAACGCGGCGCAGGCCAAGTATCTCGGGTCGGACGAGATGATGGCGGCCGTCGCCGAGTACGGATACACCAAGGCTCAGCTGCCGGGCAATGGGACCACCGCATATGCCTGCGCCAATCGCTGAGACGCGCTAGGGCAATGGGCCTCAATGCCTAGGAGGAGACGGGCGGCTGCACGCACAACCGCCCGTCTTCTTGCTCTCAGCCATAAGAAACCGGGCGGCGCGGCGCCGTAACCCTGCTGCGCCGATGATGGAGTGAGGCCCGATGTCCTACACCGAGTTCCTCGCGGAACACGGCTCGCGCCTCGTCAGCGGTGCCGTCGTCACCGCGCAGCAGACGGTGCTGGCGGCGATCCTGGCCGTGGCGATCGCGGTTGTCATGGGGCTCATGCGGCTGTCGGGCAACGGCGCCGTGCGCGGTACGGCCGTCTGCTACATCGAATTCTTTCGCGGCACTTCGCTCCTGGTCCAGCTCTACTGGATTTTCTTCGTGCTGCCCTTGTTCGGCATCACGCTGGAGAAGTTCACGGCAGGCTTCGTCGCGGTCGGGATGAACCTTGGCGCCTATGGCGCCGAGGTCGTGCGCGGCGCCATCCAATCGGTGCCGCGCGGCCAGTATGAAGCGGCCCTGGCGCTGAACATGTCGCCCCTTACGCGGATGAGGCGGATCATCTTTCCGCAGGCGATTTTGATCATGCTGCCGCCCTGGGGCAATCTGCTGATCGAGCTCTTGAAGGCCACCGCGCTGGTCGCGCTGATCTCGGTGAGTGATTTGATGTTCGAGGCCAAGCAGATCAACGGTTCCACGTTCCTCTCCATAGAGGCCTTCGGCAGCGCGCTGATCATCTACTACGTCATGGCGCGGCTCTTCATCTCTCCGTCCATGCGCTGGTTCGAGCGAGTCATGGCCCGGAAAATGGGCCGGGCCTGAGCGAGGCGATCATGTTCGACTGGCGCTGGGACTTTGTCATCGAGATCATGCCGCGGCTCTTGTGGGCCACGCTCAACACGCTGATGGCCGCGGGGATCGGATACGGGATAGCCCTCGTGCTGGGGCTCGTCTTCGCCCTGGCGCAGCGCACACCCTACAGGGCGTTGACGCTGATCGTGCGCGAACTTGTCGAGCTCATCCGTTCGACCCCGCTGGTGCTGCAGATCTTTTTCGTCTTCTTCGTGGGCCCGCAGTTCGGCATTCGGCTGTCGCCCTGGACCTCCGGCATGATCGCGATCGGCCTGCACTACGCGGCCTATCTGTCCGAGGTTTACCGCGGCGGGCTCGAGGCCGTGCCGAAGGGGCAATGGGAGGCATGCAGAGCGCTCAATCTGAGTGCGCGGCGAACCTACTTCGGGATCATCATCCCCCAGGCGCTGCCCGCCAGCCTCCCTGGCATGGGCAACTACCTGGTCGGCATCTTCAAGGACACGCCGATGCTGTCGGTCATCGGGGTCGCGGAGCTCATGCACACCGCGAACGCGCTCGGGTCGGAGACCTACCGCTTCCTCGAGCCCTATACGCTGGTCGGAGTGATTTTCCTGATGATCTCACTGCCGACGGCCGCGGGCCTGCGCTCCTTCGAAGCCTGGGTCCGGCAATCCCTGGGCATGACCAAATGACGAAGCAATGGCGCGGCGACGGCGGCGCCGGACGCGCCAACTTGAAGGGGCACCCATGACCGGCCATACACATCCGACGAGCCTCGGCGCCGACGGACCGATGGTGCGCTTCAGCAAGGTCACGAAGCGCTATGGTCCGCTGACGGTGTTGGATTCCCTCGACCTCGACGTCGGCGCCAACGAGATGGTGTCGATCATTGGCCCTTCGGGCTCGGGCAAGACGACCGTGCTGCGCATGCTGATGACTCTCGAGGAAATCGACGAGGGCGTGATCTATGTCGACGGGCAACCGCTGACGCATATGGAACGGGGCGGCACCCTGGTGAAGGCGAACGCGGCCCATTTGCGCCGGCAGCGCACCAACATCGGCATGGTGTTCCAGCACTTCAATCTGTTCCCCCACATGACGGCGCTGCAGAACTGCATGGAGGCGCCGGTCCAGGTGCTGGGCCTCGGCAAGGACGAGGCGGAAGCGAGATCGGTGGAGCTGCTCGACATGGTCGGGCTCGCCGACAAGAAGGACCAGCATCCCTCGCGTCTCTCGGGCGGCCAGCAGCAGCGCGTCGCGATCGCCCGGGCGCTGGCCATGCGTCCCAAGGTGATGCTGCTCGACGAGGTGACCTCGGCGCTCGACCCCGAGGTGATCGGCGAGGTCCTGAACGTGATCCGCCGGCTCAACAGCGAGCACAGCCTGACCATGTTGATGGTCACGCACCAGATGGGCTTCGCCAAGGAGATCTCGGACCGGGTGTGCTTTTTCTACGCCGGCAGGATAGCCGAGCAGGGCCCGCCCGAACAGATCTTCGGCAACGCCCAGAACGAACGCACCAAGCAGTTTCTGAGCGCCGTCCTGAGTGCAGGCTAAGGGAGAGCCGGGTGGTGAGAGCCCGGAGCAAAAGCGCACATGCCGCAGGCGCGCGCTGCGCCTGCCCGGTCAATGGCAAGCCCGTCCGATGGGAGGATGTCCATGAAGAAAAGAAGAGCCTTCGACAGCGCCGAGTATGCCCGGCGCCTCGCCGATGTCAGGCGGCGCATGGACCAGGCCGGGTTCGACCTGATCGTCTGCCAGGATCCGGCCAACATGTGCTGGCTGACCGGGTTCGACGGCTGGTCGTTCTATACGCCGCAGGCCGTGGTGGTGCACCGGGACGAGGATCGGCTGATCTGGTTCGGCCGGGCCCAGGACGCCAAGTCGGCGCATATCACGACCGATCTTCCGGCAGGCAACATCGTCGGCTTTTCCGAACGACTGGTCCATCACCCCGTCGAGCATCCCTTCGACGAGCTTTGCGACCTGATCGAGGGGCGCGGCTGGGGCTCGGCGCGCATCGGGGTCGAGCTTGACGCCCACTACTACACCGCGCGCGCCCACCGGCACCTTGTGAAGGGCCTGCCCAACGCTACCCTTTCGGACAACGCGGAGCTGGTGAATTGGGCCCGGCTGGTGAAATCGGACGCGGAGCTGGCCCTGATGGGCGCGGCGGGCCAGATCTGCACGCGCACCATGAACCGCGCGATCGCCAAGATCGCGCCGGGCGTGCCGCAGTACGAGGTGATCGCCGAGATCTACCACTCGCAGATCATGGGCATGGACGGCAAGTGCGGCGACTACACCAGTCTCTGCCCGCTGATCCAGGTCGGCGAAGGCACCAGCACGCCGCACCTCACGTGGACCGACGAGCCCCTGCCGAACGATACCCTGGTGATGCTGGAGATCGGCGCGGCGCGGCGCCACTATCACGCCCCGCTGACCCGCACGATCCATCTCGGCAAGCCGAAGCCGGAGATCGCCAAGCTGGCGGCGGTCATCGTCGAGGGGGTCGACGTTGCCCTGGAGACCGCCACGCCGGGCGCTACCTGCGCGGAGGTCGAGGCGGTCTGGCAAAAGGTCCTCAACCGCAACGGCTACAGCAAGGAGAGCCGCGTCGGCTATTCCATCGGCCTCAACTTTCCGCCCGACTGGGGCGAGCGCACCGCCAGCCTGCGGCCCGGCGACGAGACGGTGCTGGAGCCGGGCATGTGCTTTCACTTCCAGTCGGGGGTGTGGCTGGAAGACTACGGCGCGGCCATATCGGAACCCTTCGTCGTGACCGCCGCCGGCGGCGCGCGGCTCTGCGACGTCAGGCGTGAGCTGATCGTGATCGATTGACGCGCCTGGGCTGCACCGGGTTCAATTCAGTCACGCCACCGCCATTCGGGAGAACCCGTCATGTCCGCCAGCCCGGCGTTTCCCACCGAAGAACTTGCGGCCCGCTTGGAAAAGGTTCGTCTGGCCATGGCCGCGTCCGACCTCGACGGCTTGGTCGTTTCCGTGCCCGAGAACATCTACTATCTCACCGGCCTGGACCACTGGGGTTTCTTTGCCTGTCACATCCTGGTCGTGCCCCGCGATGGCCGGCCGATCCTGGTGGCGAGGGCGATGGAGCGCATCACGGCCGAGAACCAGGTCGCCAACGCCGATTTCTACGGCCATGCCGACCACGAGGAGCTGTCGGACTACGTCGTCCGGGCCCTGAAGAGCCTCGGGCTCATGACCGCCCGCCTGGGCATGGAGAAGCGCAGCCTGTTCCTGACGCCGCGGCACGCCGAGCGCATCCAGGAAGCGGCAAGAGAAGCGCAGTGGCACGACGCCTCGGGCCTGGTCGACGACGTCAGGCTAATCAAGTCGCCGCTCGAACAGGACTATACGCGCAAGGCGGCCGAAGCCGCCGACGCCGGCACCCTGGCGGCCATAGAGGCGATCAGCGACGGCGCCAGCGACTACGAGGTCGCCGCGGAGTGCCACAGGGCCATGATCCTCGCCGGCAGCGAATACCCCGGTTTCGGCCCCTTCATCCGCCCGACCCGGCGCCTGGGCGAGGAGCACACGACTTGGCGCGGCGACTCGTTCCATGACGGCGATGCCGTCTTCCTGGAGATCGGCGCCGCCTACCGCAAGTACCAGGCGCCCATGGGCCGGCTGGTCTATGTCGGGCACGCGCCGAAGCCGGCCGAGGCGGCGGCCGAGCTGTCGATCGCGGGCATGCAGGCCATCGTCGAAGCGATCAAGCCGAACGCGGCGGCCGGCGAGGTCTATGCCGCCTGGGAGCGGGTGGCTCGGGACGCCGGGCTCGGCGACTACCATCGCCATCACTGCGGCTACCTGGTCGGCATCGGCTTCCCGCCGAGCTGGACCGGCGGAAGCATGGTGACCAGCCTGGCCCCGAAGAGCCCGCGCAAGCTGCAGGCCGGCATGGTCTTCCACGCGCACTCCTGGTTCACCGGCACGGGACGCGGGGACGACTTCAGCTATTTCATCTCCAACACGGTCATGCTGACGGACAACAGCTGCGAGGTCCTGACCCACCGGACGCCCGAGACCTTGCAGGTGCGCTGATCCGGACGAGGGGACTTGTGGAGCGGGCGGATATCAGGTCTGCGACCAGAACCACAGCCAGGGCAGGGCCACCATCATGGCGTTCGCCAGGATCAGATAGATCGCCGGTGCCGCGCGCGCGACGCGCCCGGTCATTCGGCCGCGGCGGTCGGCGGCTCCCGGTAGAACTCGCTGCTGGCGGCGCGGCGCACCAGCCACCAGCCGTACTGCTCCGGCCAGCTCTCGAACCCGGCATCGACGCCCAGGGCGGCGGCCGCGTGGCGCGGCCAGTAGGGGTCGTAAAGCGCCTCGCGGCCGATGGCGATCAGATCGGCCTGGCCGCGCGCGAGGATCTCCTCGGCCTGCCTGGGATGGGTGATCAACCCCACGGCCTGGGTCTTGACCTCGGCCTCGCGGCGCAGAGCTTCCGCGAAGGGCACCTGAAACCCGGGTGGGCGCCTGACCTTGGCGGCTGTCGCCGCGCCGGTGATGCCGCCGGACGAGCAGTCGACCACGTCGACACCGCGCGCCCTGAGCTCGCGCGCCAGCGCCACGGTGTCGCCCAGCTCCCAGCCGCCCGCGACGCCGTCGACCGCCGAGACCCGGAAGAACAGCGGCCGGTCGTCGGGCCAAACCGCGCGCACCGCCTCGGTCACCTCGAGCGCCAGCCGCATGCGCCCCTTGAGGCTGCCGCCGTAGCCGTCGCTTCGCTTGTTGGCGATCGGCGAGAGAAAGCTCTGGATCAGGTAGCCGTGGGCGCCGTGGATCTCGAGCAGGTCGTAGCCGGCACGCAGCGCCCGCTTGGCGGCGGCCGCCCATTGCTCGATCAGCCCGAGGATCTCGCCCGGGCTCAGCTCGTGCGGCACCAGCCAACCCTCCGCGACCGGCATCGGGCTCGCGCCTACGATCTCCCAGGGCAGGTCGCCGCGGGCGACATCGTCCTGGCCGAGCGGACCGTTGCCGAACCAGGGACGCTGCATGCTCGCCTTGCGCCCGGCGTGGGCGAGCTGCACGGCGGCCAGCGCGCCCTGGGCCTTGAGAAATTCGACGACGCGCCCATGGGCGGGCACCTGGTCGTCGTGCCACAAACCGACGTCGCCGTGGGTGATCCGGCCGCGCTGCTCGACCGCCGTTGCCTCGACGAACACGGTGCCCGCGCCGCCGGTGGCGAACTTGCCGAGGTGCACCAGATGCCAGTCGTTGGGCACTCCGTCCTCGGCCGAGTACTGGCACATCGGCGAGATCACGATGCGGTTGCGCAGACGCAGGCCGCGCAGCTCGAGCGGGGTGAACAACAGCGGGATGTTGGGCTGCAGGCTCACGGCGTGGTCCTCCGCCTTGTCTTGCCTATGTCCGAGGCTTGCCGGGCGAGCATAGCAGACCTGGCGGCCGCGCGGGCCAGGAGACGCGTCAGGCGATCAGCGCGGCGATATAGGGCGGCAGGGCGAAGGCGGCCAGGTGGACCTCGGGCGTGTAATAGCGGGTCTCGATGCCGGCCTCGGCCCAGCGCGTGCGCAGGGTCTCCAGGTCGACCCGCCGCAGGCCCGCGTTGTCGCTCGCCCAGCCGAAGGCCATGGGCCCGCCGACGTAGGTCGGCACGGTGGCGAGATAGCAGGCCGCGTCGGCGAACAGCGGCCTCAAGGCGGTCAGCGTGCCGGTCAGCTCGCCGCCCTGGAGGAAGGGCACGCCGTTCTGGGTCGCGATGACGCCGCCTTCGGCCAGGCAGGCCTTGCAGTCGCCGTAGAACTGCCGGGTGAAGAGCACCTCGCCGGGGCCGATCGGGTCGGTCGAGTCGACGATGATGAGGTCGTAGCGCTCCCGGCAGTCCTTCACGAACTCGGTGCCGTCGGCGATCACCAGGTCGGTGCGCGGGTCCTCGAAGGCCTCGCCGCAGATCCTGCGGAAGTAACGCTTGGCGAGCTCGACCACGGTGTCGTCGATATCGACCATGGTGACCTTCTCGACCGCGCGGTGCTTCAGCACCTCCTCGAGCATGCCGCCGTCGCCGCCGCCGATGATCAGGACCTTGCGCACGCGGCCGTGGGCGGTGATCGGCAGGTGGGCGAGCATCTCGTGATAGATGAACTCGTCCGCCTCGGTGGTCTGCATGACGCCGTCGAGCGCCATCACGCGCCCGAAGGTCGCGTTCTCGAAGATCACCAGGCGCTGGTGCTCGGTATCGCTGTCGTAGAGCACCTTGTCGGCCCGGAGCTTGATGTGGAGATCGCCGTGCAGCGTCTCCTCGACCCAGCCGGTCATGCCCCCTTGCCCCGCAGGTGCTCGCCGACGACGAGCTTTTCGGGCCGGAAGGCCGCGCGCAGGATCTCCACGGTCCGGTGCGGCTCGGCCGCGCCGCACATGAAGACGTCGAGCGCCGCATAGCCGCACTCGGGCCAGCTGTGGATCGAGATGTGCGATTCCGCCAGCACCGCGACGCCGGAGACCCCGCCGTTGGGCGTGAAGTGGTGCAGGTGGATGTGCAGCAGGGTCGCCCCGGACGCCTCGACGCAGTCCTTCAGGGTCGCCTCGATGTGCGCGAGATCGTCGAGCCGCTCGGCGCCGATCAGGTCGATGATCAGGTGCGTACCGGCGTACCTGACGCCTTCGCGTTGGATGAAATAGTCCTTGCGGTCGTCGAGCGCCGGCGTGGCGCCACAAGCGAAAGTTCCGTCTTCCGTTTGGGCGGTACTTGAACCTCGATCCAAGTCCATCCCCAATTGGAAGAGGGCGCGAGCATTGGACATGCGTCGTCCTCTCCAACCAGTAGATGAGCCGGGCTGATTACCGGGAAGCGGGGGATATGCCTCCTGGGAGGCGCGATTTCAAGTGAAATCCGCAGCTTGACTGTAATTTTTTCCCGGAGTCACGAAGATCCGGCGCTAACTGTAATAAAAGTTCCATAAAACGCCGCCGTGTGACTTTAAATGTCCGGGCATGCCCGCTCGAGGATCGTGCGGCAGGGCAGGCCGGGGGAGAGGGTGCCGTAGGTCGCGCCGTGTTCGCCGGCGAGGCGCGAGCCGCAGAAGGCGTCGGCCATTTCCGGGGTGGCGTGGCGCACCATGAGCGCGCCCTCGAGGACCAGGGCCATGCGCTCGGCCATGCGGCGGCCCTGGAGTTCCAGCTCGCCCGGCTTGCCGAGCAGGTCGCGTAGGGCCGCGACCGCCGCGTCGAGCCGCCGGTCGCCGCCCGCCGCCAAGTCGACCTCGTCCAAGAAGGCCTCCAGGGCCTCGGGCTGCTTGGCGATGGCGCGCAGGATGTCCAGGCTGATGACGTTGCTGCAGCCCTCCCAGATCGAGCTCAAAGGCGCCTCGCGGTAGAGCCTGGGCAGGATCGACTCCTCCACGTAGCCGTTGCCGCCGTGGCACTCCATGGCCTCGAACACGAAGTCGGGCGCGCGTTTGGAGGTCCAGAACTTGGCGACCGCCGTGGCGATGCGAGCGAAGGGGCGCTTTTCGGGGTCCTGCAGCGCCTCGTCGAAGGCCCGGGCCAGGCGCAGCACCATCATGGTCGTCGCCTCGGATTCGAGCGCCAGGTCGGCCAGCACGTTCTGCATCAGTGGCTGGTCGATCAGGCGGCGCTGGAAGGCCGAGCGGTGGGCCGCGTGGTGGGCCGCCTGGGCCAGGGCCTGGCGCATCAGTGCGGCCGAGCAGGTCGCCACGTCGAGCCGGGTGTGGTGCACCATCTCGATGATGGTCGGCACGCCGCGGCCCTCCTCGCCGACCATGCGCGCCCAGGTGTCGTGGTACTCGATCTCGCTCGAGGCGTTGGAGCGGTTGCCGAGCTTGTCCTTGAGGCGCTGGATGAAGACGCGGTTGCGACTGCCGTCGGGCAGGCGGCGCGGCACCAGGAAGCAGCTCAGGCCGCCGGCGCTGTAGGCCAGGGTCAGGAAACCGTCGCACATGGGCGCCGAGCAGAACCACTTGTGGCCGGTCAGCCGGTGTTCGCCGCCCGGGCCGCCCTTTCCGACGGCCACGGCCCGGGTCGAGTTGGCGCGCACGTCGGAGCCGCCCTGCTTCTCGGTCATGGCCATGCCCAGGGTGACGGCCGTCTTTTCGGCGGCTGGCAGGGCGCGCGGGTCGTAGGCCGTGGCGCGCAGGCGCGGCTCCCACTCGGCGGCGAGTTCCGGCTGGTGGCGCAGGGCGGGCACCGCGGCCAGGGTCATGGAAAGCGGGCAGCCGACGCCGCATTCGGCCTGCATCAGCATGAACATCAGGGTCGTCCGGGCGACATGGGCGCCAGCCCCGGGCTCGTTCCAGGGCAGGGCGTGCAGCTCGTGCTTCATGCCGAGGGTCATGAGCTCGTGCCAGGCCGGGTGGAACTCGACCTCGTCGATCCGGTGGCCGAAGCGGTCGTGGCTGCGCAGGACGGGTAGATTTCGGTTGGCCAGGTGACCTAATTCGATGACCCGGGCGCTGCCGGCCTCGGCGCCGAAGTCCCGCAGCCGCGCCTCGGCCCAGTCCGCGCCCTCGCGCTTGGCCGCTTCTTTCAGGCAGGGGTCGGTCTCGAAGAGGTTGAGGTCGACCAGGGGCGGCGGCTGGTTTTCGACCTCGTGGGTGCGGTGCGGCGCTGGGGCGGGTGGGCTGGCCATGGGGCAGATCCCTTCGCGACTCTCAAGGCGGGGTCGCCTCCAGTTTAGCACGCAAAGCCCTTCGAATTGCGTGCCGTGTCGGGCGCCGATCAGCGGATCATGTAGGTCTTCCTGACCGTCTCGATGACCTCGCAGCTGCCCGACCACCCGGCCGGGAAGAAGGCGGCGTCGCCAGCCGCGACCTCGAGGCGCTCGCCCGCGTCGCTGACGTAGACCGCGCGGCCGGCCAGAAAGTGGCAGAACTCCGGCCGCTCGACCAGGCAGCGCCAGCGGCCCGGGGTGCAGACCCAGAGCCCGGTCTCATTGTCGCCCCCCTCGTCCCGGTGCAGCAGGAGACCCGAGGTTCTGGAGACCGGCTCGCCGAGCGGCTCGGCGACCGGACCCCAGTCGATCAGCTCGCCCACGGGAACGCCGGCCGCCCGTGCCAGCAGCTTGGCGGGAGTGCTCACGCCCGGCCCTTGAGGAGCCCATCCAGGAGCCGCGCCGCCTTCTGACGCCCATCGGCGCGCTTCATGAGGGCGCTGGTGGCGGCCAGGCGGTCGTGCATGGCCTTGTCGGTGACCAGGGCCTCGATCGTCTTGGCGAGCTCCTGGTCGCTCCAGTCGTAGCGGTGCAGCTTGAGGCCGTGGCCGGTCTCCTGTACGCGGGTCGCGTTGTCGTGGCCGTCCCAGACATAGGGCAGGATCAGCGCCGGCTTGCCGAAGTAGAGGCACTCGGTGAAGGAGTTGTTGCCGCCGTGGTGGATCACGGCGTCGGACTGCTCGATCACCGAGGGCTGCGGGTACCAGGACTCCAGGTGCACGTTGGGCGGCGGCGCCTCGTAGTCCGCCAGATAATCGCCGACGTTGACCAGGGCCCGGTAGGGCAGCTTGGCGACCACGGCGATGATCCGCTTGAGCAGTTCCGTGTCGCCGGAGCCCAGGCTGCCGAAGGAGATGTAGAGAAGGGGCATGTCGTCCTGCGCCTCGAACCTGGGGACCTCGTAGGCGACCTCCTCGCGCACGCAGCCTTCCAAGTACTGGAAGCGCGCCGGGTCGAGCGGGTTGCGCCGCTTGAACTTCACCGGCTCGGGATAGAGCAGCAGGTTGAGGTGGGGCGAGGCCTCGAAGAACTCGCCGAGGGGGTAGGGGGCCTCGCCGCAGTCCTTCAGGAAGGCGTTGAAGCGCTCGTGGATCGGCTTGACCACTTCGTTGAAGCGGGCGGTGTAGGCCTCGAAGCAGGCCGTGTCGTGCTCGCCGCAGCCCGAGAGGTGCGGCGGGATGTCCGGATCGGGGATCTCGTTTTCGGAGCAGGAGATGATCCGCACCCAGGGCACGCCGTAGCGCTTGGTGGCGGGGAAGAGGATCACGTTGTCGATGCAGATAAGGTCCGGTTTGATTTCGTCCAGCACACGGGGCAGGTCCTTCTCGGCCCAGATCGAGGTCTCGAGGATGGCCTCCCAGCATTCCTTCACGTAGTTGTCGATCTGCTCGTAGGGGCTCTTGCGGAAGTTCGGAATGTGGCCGTTGATGAAGTCGGACCAGTACTTGGCCATCTCCTCCGGGGCCATGGGCTCCGACAGGTTGACCTCGAACTCCTCGAAGCCGTAGCCCTTGAACACGCCCTCGAAGCCCGGGTCGCGCAGAAAGACGCAGCGATGGCCCAGAGCCGTACAGGCTTGGGCGATGCCGACCGAATTGAGCGCCGGCCCGAAGGCGCCTTCCGGAAAGAACGCGATAGTCTTCTGATCTGCCATGATG